>ERZ1370068.3123-contig-2244_pt1 | contig 72737 bp, 84 predicted proteins | sample MGYA00561227_ERZ1370068 | MGnify/ENA primary metagenome ERZ1370068 (study PRJEB38410, sample SAMEA6850437) | metagenome | study: Metagenomic assessment of the ecological functions of the soil: analysis of the soil microbiota associated with the... | reverse complement strand
GTTGTACTTCGTTCAGTTACGTATTGCTAATGCCGAGCTCGGTGTAGTAGCGCAGCGCTTCCAGCGCGCTGCGCTTCCTCGTTTCCGGCGTGAGGAGGTCGCGGCGCAGCGCCAGGAGCTGCTGGTTCGCCGGTGGGTGATCCGCGAACCAGTTCGCGGCCGCATTGACCGTGCCGCCCTGCGCCGCTTGAATGAAGATTGGAACGCCCGGCAGCGCGGCGTTCAGCTCCGCGACGCTCGGCAGTCGGTTCCCCGCGGTGTTTCCGCCGGTCACGCCGAACGTCATCTGCTGAGCGGTGATCGGACCGATGGTCGTCATGACCCCGTAGTTGGGGTTGGTCCTGAAATCGTCCGCGGTCATGCCGAGCGCGTTGAACCTGGCGACGTAACGCGCGATCACGTCCTCGACCCGGTTGAGATCCTCCATGAGGACGTGGTAGCCGGGCCGGTTGCCGACGAGCACGATGTGGTTGTGGCCGTCGATGATCCCCGGGATGACCGTCTTGCCCTTGCAGGTCGATGACCTTGGTGTTCGGCCCCGGGGCCTGCGTGACGTTGCCCACCTGGACGAAGCGACCGGCGCGAGATGCTGACGGAAGTCGCGAAGGTCGCCTGGTCGGCGAGCGGGCTGTCCATCGTGTAGATCTCGCCGTTCACCAGGATGACGTCGGGATCCGAGGTCAGGTCGATCGCGGAAGCGAGTGGGGCATGCTTCGCCGTCAGCGCGGCGGCGGAGTCCGGCGGCGCCTGCCTTGAGGACTTTCCTGCGCGACACCGATTTGCTTTTCATTGGCTGTCTCCTTCCTGTGCGATCTACCAGTGGAACCCGTTGGCCCTGCGCCAGTCGCGATTCCAGTGCTTCTTCTGCTGGTCGTTGAGATCGTCCCAGACCACCGTGCCGTTCACCATGGTGAACATGGAGTGGACATCCTTGATCTTCTCGTCGGGCACGGCGCTCGGATTGAAGTAGTCCGCGCTCAGCACGGTGAGGTCGGCCTTCTTGCCGAGCTCGATGCTGCCGAGCGTGGCTTTCCTCGCTTGATGAACCAGCCGTTGTCGGCGGTGTAGAGGCGCAGCGCCTCGCTGCCGCGTGATCTGCTGGCCGGGGTTGATGAGCGCGCCGCGCGCGTTCTTGCCCGTGACGGCGTAGTACATGCCGAGCCACGGATTCATCGGCGAGATCTGCATGCCGTCGGAGCTCAAGCCCAGAGCGGATGCCGCTATCCAGGATCATGCGGAACGGCGGGCCGGACGGGACCGCGGTTCCCGATGATGTAGCGCCAGCCGCCGACCAGGCTGATGCCGCCGCCGATCGCTTTCAGCTTGTCGACGTAGGTCTGGGTAATGAACGGCACGTGCGCGACGACCCAGCGCCGCTTCGACGAGGCCGTCGGGCTCTCCACCCGCGATGAGCTCCTGGTGCACCAGCGTCCACTCGTCGATGATGGTCATGAAGTCGGTGGTGGTGAGCGAGTGGTTCTCGTTGGTCCACTTGCTTCCATCGCGGGCGCCGCGCGGAACACATCCGGGAAGGGCTTCGCCACGAGGCGCGTGCCGTTCTTCCACCGCTGCGACCCTCGGCATGCCCGTTGGCCGTGAACTCGCCGATGCCGTGGACTTTGAGCCAGTCGTCGCCGAAATCGGGATGCGAGTTCTTCAGCCGATCAAACAATTCCGGTGTATTGAGGGCGTCCTCGAGATGCAGGGAAGTTGACCCGGATGCGGTTGGTGAGCTTCTTCTCCTTGTTGAGCTCGAGAGCACCGGCGTCGAAGGCGCGATAGCGGTCGAAATTCGCGAGACCGTCGGTGTTGTCTCCGACCGAGGGAAAGCCGCCCTGGTCGAGGTGCGTCGTGATGCCCATAGCCGACGCGTACGTCATCGCGTACACCGTGCCGCGCTTCCAGTTGGGGAGCCGGTTCTGCCTCGTCCATGCGCCGCAGCTGGTTGAGCGCGGTCAGCGTATTGGTGCCGGCGGCGATGCTGCCGTCGGCGCCGACCGTGACTCCATCGCCTCGAGCAGCGGCTTGCCTTTGCCGTTGGTTTGCGCAGGCCCGGTGAAACCCTGCATGATGAGCACGGGATGCCTGGGGGTAACCAGGTCGAGCTGCGCCATCGTCGGAAAGCCTGTTGCCGGCACGAACTGATTGATGTTGAAACCGCCCAGCGCAGTTAACCACTGGCCTGCGGGGATCTCGTCGGCGCGCGCTTCGAACGCGCCGAGCACTTCCTTCACGCTGACCGAGTTTTCGATGCGCACATCGTGGCAGGGGCGCAGGCCGAGAAGGATGATGTGGTTGTGGTTGTCGATGATGCCCGGCACCGACAGTCCGTCCGCCCAGGTCGATCACCCTGCTGGGCACGCACCGGTTGGGACTCGGGCCCGAGCCGATCACGGTGAACTTGCCATCCTGGATCATGACCGACCGACACGATGGTGTTGGGCGGCATCCATCGTGTGGATCACGCCGTTTTGCAGCCGCACGCAGTTGTCGGGCGGCGGCACCGTGGCCGCCGAGAAGTCGCTCCGGTATTCGGGCGGCGTCTGGCTTGAAACCGGCAGCGCGGCAGCCAGCCCGGCGACCAGCATCGCACGTACAACCCGCGTGAAGCGCCTCAGAGTGCAATCGGCGTGCGTGCATAGTATTCCTCCACGTAAAACGAACGATTGACGGCGCAGCCTGTTCTCCCAAGGAAAAACAAATGACTTGACGGCGGCGCGAGCCGCTGACGCCGTCAAGCCGCCTGACAGATGCTGTTCGACCTTTGCGGCTCAGTGAGGCCGAGGCCTGCGATGCCGATGCCCACCAGCGCAAGCGTCATTGGCTCGGGCGCGTTGCCCGTAACCGTGATCGCATACGCAAACGGCCCGGTTGCGGAGCCGCATGCCGGGCAGCCGATGCTGTCCCAGCCGCCGACGGCGATCGTGTAGAAGCCTGAGCTTGGGGCGATAAAGCTCCATACCGCATCCGCGCCTGCGCCCGTGAGCGTTGCGCCGAAGTCGAGGAACGTCATTCCCGCCCCAGTCATCGAAGTTGAGGAACTGCGATGTGTCGGCTGTAGTCGTGCCGCGATAGAAAGAAAGCCGGATCGAGCCTCGGGTCGAGCGGATGGGCGCCGATCGTGAACCATATCGCCCGTCGGCCGCGAGCCAGAACCACGCAGTCGACCGCGCTGCCCCGGCCGGTTCTCGCGTTCCTGGGTTCCTCCTCACTTTATTTGTTTTCCCACAACGGCAGAAATTATGCCGAAGCCCGCTCCTTTTGGCTAGGTGCCGTGATAATCCAGCGAACGTCGGGCGTAAAACCCTCAGGATGAGGACGCCGGCGCATCAAACCGCGAAGAGCGCAAGCAAATGTGTTTGCCTACAGATGTGTTCTAGTTGAGGAAAATCACAACCGTTGCGTCAGGCCCGTTCGTCATGCCGCTGTCGCGCTTGTAAAAGCCATCGACAGGTCACGCCTGCGGCCGCAATCACCCCGGCTCCCCTCGTCTGCACGCCCGGCGAGGAAATCCTGTCTCGTATGCGGTTGTGACGAGTTCGATGTGTCCTGACCGCAGGCCGCGGTCATGCCGCGCATGCTGCGGCCGGGGATCTAACGCCTACCGGCCACCGCCACTTAGTCATCCGGATCGGGATCCCCATCGCGGTCCCGCCACCGCGCGTCGACGGGCGAACCACAGCCCTCGCACAAAGTACAGCATTACTAGCGCGGTCCACGCTCCGTGGGTCGGGATGTACGCCGACGCGCTCGCCGGCTTCCGCCACGGCATTTCCATTCAGATCCAGGGAAACTCGTTTCATCTCGCGGATCCCTCCCGCCGCGCAGTACGCGTAAGAGTAAACCCACTGGGAAGAGGCGTAACAGGCTCGCGGTGGCGAACAATTGACCGACGTCGCATAGTTGACCAGAACCCACCCCTCCACCGTGTACGGCGATCCTTCAACCTCATTCCACGATTGCAAGGAGACTGCCGCGGACGACGACGGCAGAGCTGCCTGCCCAAATATCCGACTCGAACGCGGCTGCATCCGTAGCGAACACAGAGAAGGCGGCAACGAGCAATCCCGCCAATGACTGCATACGCACTGCCGACCGAAACCGTGATCTTCAAGATGGTTCTCCTCACATGCGCGCAGAGTGGCGCTGGTCGTCGGACTCACTCTAGTCGCCGACGGAAACCTGGCGAGCCGGACGATTCGGCCCCTCGTCCGCAGAAAATTCACGCCCCTCGGCCGCGATCGACGCGACGCAGAGGACGGTCGTTTCATCATGCCGAGCCGCCAAGAAAGCGTCACGGCATCTGCCGCGGTGCGTGCCGATTGGATACGGTCACCGACGGAGACGCCGCCACGATAGCTCGCGCAGAAGAAAGTCCGGGCAGCGCGCGCTTCCGCGTCCTCCACTGGGCGCAGCCGCTCGCGGTGGCCGAGGTTGGTATTGCGGAATCGCATGCGTCCCAGCGCGTGATCGCGGTCCACGCCGGATCGCCGCGGCGCCGACGAGCGCCTGGAGATCACCGTGCACGATCGCCGCGATCTCGGCGTCCGATCCGGCTGGAAGCTCCGGGATGACGCGCCCCGCCGACGAAGGACGTGAGTAGAACGGTTTCGGCCGGCGCGCGACCGTCGAACATGCTGCTGGAGAAAAGGCAGCCCAGGATCTTTCGTCTGCTCCGCCGCGGCACCAGGAACCCGAAACCCGCGAGCGAATGGGCGATGTCGGAGCGCGGATAGACGGTGGCCACGCTCGCGATCGGCGCATAGGGATGGCGACGAGACCTTGCGTCGCGCGCCGGGGCGAGGAGGCGCACGAGTCTGGCCGCGTCGTACGCCGGGGTGGCGAGCACGACGCTCCTCGCGTGTCGCACGAAGGGCTCGCCGCCGCGCGTGCCCGTGACGGTCCAACTGCCGTCGGCCTCACGCTCGAGTTGCCCGATGACGACGCCGGTCGTGACGCGCGTCACGGCCCGCGCGAGCGCATCGGTCAGCGTCTGCATGCCGTTGCGGAAGGAGAAGCTTCCGCCGCGTTGGCCGCCTTCCCGGCAGCTCGCCGGCGTTCGCGTGCACTCTGGAACTGGCCCTTGATCAGGCTGCCGTATTTCTGCTCGAGCGCGTGGAGGCGCGGGAACGCGGCGGAAACGGAGATCCGCTCCGGATCCCCTGCATAGATTCCCGCGACGAACGGGTCGACGGCGTAGTCGAGAAACTCGGTCCCGAGCCGGCGTCGGACGAATGCGGCGATCGACTCCTCGACGTCAGGTGGCGCGGGGGAACGAACGGTTCGCGCCAGAGGCGGAACTTCGCGCCCGGCGTGAACGCCGAGGTGGCAAGGAACGCGCCGGGCGATCGTCGGCAGCGGAAGCAGCCTGCCGCCGCGCACGACGTATCGCGTGGCGGCGACGGCGTTCGCCTCGGCGCGCTCATTGCGGATGCCGAGCGCGTCGAGGAGCTCGTTGATGAGGGGCGTGGTGTCGAGCGCGCTGTTCGGACCGCTCTCGATGAGCGCGCCGTCGCGGTGCGTCGTGCCGATCACGCCGCCTGCACGCGTTGCGGCGTCGAGCACGTCGACCGTGACGCCGCGCCGCTGCAGGTCGAACGCCGTGGCGAGCCCGGAAATGCCGGCGCCGACGACGACAACGTCGACATCGGTGTTGCCGGGCGTGCTCATCGGCGTGCTTCTTCGCCGACGGCGTCAGGGCAGGGCGCGGTCGATGACGACGGCGAGACCGGTCGCGCCGATTCTGACCGCGGGCGAGAGCCCTCGAGATCACCGCTCTGCGGCGAAGCGTTTCCCGATTTCGAAATGCGCGCGCCGACGATGACCGAAGGGAAGTTGGAAAGCGCGAAATTCGGCGCCATCGCCATCGAGTCGTCGAGCGTGAAGGCGACGGGAAGATCCTTCACCTGTTTCCGGAGAATCGCGAGCGGCATCCGCGGGCCCTCGCTCGCTCGCGCGAAAATGAAGACGGTGTCGGTCGGCGCCGCTCGGGCCGCGAGCGCGGGAGCGAGGCTCACCGTGCCGCCGATCGTCGCGCCGGGCAACGTGGCGGCTTGCGGGCGCGGGACTCGACGGCGCCTTCGACGTGGCGATGGCCGGGGGCGGACTTGCCGCGCGCCAGGCTGGGCTTGCAAGCCTCCCAGCTCGCGCGCCTCGGCGATGCTGGCGTCGATCGACCCGGCAATGGGAGAGCCCGGCGGAACGGTCGCCTTCATCCGCTCCCAATACGCGACCGCGCCCTTGTAGTCCTTGCGATTGAACGCGGCCGTGCCGGCGAGCGCCAGCGCCTTCCAGTGCGTCGGATCGGCCTTGAGCGCGCGCTCGATGAGCTCGAGCGACTTGCCGCGTGAGTCCGCCCTCCGCGGCGCCCAGCGAATCGGCATAGTCGGCGAGCAGGTCGGCGTTGGCGGGAATGATCGCGATCGCGCGATCGAAGGCGCGCGCCGCATCGGCATGACGATTGAGCGCGTAGTAGGTGCGCGCGAGCATCACCCACCCGTCGACATTGTCGGGCTCCTTCTCCAGCCGGGCCGCGAGTTTCGCCGCCATCGCCTCGACCTCCTGTGGGGTGACCTCGTGCTCGGCGGCGCCTTTCGCACGTTGCGCGGCGATCGGCGCGAACGCCTCGTGATTGCCCAGCACGACATAGAGCAGCAAGGCCGCAATGGGGATCGCGCCGGCGATGATCGCGGCCGTCCATGCCGTCGATTGCGAAGGGGGGCCGCGGTGCCGCGGATCTCGCGCGACTCTTCGATCGCCCTGTCTTCGAGCTCGCGCTTCGACTGCTCGTACCGATCGCGCGGCATCGTGCCGGTGGCGAGATCGGCATCGAGCTCGCGGAGCTGGTCGCGCAGGATTGCGACGTTGGAGACCTCGCGCGTGATACCGGCTGTGCCGCGCCGCAACAGGGGCACCAGAACCCAGGCCAGGGCGATCGCCACCATCGCGACGGCGATGAGCACGAACGGAGTCACGCGAGATCCTTTCCGCCATCGCCGGCGAGAAGCCTCGCTGCGCGATCGCGTTCTTCGGCAGTGAGCGGCGGCGCTTCGGGCTCGGCGCGACGCGCGCGCACCAGATGGATGAGGCCCGCGAAACCGACGACCACCAGCAACGCCGGGCCCGCCCAGAGCAGCACCGTCGTCGACTTGACCGGCGGCTGGTAGAGCACGAAATCGCCGTACCGGGCGACCATGTAGGCGACGATTTCGTCGTCACTCCTGCCGGCGGCGATCTGCTCGTGAATCTGGCGCCGCAGATCCTGCGCGAGCTCGGCATTGGAGTCGGCGATCGTCTGGTTCTGGCAGACGAGACACCGGAGCTTTTCGGACAGCTTGACGGCGCGCGAGGCCGCGACCGCATCCTTTCCGGTGGGGACCGCGTCCGCCGCGAGCACGCGCCAACGGCTGCCACGCGATAGCGGCGATCGCCGCGATCTGCAAACAGACGACGATCGACTCATGCGCTATCATGACTTCTGCAGCTCGCGGATGAGCGGCAGGATCTTCTGTTCGAGCGCTTCCGCGGTGAGCGGTCCGATCTGCTTGTAGCGAATCGTGCCGGTCTTGTCGACCACGAACGTCTCGGGCACGCCGTAGACGCCCCAGTCGATGCCGACGCGCCCATCGCGATCGACGACCGAAACCGTGTACGGGTCGCCGTGTTGCGCGAGCCAGCGCTTGCCGGCCGCGGTTTCGTCCTTGTAATCGAGCCCGACGATCGGCACGAGCTTCGCCTTGGCGAGCCCGACCAGCAGCGGATGCTCCTCGCGGCAGGATACGCACCACGAGGCCCAGACGTTGAGCAGCCAGACCTGTCCCTTGAGGTCGGCCGGACCGAGCGTTTTCGACGGTTCGTGCAGCTGGGCGAGCGTGAAGGCCGGCGCCGGCTTGCCGATCAGCGGCGAGGGCACTTCGCGCGGATCGCGCCACAAGCCGACCAGCAGGAACGCGCAGAGCACGATGAATACGCCGAGCGGGATCAGCAGCTTCTTGCTCATCGTCCGCGCTCCTAAGGTTGCGCCGCGGCGCCGCCGGCAACGCTGGCCTCTCGCCGTTTCGCGATGCGGTAACGCCGGTCGGAAATCGCGAGCAATCCGCCCAGCGCCATCATGAGGCAGCCGGCCCAGATCCAGGTGACGAAGGGCTTGTGGTAGACACGCACGCTCCAGGCGCCGCCGTCGACCGGCTCGCCGAGCGATACGTAGAGATCCCCCGTCAGCATGCTTTCGATGGCTGCCTCGGTCATCGGCATGCCGCTCGCGTCGTACACGCGCTTCTCGGGGAACTGGGTGGTCACATGCTGACCGTTCCGGCTCACGTCGAAGGCGCCGCGCGCGGCGCGGTAGTTCGGCCCCGGGTATCGGTGGTGCCGTCGAAGCGCAGCGTGAAGCCGCCGACGGTGACCAGTGTCGCCGACGGCCATCCGCACGTCACGCTCGGTCTCGTAGCCCTTGACCATCGTCACGCCGATGATGAAAGTGGCGATGCCGAGGTGCGCGACGATCATCCCCCAGTAGCTCCTCGGCTGCCGCGCGAAATGCGCGATGACGCCGCCGCGCACGCCGCGTCCGCGCTCCCTCAGGTTGACCACGGTCGTCGTAACGATCCACGCCGCGAGCAGGAGGCCGAAGCTCACCATCGGGGTCCACTTGCCGGCCGCGAGCGGAAGGACGAGCGCGGTGACCACGCTCACGGCGAGCGCCCATCGGAGTCGCCGCCACAGGTCGGGCACCGGTGCCTGTTTCCAGCGGGCAAGCGGGCCGACGCCCATCAGGAAAATGAGCGGCGTGGTGAGCGGCACGAACACGGTGTCGAAGTACGGCGGGCCGACCGAGATCTTCCCGAGGTTGAGCGCGTCGAGAAAGAGCGGGTACAACGTGCCGAGCAATACCGAGCCCGCGGCGGCGATCAGCAAGACGTTGTTGGCGAGGAGCATCGTCTCGCGCGAAACAGCCTCGAAGCGGCCGCCGCCGCCCACCTTCGGCGCCCGCAGGGCGAAGAGCACGAGCGAACCGCCGATGACGAGCGCCAGGAACGCGAGGATGAAGACGCCCCGGCGCGGATCGGTGGCGAAGGCATGCACCGAAGTGAGCACGCCCGAACGAACGAGGAACGTGCCGAGGAGCGAAAGCGAGAAGGCGCAGATCGCGAGCAGCACGGTCCACGCCTTGAACGTTCCGCGCTTTTCCGTGACCGCGAGCGAATGAACGAGCGCGGTGCCGATGAGCCACGGCATGAACGACGCATTCTCGACCGGATCCCAGAACCACCAGCCGCCCCAGCCCAGCTCGTAATACGCCCATGCGCTGCCGAGCATGATGCCGCAGGTGAGAAAGCTCCAGGCGAGCGTCGTCCACGGCCGCGACCAGCGTGCCCACGTCGCGTCCAGCCTCCCGCCGATCAGCGCGGCGATCGCGAATGCGAACGCCACCGAGAAACCGACGTAGCCCATGTAGAGCAGCGGTGGATGAAACACCATTCCCGGATCCTGCAGCAGGGGATTCAGGTCGCGGCCGTCCGCGGCCGGCGGAAACAGGCGGTCGAACGGGTTGGACGTAAGCAGCAGGAACAGCAGGAAACCAAAGGCCACGATTCCCATCACGCCGAGCACCCTCGCCACCATCTCGTCGGGCAGGTGACGGCTCTTGAGCGCGACCGCCATGGTCCATGCGCCCAGCATGAACACCCACAGCAGCATCGAGCCCTCGTGCGAGCCCCACGTGGCGGCGATCCGATATTCGAGCGGAAGCAGCGAGTTGGAGTTGGTCGCGACGTTCAGCACGGAGAAGTCGTTGGCGACGAACGAGTAGGCGAGGCAGCCGAACGCGAAGGCGATGAACAGGAACTGTCCGTCGCGAGCGGCCGCGCGAGCGCCATCCAGACGGCGACGCCGCGCTGCGCGCCGACGATGGGCAGCGTCGCGAGCAGCGCCGCGAGCAGCAGCGCGAGGATCAACGCGAAATGTCCGAGCTCGGGAATCATCGGTGGGTCCTTCGCTTCACGGCTTCAGTGTCTTGGCGGCCTTGTCCATCGCCGCGCGCGATTGCGCCTGGTTGACGGCGGCGGCGGCTTCGGGCGGCATGTAGTTCTCGTCGTGCTTGGCGAGCACCTCGGTCGCGTGAAACACGCCGTCCGGGCCGATCCTGCCCTGCGCCACCACGCCCTTGCCCTCCTTGAAGAGGTCGGGAAGGATGCCGGTATAGACGACAGGAACGGTCTGCGCCGTGTCGGTGACCTTGAAGCGCACGGTGAGGCCGTCGGAGCCGCGCGTGAGGCTCTTTTCCACGACCATGCCGCCGATGCGGAACGCACGGCTTTGCGGGCGCGCGATGCTCGGCCACGTCGGTCGGCGAGAAGAAGAAGACGAGGTTCGACTGGAACGCGTTGAGCACGAGGCCCACGGCGGCCGCGAGGAGGAGCACGCCGGCGCCGATCCACAAAAAGCGGCGATGACGCGGCTTCATTCAGCCGCTCCCGGAACCGGCGGAGCGTCCGGGCCGGCGAGTCGAGCCTCCGCGAGCGCGGCCCTGCGGCGCGAGCGCAGCCCGAAGAGCTCGACGGCGAGCGCCAGCGCGGCAACGCCATACGCGCTCCAGACGTAGAAGCCGTAGCCGCTCATCGCGAAGAACGAGCTCATTTTGCGGCCTCGCTGCTTGTATGTTCCCCGAACGGCGCTGTGCGCCGCTCCCCAGGGGCGAGTGCCCTCATTGTCCAATGCTGGCGGCCCTGCGGCACTCATGCGGTGCGAACCTCCCGCAACGTTGCGACCCAGCCGGCGCCGCGCTCGCGCTCGAGCATGATGATGCGCACGCGGGCGAGCGAAACGGCGATGGCGTAGCACCACGCCGCAACGGACATGATCAGCATGCCCGTCAGCATGATCGCCGCCATCGCGGGCGCCTTCGTGAGGCTGACCGACGACCCCTGATGCAGCGTATTCCACCAATAGACGGAGAAGTAGATGATCGGCACGTTGACGACGCCGGTCAGCGCCAGCACGCCGCACGCGCGATCGGCGCGCCGGGGATCGTCGATGGCATTGCGCAGCGCGATGACGCCGAGATAGAGGAAAAGCAGGATGAGCTCGGACGTCATCCGCGCATCCCAGGCCCAGTAGGTTCCCCACGTCGGACGGCCCCAGAACGCGCCCGTCCACAGCGCAATGAAAGTCATCACCGCGCCGGTCGGCGCGATCGCCTGCGCCATCATCGCGGAGAGCCGCGTGTTGAAACCGAGGGCCGCCGCGCTCCAGCCTGCCATCACGACGTAGAGAAACATGCTCATCCACGCCGCGGGCACGTGAATGAAAATGATCCGGTAGGCGTCGCCCTGCTGCGCGTCCGTCGGCGCGGCGACGAGCCCGATGTACAGGCCGACGATCGCGAGCACGGCAGCGGCGACGGCGAACCACGGAATGAGCCTGCCCGCCAGCGGGTAGAACGTGGCGGGCGAGGCGAACTTGAACCAGCTGGCAGTCATGCTAGTCCAGCGCGATGCGCACAGCGGCAGCCGAGGCGAACGGCGCCCCGACGCATGCCGCCAGCAATCCGGCGCCAAGCAGCGACAAATGCGCGGACGGGCCAAGTCCCGTGCGCGCGGCATCCACAGCCCCGGCGCCGAAGATCAGCACCGGAACGTAAAGGGGAGGATCAGCAGCGCGAGGAGGCTCCGCTCGCGCGGAGGCCCAGCGTCAGCGCGGCGCCGATGGCGCCCAGCAGCGACAGGATCGGCGTGCCGATGAGGAGCGTGGCAGCGAGCACGGCCAGGGCTTCGCCGTCCAGCGCGTACTGGAGGCCGAGCAAGGGGGCAATCAGCACGACCGGCAGCCCGGTCGTAAGCCAGTGCGCGACGATCTTGCCGGAGACGAGCGCCACGAGCGGATACGGGGACAGCGCGATCTGTTCGAGGGTGCCGTCGGCGTGATCGCCCGCGAAGAGTCGCGGCAGCGACAGGAGCGAGGCGAGCAATGCCGCGACCCACAGCACGCCGGGACCGATGGACGGCGAGGGTGGTGCGCTCGGGGGTCGTCGCGAGCGGAAAGAGCGAAGCCACGATCACGTAGAAAAGCAATTGCACGCCGAGTTCCGCCCGCGAGCGAAACGCAAGCTTCAGGTCCCGCGCGACCGCCCAACGGATCGCGGGCCAGACGGCATCGGCGGGTCGGGCGCGAAGGCGCGCACAGAGTGAGCGTGGGTGCCGTTCATCAGTGCCCGCTCGGCCGCCCGGAAGGGCACTGAGCGCCCCCTCGGGGGCAGCGAACGAGCGTGAGCGTGGGGGTCGTTCATCACCCCAGCACGAGCGCTGCGACGCGCGACCCGCCAAGGCCAAGCGGCGCGTGGGTCGCTGCCACGGCGAGTCCGCCTTTGGCGAGATGGCCGGTCAGAAGGCGCGCCAGGAGTTCGGCGCCGGCAGCGTCGAGGGCGGCCAAGGGCTCGTCCAGGAGCCACAGCGGCCGCGAAATGAGCGACAGTCGCGCGAGGCCGATGCGTCGGCGCTGACCCTGCGAAAGCACCGCGCGGGAAGCGCCCGCTGCCGTGACAACGCGACGTTGTCGAGTGCGTCGCCGATGGCCTCCCGCGACAGCGCTGCTCCTTCGAGGGCGACGAGCGAGGCGAGATTCTCCTCGGCGGTGAGCTCGTCCTTGAGCGACGGCAGATGCCCGGCGAACGCAATCGACGCGCGGAGCGCGGCGTCGAGAGGCCCGGCCCTTCTGCCCTGCCAGCGGATTTCGCCGGATTCGGGGGCGGTGAGGCCGGCAAGCATGCGCAGCAGTGTGGTCTTGCCCGTGCCGTTCGCGCCCGTCACGACCAGGGCCTCGCCCGCATCGACGCGAAACGAGACCCCGGTGAAAAGTCTCGAAAAACCGCGACGCGCGGCGAGTTTCTGCGCTTCCAGCATGAAGGGTCCGGTTTGGGGGCCAAGTCGCGGGACGGCGGCATTCGGTCGGGTCGAACGAGACGCACCCCCGGAGTGGAAAATCCGGGGAATTATAGCCGACCCCCTCGCGATCCTTGGGCGGCATCAACCTGGGAGCCTCTCCGACAGACTCCCGAGCGGGCTTGCTATCATGGCACTCGCCCATCCCGCCCGGGAGCCTCGCATGCCCGACAAGGGAAATTCGTGCCGCCTCGCTCGAGTATCACCGGCAATTCCCGCCGGGAAAGATCTCGGTCCAGCCGACCAAGGATCTCACCAATCAGCGCGACCTCGCGCTCGCCTACACTCCCGGCGTGGCGGCGGCCTGCGACGAGATCGTCCGCGACCCGGCCGAGGCGCGCAACCTGACCGCGCGCGGCAACCTGGTCGGCGTCGTCACCAACGGCACTGCCGTGCTGGGGCTGGGCGCCATCGGAGCCGCTCGCCGCCAAGCCGGTCATGGAGGGCAAGGCCGTCCTGTTCAAGAAGTTCGCCGGCATCGACTGTTTCGACATCGAGATCGACGAGCGCGACCCGGACAAGCTGGTCGACGATCATCGCCGCGCTCGAGCCGACGTTCGGCGGCATCAATCTCGAGGACATCAAGGCGCCGGAATGCTTCTACGTCGAGAAGAAGCTGCGCGAGCGCCTCAAGATCCCGGTGTTCCCACGATGACCAGCACGGCACGGCGATCATCGTCGGCGCCGCGATCACGAACGGCCTGCGCGTCGTCGGCAAGGAGTTGAAGGACGTCAAGCTCGTCTGCTCGGGCGCCGGTGCCGCCGCGCTTGCGTGCCTCGACCTCCTCGTACTGCTCGGCATACCGCAACAGAACATCTGGGTCGCCGACATCGCCGGGGTCGTCTACCGCGGACGACGGGAGGAGATGGACGACAACAAGGCGCGCTATGCGCAGCCGACGGAGGCGCGCAAGCTCGCCGACATCCTGACCGGTGCCGACGTCTTTCTCGGCCTCTCGGCGGCGAAGGTGCTCCATCCCGACTGGCTGCGCGCGGATGGCCGACAAGCCGCTCATCCTGGCGCTCGCCAATCCCGAGCCCGAGATCATGCCGGATATCGCCAAAGCGGCACGGCCGGACGCCGTCATCGCGACAGGGCGCTCCGACTTTCCGAACCAGGTCAACAACGTGCTGTGCTTTCCGTTCATCTTTCGCGGCGCGCTCGATGTCGGGGCGACGACGGTGAACGAGGCGATGAAGCTCGCGACGGTGCGGGCGCTCGCCGACCTCGCGATGGCGGAGCAATCGGACATCGTCGCCAACGCGTACGGCGAGCAGGATCTGCACTTCGGTCCCGAGTACCTGATCCCGAAGCCCTTCGACCCGCGCCTCATCGTGATGATCGCCCCCGCGGTCGCCAAGGCGGCGATGGACTCCGGGGTGGCCACCCGTCCGCTCACGGACCTCGCGGCGTACCGCGAACGGCTCCTGCAGTTCGTCTATACCTCCGGCTTGCTGATGAAGCCGATCTTCGCCGCGCGCCAAGAAGGATCCGAAGCGGATCGTCTTTGCCGAAGGCGAGGACGAGCGGGTGCTGCGCGCGGTGCAGATCGTGATCGATGAGGGCCTTGCCCGCCCGATCGTCATCGGTCGGCCCGCCGTGCTCCAGCGCCAGGTCGAGAAGCTCGGATTGCGCATCCGGCCGGACACGGACTTCCAGGTCGTCAATCCCGAGCAGGATCCGCGTTACCGCGCCTACTGGACGGAGTACTACGCGCTCACGGCGCGCAAGGGCGTGTCGCAACAGTACGCGAAGATCGAGATGCGGCGGCGGCTCACGTTGATCGGCGCGATGATGATCCACATGGGCGAGGCCGACGGGATGCTCTGCGGCACGTTCGGCACCCATGCGCTGCACCTCACCTACGTCGAGCAGGTGCTCGGCAAGCGCCCCGGGAGCAAGGTCTGCGCGGCGATGAATGCGCTGATGCTCCCGAACCGGACCGTGTTCATCGCCGACACCTACGTCAACATCGACCCCACGGCCGAGGACATCGCCGAGATCACGCTGCTCGCCGCGGAAGAGATCCGCCGCTTCGGCATCACGCCGAAGGTCGCGCTGCTCTCGCACTCGAGCTTCGGGAGCAGCGAGCATCCGCAGGCGAAGAAAATGCAGGCGGCGCTCGCGCTCATCAACGGGATGAATCCGGAGCTCGAGGTCGAAGGCGAGATGCACGGCGACGCGGCGCTGGACGAGGAAGTGCGGATGCGCGCGTTCCCGTTCTCGAGGTTGAAGGGCGAGGCGAATCTGCTGATAATGCCGACGGCGGACGCCGCCAACATCGCGTTCAACCTGCTGAAGGTCGCCTGCGGCGGCGGCGTGACGCTCGGACCGATCCTGCTCGGGGTCGCGAAAGCGGTGCACATTCTCACGCCTTCGGCCACCGTGCGCCGGATCGTCAACATGACGGCGCTCACGGTCGTGGATGCGAGCCTCCAGCGGCAGGCGTAGCGGCAACAGGAGCGAAGGGAGGAGCTATGGAAGCAGCAGCCAGGTCCGCGCCGCGCCGCGAAGGCGCCGTGGCGGTGCATTCGTTGCATCGCTTCGTCTTCACGGTTCCCGATCTCGATGTCGCGGCCGCTTTCTATGCGGATTTCGGCCTCGATGTGCGACGGCAGGGCGGACGCCTCGATCTTCGCACCGTTCGGCTTCGATCATCGCTGGGGCTCGATCTACGAGGCGCCCGGACCGAAGCGCCTGCAATACGTGAGCTTCGGCGCCTATGCGGACGACTATGACCGGATCGCGGAACGGCGTCGAAGGCGCTGGGCGTTGAAAGGACCAAGCCGCATCCCCTGGCCGACGAGGACGGGACGTGGTTCGCCGATCCCGACGGCACGCCGGTGCAGCTCGTCGTCTCGCGCAAGGTGACCCCGTGGAAAAGGTCGTCGCGACCGCTGGCGCGCCCGGGTGGGAAGCGGCGCCGCGCCGTCGCGCTCCAAGGCCGGCACGGTCCGGCCGCGGCGGCTTTCGCACATCCTGCTGTTCAGCTCCGACGTGCCGCGATCGGTGCGGTTCTATTCGGACACGCTCGGGCTGCGCCTTTCCGATCACTCCGGCGAGATCATCGCCTTCCTGCATGGCGCGCATGCCAGCGACCATCACCTGATCGCCTTCGCCAAATCGGACGGCCCCGGATTGCATCACTCGAGCTGGGACGTCGCGACGTTCGACGAGGTCGGTCTCGGGATGCAGCAGATGATCGACCGCGGCCACGCGCACGGCTGGGGCGTGGGGCGCCATGTGCTCGGGTCCAACTATTTCCGTTACATTCGCGATCCGTGGGGCAGCTTCGCCGAATATTCGTACGACATCGATTTCATTCCGGCGACGATCGACTGGCAAGCCAAGGATCATCCGCCGGAGGATTCCTTCTATGTCTGGGGACCGCCCGTCCCGGATGACTTCATCATCAATCACGAGACCGCGAGGAGACCCTCATGAATCGCACTGTTCGCCATGTTGCCGCGGTCTTCTTCGGCGCTCGTGGGCGCCATCGCCGTCGCGGTCGGCTCTGCGTCGGGCGCACCCTCGGGTCCGCCGATCCGCATCGGCAGCACGCTCGCGCTCACCGGGCCGCTCGCGTCCACGGCGCTCGTCCATCAGCTCGTCGGCGAAATCTACGTCGAGCAGATCAACAAGAAGAACGGTCTGCTGGGCCGCCCGGTCGAGTGGATCGTCAAGGACGACCAGTCGAAGCCCGAGCTCGCGCGCACGCTGTACGAGCAGCTCATCACGGTCGACAAGGTCGACCTGCTGATGGGGCCCTACGCGACCGGCGCGATCCTTTCCGCGATGGGCGTCGCGCAACGCTACAACAAGATCCTCATCCACCACACCTTCGGCATTCCGAGCCTCGCCAAATACGACGCGCAATTTCCGACGTGGTCGCTCGGGGCCGACCCGGCCGCGACGTTCCCGAATACGCTGCTCGACGCGCTCGCGGCGACACCGAAGCCGCCGAAGACCATCGCGATCGTCACGAGCAAGTTTCCTTCGGTCCACTTCATGTCGCTCGGCGCGCGTGAAGTGGCGAAGAAGCGCGGCCTGCAGGAGGTCGTGTTCCTGGAATGGGACTTCGGCAACCGCGATTTCGGCGCCATTGCGGCGCGCGTGAAGGATGCGAACCCCGATTTCGTGTGGGTAGGCGCGATCGGGCTCGAGGGCAACCAGTTGCTCGACGCGATGAAGAAGATCGACTACACGCCGCCGCTGCACTTCTACATGTACCCGGCGCCCGGCCCGATGGCGCAGGCGCCCGAGGGCAAGAATGCGCTGGCGGCCACGATCTTCGAGGAGAATCAACCTTACCTCAACAATCCGGGTGCGGCCGAGTTCGTGAAGCTCTTCAACGAGCGGGCCGCCAAGGCCGGACTCTCCTACACCGGCGTCGAGACGCAGGCCGCGGCGTCGTATTCGGCGTGGCAGGTGCTCGATGCCGCGGTCACCGCAACGAAGAGCCTCGACGACAAGGTGCTCGCGGAATGGCTGCGGAAGAATCGCGTCGATACGATCCAGGGCAAGCTGCGCTTCGACGGGCCGAGCAACTACGGCGACGACCTGATGGTGGTCGAAGCAGGTGCAGAACGGCCGCTGGGTCACCGTCTGGCCGAAGAGTACCGCGGCGCCCGGCGCCACGCTGATGACGAAGTAGTCGCGCGATGGGGCTCCCGAGCCTTTCGCTCCTCGCGCAATCGGCGCTCTCGGGAGTGTTCATCGGGGCCCTCTACGGGCTCCTGGGGCTCGGTCTCAGCCTGTCGTGGGGGCTCCTGCGCCAGATCAACCTGGCGCATTTTGCGCTCGCGTTCCTCGCCGCGTATCTTTGCTATCAGCTCTCGACAGTCGGACGCGTCGATCCGCTCCTGACGCTGGCGCTGATCGTGCCCGGGTTCTTCGTGCTCGGTGTCGCGCTGCAGTGGGTCTTTGCCCGCTTCGACATCAGCGCCTTCAACTCGCTCCTCGTGACGTTCGGGCTGACGGTCATCGTCGAGTCGCTGATCCAGTGGATCTGGACGGCGGATTTCCGGCGCCTGGAGTCGGTATACGGGAACGCCAAGTTTCGCATCGGGTTCCTGTACGTTCCCGCGCCGGAGCTCCTGACGCTGGCGTTGTCGGTGGTCCTGTCGCTCGCGATCTGGTCGGGCCTGCGCTATACCGACGTCGGCAAGGCGCTGCGCGCGGCGGCCGAGGATGGTCCCATCGCGGTCGCCTTCGGCGTGAACCGGCAGGCGCTCGCCCTGCTGCTTTCCGGCGTCTGCGCCGCGCTCGCGGGCGTGGCCGGCGTGTGCATCGCGTTGAGCTACACGCTTGCTCCGGCGCAGATCTATGCGTGGATCGGCGTCGTCTTCGCCGCGGTGATGATGGGCGGGCTGGGGCGCCCGCTCGGACCTCTCGTCGCCGGCATCGTCATCGGCGTGAGCGAGTCGGTGACGATGGCGCTGACCTCGCCGTCGTGGGCGCCGCTGGTGTCGTTCTCGCTGCTCATCGTCGTTCTCCTCGTCCGGCCCGGCAAACTCCAGTGAGGAACGTCTACGCCGCGATGCTGATCGTGGGCGGCGTGCTGGCGACGTTTCCTCTGCTCGGGCTGCCGCTCTTCTACGAGTCGTTCCTGTACCTCGTTTTCCACTGGATCGTCCTCGCCACCTCCTGGAACATCCTCTCCGGATACTCGGGCTACTTTTCCTTCGGGCACGGCGCGTTCTTCGGCGCCGGGATGTACACGACGGCCACGCTCGCGTCGCGCTTCGATGTGCCGTTCCTGTGGACGTTGCCGGCGGCGGCGATCGTGGCGATCCTCATGGGCGTGGCGCTGGGCGCCGTCGTTTTCCGCGTCAGGGGCGTGCGAGGCGAGCTCTTCGCGCTCGTGACGCTCGCGTTCACGTTCGTCGTCGGCACGATCGTCCTCAATACGCCGATCGACGGTGGGCCGGGCGTCTATTTGAGCGCGGTTCCCGTTCCGAAGCTGGGTCCGTCGCCGGCGTCCACGTTCTACCTGGATGGGACTCGCCGCGGCGCTGGCGACGCTGGCGATCGCTTACGGCATCTATCGCTCGCGGCTTGGCGTCGGGCTCTTCGCGATTCACGATGACGAAGACGTCGCCGGAAGTGCTGGGGGTGCCGACCTTCCAGTGCAAGATGGCGGCGTTCGCGGTGTCGTGCGGGCTCGCCGGCGTCGCCGGCGGCATGCACGCGCTGTTCGTCTCCTATGTGACGGCGGGCGATACGTTCACCATTACGGTGCCGCTCACGGTGGTGCTGATGAGCGTGCTCGGGGCACGCGCCACTGGGCGGGCCCTGCCGTCGGCGCTACGATCATCACGGCGCTGCTCTATGCGTTCACGGCGAGCGATCTTGCGGTCGCCGGCAAGGCGGTCTTCGGCGCGGTGCTGATCGTGGTCATCCTGTTCATGCCGCAAGGCGTGCTCGGCGGCCTTCTCGCGCGCCGCCGGCGCAGAGTGCAGGTGCCGGCGACTCCGGCCGTCATGGGGGATGAAGTGCCGGCGACGAAAATCGTACCCAGTCGAAGCGCAGTCGACGCCGACCGCATCCTGGTGGCGCGCGGCATCCGGAAGGCGTTTCGGGGCGTGCGCGCATTGGACGGCGTCGACATCGACGTGCGGGCAGGGGAAATTCTCGGCCTGCTGGGACCCAATGGGTCCGGGCAAATCGACGTTCATCAATCTCGTCAGCGGTCATTACCGGCCTGACGGCGGCACGCTCGTCCTTGGGGGCGAGGACATCGTGCATCGGAGCGCGCACCGGATTGCGCGGGCCGGCGTCGCGCGCACCTACCAGATCCCGCGGCCCTTCGATCACCTGACCGTCATCGACAACGTCGCGGTGCCGGCGATGTTCGGCGCCGCGCATCTGGATCGCCGCGCCGCATTGCGCGAGGCCCGGCGCTGGCTGGAGTTCACGGACCTGGCGGACAAGGCGGATTGGCTGCCGGAAGACCTCAACCTGCACCAGCGGAAGTTTCTGGAACTTGCCCGCGCGCTCGCGTCGCGCCCGCGTCTGCTGCTGCTGGACGAAGTGCTCTCCGGCTTGACGCCCGCCGAAATCGACGGCGCGATCGGGCTGATCCGCAGGATTCGCGACGACGGCGCGACGATCGTCTTCGTCGAGCACGTGATGCGCGCCGTCTGGGCGCTGACGGACCGCATCGTCGTGCTCGATCACGGCCAGGTGCATCGCGGAAGGCGCGGCCGATGACGTGATGAGCCGCAGCGACGTCGTGACCGCATTTCTGGGGAAAGCGCATGCTTGAGCTTCGGTCGGTCGAGGTGCGGTATGGCGCCGCCGTAGCGCTGCGGGACGTGTCGTTGCGCATCGACCCCGGAGAGCTCGTCTGCGTGGTCGGTCCGAACGGAGCGGGAAAATCCACGCTCATCAATGTCATCGCCGGCATCCATCGGGCCGCGTCGGGCACGATCACGCTCGGCTCTCGCGACGTGACGCGCCTGCCGGCCTGCCGCTTCTGCGCAGAGGGTGTCGCCATCGTGCCGGAAGGCCGCCGCCTCTTCACCACGATGACCGTGCGCGAGAACCTGGAGCTCGGGAGCTACCGGTCCGGCGCGCGCGGGCAACGAGGCGCATGTCGCTGAAGCGCGTCGCTTCGATGTTTCGGCCGATGGGCGATTGGTTCGATCGCCCGGCGGGAGCGCTGTCCGGAGGACAGCAGCAAATGGTGGCGATCGCCCGCGCGCTCATGTCGCGTCCGCGCCTCCTGCTGCTGGACGAGCCTTCCCTCGGCCTCGCCCCGGTCATCGTGCTGGAGCTGTTCGACATCATCAAGCGGGTGAACGCCGAGGGTGTCTCCGTGCTGCTCGTCGAGCAGAACGTCGCGATGGCGCCTCGACATCGCGGCGCGGGCCTATGTCCTGGAGCAGGGTTGCATCGTCGCGACCGGCACTCCCGAGGCGCTTCTGCGCGAGCCGCACATACGCCGGGCCTATCTTGGCGCGGACGCCGAGGCCGACGGGACGGCGGGCGCGAAGTAGAATCGTCCACCCGCGGCGCACGCGGGTTTCACCGTCTGGAGATTCGCGATGAATCGAAGCATCGACCGCTTTCTGACCACGCACACCGGGAGCCTGCCGCGACCCGACGACCTGATCCGGACGATGTTCGCGAAGGAGGAGGGCGTGCCGGTCGACGCCGCCGCGTTGGCGCAGCGCGTGGCGCTGGCGGTCGAGGAGGTCGTCGGCAAGCAGGCGCAAGCCGGCGTCGACGTGATCGACGACGGCGAGATGAGCAAGCCGAGCTACGCGACGTACATCAAGGATCGCCTGACCGGTTTCGGCGGCGAGGGCAACACCTTCGTGTATCAGGACCTCACGGATTTTCCTCGCCTCGCGAAGCGGGTGTTCGGCGATCCGGGACGATCGCGGCGCAAGACACCCGCGTGCAATGCGCCCATCGGCGTCCGCGATCCGGGAGCGGTGGTGGCCGACGTCGAACATCTCAAAGCGGCGCTCGCGAAGGTCAAGGTCGAAGGCGCGTTCATGACGGCGGCGTCGCCGGGCGTGGTGTCGCTCTTCTTCCGCAACGAACACTATCCGACCGAGGAAGCCTATCTCGCGGCGATTGCGGAGGCCATGCGCTACGAATACGAGACGATCACGAAAGCCGGCATCATGCTGCAGATCGATTGCCCGGACCTCGGCATGGGGCGGCACATCCAGCATGCGGACCTGAGCCTTCCGGAGTGGCGCAAGAAGGCGGAACTGCACGTCGAAGCGCTGAACCATGCGCTCGCCAATGTTTCACCAGAAAAAGTACGCATGCATCTTTGCTGGGGAAACTACGAGGGACCCCACCACTGCGACGTGCCGCTCGCCGATGTGATCGACATCGTGTTCAAGGCCAAGCCGCACGCGGTCGCGCTGGAAGCCGCCAACCCGCGCCACGCGCACGAGTGGGCGCTGTTCGAGACGGTCAAGCTGCCCGACGGCAAGGTGCTCATTCCGGGCGTAATCGAATCCAAGTCGAACTTCGTCGAGCACCCTGAGCTGATCGCGCAACGGATCGGACGCTACGCGAAGCTCGTCGGCCGCGAAAACGTCATGGCCGGCAGCGACTGCGGCTTCGGGACATGGGTCGGTCAATCCGCGGTCGACCCCGACGTCGTGTGGGCGAAGATGGCGGCGATGGCCGAGGGCGCGCGCATCGCGTCACGCCAATTCTGGAAAATCATGACTCTCCGGGTGCCGAAAGGCGTGATGTTTCCAGTGGCTCTCAACCTTTGACAGCGTGGTATTTGCCGGTGGCGGGAACCGCTGCGTGTGGCAGGCGGGCTTCTATCGGACGGTGGCGGAAACGTTCAAGCCTTGCGCCCGCACGCGTCGCGGCGGCGAGCGCTGGGGCGGCCGTCGCGGCCGTCCTGTTCGCGGGATGCTTCGACGCTGCACTGGCGCATTTCAAGCGCGCAACGGCTGGCAACTCGCGCAACGTCCATTGGCGAAACCTGTTCAACGGAGCGCCGATCTTTCCGCATGCGGCAATGTATCGACGTGCATTGCTCGAGGTCATCGATGATCGCGCGCTCGCGACTCTGCACGCCGGTCCGGAGCTGCGCGTGGCGATTACTCGACCACCGGGCTGGCTCGGCGCGCGCACCGGATTCGCCGTCGCCGGTCTTGCCGACGCGCTCGAGCACGTGCTCGGCCCGCCGGTACATCCTCAGCTTGCGCCTTGGCTCGGCTTTCGGGCCGAGTACGCTACCGTGCGCGCGTGCCGCACGCCCGAGGCGCTGGCGGACCTCGTGCTCGCGTCGTCGTGCACTCCGCCGCTGACGCCGCTGTTGATGCAAGGCGGGAAGCCTTCGCTCGACGGCGGTATCGCGGACAACGTCCCTGTGGCTGCGTTGGCCGAGGCACCTGGCGCGACGCTCGTCCTGCTCACGAGACGCTATGGCCGGCTACCGGCACATTCGCAACGGGTCTATGCGCAGCCGTCCGCCGACGTGCCGGTAGCGAGCTGGGACTACACCAATCCGGCGGGCCTGCAGGCGGCGTACGACCTCGGGCGGCGCGACGGAGAAATATTCGCGCGACGGATGGACGTTTTCCAATTCAGATCCAGCTCGATGATGCAGTGCGCGCGGGCAGGCTCAGGTTCAGGTCACCCGCGCGCACTACCTCCCCTAAGCGCCTGGAATGGGCAGCACGGGCATGATCTCGACAGAATCGCCCGGGAAAATGGAAAAATGCGGATGCTTGTCGAATAGCTTGGCGGCGGCCTCGTGCGAATCCGCGCGCACAACCGTGAAAGCGCCCATGTCATTGCTCACATCGTCGATTCCACGTTGCGTGACCTTCTTGGTTTTCCCTAATGGTCCGCCCATGCTGACAATGGCGGCGTGATGTTTCTCGACCCACGCCTTCCAGGCCGCCATGCCTTCTCGTTCCTTCGCACGGCGATCGCCTTCGGAAAGGGCGTCCCAGGCCACTCGTCGCGGACTGGTTTTGCTGCCAGGAACACTGCGAGATAGGTATTGTTAGTGTTCATAACGTCTCCTTTCTATTGCGGTTTGAGGGTTGGAACAACAACTCGATATAACGATGCAAGTGATCGATGCTCGCGGCCGCGATCGTCTAGACCGACCCTGGCGGAGTTCTGCGCTCGAGCGGCGCCGATGACCGCTATGCCGTCGGCCCACCGAAATATTTATCTTCGATATAACCTAGGCAGATGTATTTCATGACACACCTCCTATTTTTATCGCGAAATCCGCCGCCTCGAAAATCTGACGGATTTCGATCGTGTCACCGGGTTCGGCCGGGCAACGCTGCGCCCATTTCACGACTTCTTCTTTTGACGGCGCCTCCACCATCCAGTAACCGCCGAGCACTTCTTTGGTTTCGATGTAAGGTCCATCGGTCACGGTGGGTTTGCCTTGGCCAAACGAGACGCGGGCGCCGGTGGTTTGCGGGTGGAGTCCGTTCAAAGACTCAATCCGGAGGGCTTTGCCCATCTCGTCATTAAACCGGCCCATTTCTTCCATCTTCTTCGGATCGGGTACGAAGTTGGGGTCTACTTTTTTGCCGCCTTGATAAACAGCGGGGATCATCAGCATCATGAATTTCATGGTATTTCTCCTTGTTAATAATTGTTGTCCTACACCCTTAGTCGTTTGGCGAAGCCCGATTTCGACAACGCTCGAAAATTATTTTTTGAAGCTCGGCCAGGCGCCGGGTCAAATAACGTCGTTCCGGTTCTTGTTGACTCATACTCAATGCTTTTCGATAAGCCATTTCGGCCTCAGGCGCCCGGTTCAAGCGCCGGTATAGATCTGCGAAATAGCAGCCCCGGACAGCCCATGCCTCAGGCACGGGGCGTGGCGCGTTCGATGATTGCCGCGCAGTCGACGCCGCGCGGCAACGTACCGTAGTTGCGGTGTCCACCAGCAGTCAGGCGCGACGCGCAGAACGCAGCTGCGACGTGCGTCGACGCATGTTGCAGCAGCAGCGCTGCCTGGATCGCCAGCGCCATCCGGTCGACGACGTCGCGGGCGCGGTATTCGATGTCGGCGAGATCGTCGATCTCCTTCCGCAAAGCGCCGACCCAGTGATCGAGCGCCGCGCAAGCGCCCTGTGCCTTCGCCACCTCGCGGAAGAACGCGTCGACGACCTCCGGGGTCTTCTTCATCGCACGCAGCACGTCGAGGCACTGCACATTGCCGCTGCCTTCCCAGATTGCGTTGACCGGCGACTCGCGGAACAGCCTCGGGAATGGACTGTCCTCCATCACACCGCTGCCGCCGATGCACTCCATCGCTTCGTAGGCGTGGTTCGGCGTGCGCTTGCAAATCCAGTACTTTCCGATGGCGGTGCACAGGCGGACCAGCAGATCCTCATGTCGTTCGGTACGGTTGTCCATCGCACGCGCGACGCGCATGGTCAACGCGAGCGCACCTTCGCTCTCGAGCACCAGGTCGGCAAGCACATTCTGCATCAGCGGCTGCTGGTTGAGCACCTTCCAAAAGCCGAGCGGATCGAACAATGGTGCAGAGCCTGCGACAATGCCGCGCGTTGGCCCGCCGCGGAGCCGACCATGCAATCGAACCGCGTCATCGCGACCATCTCGATGATCGTGCGGACGCCGCTGCCTTCCTCGCCGACCATCCACGCGAGCGCCCGCGCAGCTCGGTCTCGCTCGATGCGTTCGAAACGTTGCCCATCTTCTGCTTCAGGCGCAGCACCTGCAAAGGATTCTTGGTGCCGTCGGGTCGCCAGCGAGGCAGCAGGAAGCATGTCAACCCCGGGGTGCCTGTGCCAGCACCATGAAGGCATCACACATGGGCGCCGAGACGAAATACTTGTGACCGACGAGCTCGTAACCTTCGTCAGGTCCCTCGACTCCGACAGGGTACGCACGGGTGGAGTTGGCGCGCACGTCCGAACCACCTTGCTTCTCCGTCATCGCCATCCCGATCGTCAGCCCCTGCTTGCGCGCATCGGGCACATTGCGCGGGTCGTAGATGCGCGCGGTGATCCGCGGCTCCCAGATCTTTGCGAGGTCCGGGGTCGTGCGCAGCGACGGGACCGCCGCGAAAGTCATGGTGATCGGGCAGCCGTGTCCCGCCTCAACCTGCGCGTGCATGTACGTTCGCGCGGCGCGGGCAACGTGGGCGCCGGGACCGGGTTCGGCCCAGGGCGATGAGTGCAGCCCGTGCTCGATCGAGGTCTTCATCAGCGCGTGGTACGCCGGATGAAACGTCACCAGATCGACTCGGTTGCCAAATCGATCATGGGTCTCGAGCTCCGGGGCGAATCGATTGGCGAGGGCGCCGAGCGCGCGGTAGTCGGCCGCCCCGACGAGCTTGCCGAACGCAATGAGATCGTCGTGCGCCCAACCCGCACCTTCGCGCCGCACCGCCTCATGCAGCGCAGCGTCCTGCAGGTACATGTTGTAGTCGCCGAGCTCACGCGAAACGTTGACGACCTCGTGGGTGTCGGCAAGGAATTGCCTGGCCTTCGGAAGATTCTTGAGGGGCGTTCATTGGGTCGTCTCCAAGGGCGTTTGGGGGGCTGACCGGTCGCGCGGCGTCCGGCAGCGCAGTCTCGCGCCGAGGTACTCGCTTCCAGATAGCGCGTGGCCGGCGGTGTCAAAGCGCACCACGGCATCGAGGAAAACGTGACGTGCTTCGACGTCCACCAACGGCGCAGGAAGCCATGGATCGGGCACCAGATCACGAATCGCGTCATTGCCCAGCAGGAACGACTCACGCGCGGCGACCTGCGGTTTGAGCGTGCCCGAACGATGCGAGCCAGTCGCCGAGACGACGACTCTTCGCGCGATACCGGCGCGCGTCAGCGCGCGGCCGTCCCGAGAGCGTGCGTGCGCGCCGTTCGCTGACTCGGGTCAAAGTTTTTTCGCGACGAAGACCGCGGCGGCCTTCTCGAGGCCGAAGCTTGACCAGCCGCTCGCGTGCGGCGGGCACGCCGCCAACGAGGTTGTCCGGACGCAGGTGCAGGCCGCGCTCGAGTTCGCCGAGGCCAAGCATTCGGAGGGCCCGTTCGCGCCGCGCGAACCGCACACCCGATTGCTGCGCCCGAGTCCTCCAACGTGCACACACAGCGATCCACTCGCCAGTTCCGGTCGCACACCCGTTCCGCGGCTTTGCGCCAGGTCGCCCAACGTCTGCGGCGAGTTCCGCGGCGTGGGGCCCGATTCAGGTGGCGCCGCGGCTGACAGCCCTCGATTAGTCCGGGCTGCCGCGAGGCGTGCCAGCGCCACGCGAGTCCGGTTCTCGCTGATGGCGAACAGCGCGCTGGACGCCACCGCGTGCGCGCCGACAGCGGATCGCCACCGGCGCCGATGAGCAGGTTCAGGATCAGGTGGCGAGGATTAGCCGACATTTAGTCAGGATACATTACATCGATAATACTGTATCGTCAATTTTAAGTAATATTGAACAACGGGTCGTGATTTGCGACTATGGCGACCCGCGTTTTCGCCGTCAGCTCGCGGTGCTGTGTCTCCTGCTCGTCACGCTGCTGATCTCGGCAGCGACCTCAGCAGCATGTACGGTTTGTCGGCATCACCATGCTGATCGGGACTCGCCAAAGAAGAACGCCGATCATGATGATCGACTTCGCGATCGAGGCGCAGCGCACTGGAGCAGGTGCCTGAGGATGCCCATCTTCCAGGCATGCATCACACGGTTCCCGTCCAATCATGATGACGACCATGGCCGCGCTGATGGGCGGCTTGCCGATAGCGCTTGCGCTTGGCGCGGGCGCGGAAAGGCGCGCCAGCCCCTCGGTCTTGCGGTGGTTGGCGGGCTCGTCGTGTCGCAGCTCCTGACGCTCTACATCACTTCCGGTAGTCTACCTTTACTTGGAGCGCGCCCAGCAGTGGTTCGCCGCGCGGCGAGCATAGCCCACCAATAAACAGCTGACCCCCCTCTGCGGTGGATTGATACCCTGTCAGCCCGCGGCCGGGACTCCGGGTAGCTGCTCACTCCGGGAAGGATGATCCGCGACGCACCGCCGCTCATTTCCAGCATGAGCGCATTGATCCGCTTGACGAACGTCGCGGGATCGTCGAGCTGCCCGCCTTCGGCGAGCAGCGCCTGATCGAGCAGCACCGCCGACCAGTCGTCGAACTTCTGGTCCTCGTTCTGCATCCGAAGCACCACCGGATGCTTCGGATTGATTTCGAGGATCGGCTTCACCGCCGGACCCGGCTGGCCGGCGGCTTTCAACAGTCGCGCGAGATTGCCGCTCATGTCGTGCTCATCGGCCACCAGGCAGGCCGGCGACTCGGTCAGCCGGTGCGTCACGCGGACATCCTTGACGCGCTCGCCCAGGCTCGCCTTGATGCGGCCGAGGAGATCGCCCAGCTCGGTCGCTTCGTGCTCCCGTTCCTTTTTCTCCGCCTCGTCCTCGAGCGCTCCGAGATCGAGGCCGCCTTTGGCGACCGAGACGAGCGCCTTGCCGTCGAATTCGGTCACGTGGCCCACGACCCACTCATCGACGCGGTCGGACAGGGCAGCACCTCGATGCCCTTCTTGCGGAACACTTCGAGATGCGGGCTGTTGCGCGCCGCATTGAACGAGTCCGCGGTCACGTAATAGATCTTGTCCTGTCCCGCCTTCATCCGGCCGATGTAATCGGCGAGCGACACGGTCGGATCGGCGGTGTCCGCGTGCGTCGACGCGAAGCGCAGCAGGCCGGCGATGCGGTCCCGGTTGGCGGCATCCTCGCCCGCGCCTTCCTTCAGCACCTTGCCGAAGGCGTCCCAGAACTTGGCGTACTTCTCCTTGTCGTTCGCGGCGAGGTCCTCCAGCAACGCGAGCACCTTGCGCGTGCAGCCGCCGCGGATCGCCTCGATGTCCTTCGACTCCTGCAGGATCTCGCGGGACACGTTGAGCGGCAGGTCGTTCGAATCGACGACGCCGCGGACGAAGCGCAGGTACGCCGGCAAGAGCTGCTCGGCATCGTCCATGATGAACACGCGGCGCACGTAGAGCTTGATGCCATGCCGCGCGTCGCGGTCCCAGAGGTCGAACGGCGCGCGCGAGGGAACGTACAGCAGATGCGTGAACTCCTGACGGCCTTCGACCCGCGCATGACTCCATGCCAGCGGGTCTTCGAAATCGTGGCCGACGTGCTTGTAGAACTCCTTGTACTGCTCGTCGCTGATGTCGGCCTTGGCGCGCGACCACAAGCGCGGAGGCCTGGTTGACCGTTTCTTCCTCGGCTTGCTTTTCCTGCTTGCCGTCCTTCCATTCCTCCTTCGGCATCAGGATCGGCTGCGCGATGTGGTCCGAGTACTTGCGGATGATCGAGCGCAGCTTGAAGCCGGCGAGAAGGTCGTCCTGGCCTTCCTTGAGGTGAAGCGTGATGGCCGTGCCGCGCGCCGGCTTTTCCGCCATGGCGATGGTGAACTCGCCGCCGCCGTCCGATTCCCAGAGCACGCCCTGATCGGGTTTTTCGCCGGCGCGGCGGGTGTGGACGGTCACCTTGTCCGCGACGATGAACGACGAATAGAAGCCAACGCCGAACTGGCCGATGAGGTGGGCGTCCTTCTGCTGGTCACCGGTGAGCTGCGAGAAGAACTCCCGCGTGCCCGACTTCGCGATCGTGCCGAGATTCGTGATCACCTCGTCGCGGCTCATCCCGACGCCATTGTCGGCAATGGAGAGTGTCCTGGCCGCCGGATCGTAATCGATGTGGATCTTCGGCTCGAAGTCATCTTCGAACAGCGCCTGGTTGTGCAGCGCCTCGAACCGCAGCTTGTCGCAGGCGTCCGACGCGTTGGAGATGAGCTCGCGCAGGAAGATCTCGCGATTCGAGTACAGCGAATGGATCATGAGCTGCAGGAGCTGCCGGACCTCGGCCTGGAAGCCCAGGGTTTGGCGGTCGGCTTGGGCAGCGGTTTGTTCGGTCACGGCAGTACTCCCTCGAATGGCGACTCGTTTATCTTGGCGCCGGTCAGCGCAATTTCAAGCCCCGCGCTGCGCCCGGGCTCACGCGCGGTGACCGGCGTCCGCAGCGCCTGCAAGATACCAGCGGATGAACGCGTCGACGTTGTACTCCTTGCGCTCCGAGAGCGGGCCGGGCACGAAGCCGACCGATTCGACCCCCTTCTGCTGCCACTTGCAGATCTCCCAGTCCTGCTCGTTGGTGAGATGCCAGAAGGGCAACAGGCGGTCGAGCTGGTAGTCCTCACCCTCGCGGGCGTCCCGATGCACGAGCCAGTAGCTGCGCATCCGCGTCTTCCGCAGCCCGGCGGGCAGCATCCGCGTCACGACCGCGTGATCGCAGCTCGCATGGACCCAGAAGTTCGGCAGGCTGCGCATGCGCAGCACGCCGACGTCGGCAGAGGGATAGTCGCCCATCAGCGGGGCGACCCGTGCGCCATCCATCGATTCGGTGGCGAATCCTTCGGCGAGCGCGGTGCGGTTGCACGTGTACCAGATGTCGTTGTCGGGATCGGGAAAGGTCGCGAGCCCGCCCGCCGGGTGCGCGACACCGTCGCCCGGAACTGCCCATTTCGTCTCGATGCGCGCGATCGCGGCGGCGATCTTCCGCCGCACGGCCTCGGAGGCGTGCTCCTCCTCGTAGACGTCGAAGTTGGACTTCACGTATTGCGGATGGCGCGGCGTGCAGTGATAGCACTCGCGGTTGTTCTCCCAGACGAGCTTCCAGTTCGCCTCGACTTCGTAGTCGGCCACGTGCGCGATGCGCGCCCGATCGAATCCTTGCGGCGCACCCGCCACTTCGAACCGCGCGCGCAAGCCGTCGAAGGCGGGCGGCGCCGCCGCCAGCGAAACGTAGACGAGATCCGCGCACACTTGCGCGTGCAGCGGCCGCAATCCCAGCTGCGACTTGTCGATGCCCTCCTGCATGCCGTGGCAGGCGACGAGCTCGCCCTGGCGCGAGTACGTCCAGCTGTGATACGGACAGACGAGCGCGCGGGCATGGCCGGTATCGGTCCTGCAGATCTGCGAACCCCGATGGCGGCAGACATTGTGGAACGCGCGCACGCGGCCATCGTCGCCGCGGATCACCAGCACGGGCGAGGTGTCCACCGCGAGCGTCAGGAAATCGCCGGGATTCGGGATCTCGAACGCGAACCCGGCGAAGATCCAGCCTTGCCGCCAGATCTTCTCCATCTCGGCCGCATACAGCGCGTCGTCGAGGTAGAACGGCCGCGGCATTCCGATGACCGTCGCGCCGCAGATCGAGCAGCGGCGCGAGATCGGTGCCGAAGGGCGAAACGGCGCTGGACATCGTGTGACCGGCGCGCTAGGCGAGAATCGCGTGACGGTCGGGATCGTACAGCGGTCGCAAGTGGCGGACGGCCAGATACCGCTCGCCCATCGCTTCGACCTCGTACGCGGCGTGCGCGGGCTCGGTGGCGGCGAGGTAGGCACACAGCATATTGCGGCCGAGGGTGTACGCATACCCTCCACTCGTGACGCGCCCCAGAACGCGGCCGCCCTCCAGCACGATTTCGCCGCCGAAGAGGTTGACCTCCGGCGGCGCGCTGAACCACGCGAGCTTCTGCCGCGGCCCGCTTGCCTTGACGGCGGCCAACGCGGCGCGGGCGAGAAATTCGCCCTTGTCCGGCGCCACGCAGAAGCCCAGTCCCGCCTCGTAGGGGTTGTAATCCGGCGTGATGTCGGAGCCCCAGGCCAGATAGTGCTTTTCGAGGCGCAGGCTGTTGACGGCGCGATAACCCACATTGGCGATGCCGAAGGGCATGCCGGCGCTCCAGAGCCTTTCGTAGAGATCGAGCGCGTACTCGACCGGAACGTGCAGCTCGTAGCCCAGCTCGCCGAGATACGTCACCCGCAGCGCGAGGACGGGGGCAAAGGCGAGATCGAGCTGGCGCGCGCTCATGTAGGGGAAGTCGGCGTTCGCCGAGCGGCGCGTCGGTCAGCCGCGCGAGCACGTCACGGGAGCGCGGGCCGCAGAGGTTCAGCACGGCCTTCGCGGACGTGAGGTCGTCGAGCGTGACACCGCCGGCGGCCGGGATGTGGCGCTCGATCGTCGAGCGATCGCGCACGCCCAACGCGCTTCCGGTGACGAAATAGAAGCGGTCCTCCGCGAGCCGCGTGATCGTGACGTCGGCCTCGATGCCGCCGCGTTCGTTGCAAAGCTGCGTGTAGACGATGGTGCCCACCGGACGATCGATATCGTTGCCCGCGAGCTTCTGCAACAGCGCGAGTGCGCCGGGACCGCGCACTTCGTATTTGGAAAACGAGCTCATGTCGATGATGCGCGACGCGCTCGCGCACGGCGCGATGCTCGTCGCCGATGGCCTCGAACGCCGGTCCGCGATCGAACGATGGCACATCGACCGTCCGCGTTCCGGGTTCTCCGAACCAGTTGGGCCGCTCCCAGCCGAACTTGTTGCCGTAGACGGCGCCGAATTCGAGCAGCGTCGCGTGCAGCGGACTGCGCCGCGCGCCGCGGCCCGCGTCCGGATCGTGATTCGGCCAGGCGATGTGGTAGTAGCGCGCGTAGCTCTCGACGGCGCGCTCGTACATGAACGCCTTGACCGAATGCGGAGTGCCGAAGCGGCGGACGTCGAACGGCCACAGGTCGAGGCCCGGATCGCCGTCGACGATCCAGTTCGCCATCACCCATCCGGCGCCGCCCGACGCGGCGATGCCCGACGTGAAGCCGCAGCACAGGTAGAAATTGTCGAGCTCGGGCGAGAGCCCGATGATCGGCTCGCCATCGGCGGTGATCGGGATCGGGCCGTTGATCATCTGCCGAATTCCGACCTCGTTCGAGCATCGGGATACGCGCTGCCGCCTCCTCGGCGAGCGGCGCGAAGCGATCGAAATCGGGCTGCAGGAGCTCGGGACCGAAGCCGGTGCGCAATGCCATCGGCGCCCCAGGGCCGCGTGTTCGTTTCCCAGCCGCCGACGGCCAACGCGCCGGGCTCCGGCTTCACGTAGAAATTGCCGTCGGGATCGCGCAGCGTGGGCAGGCCGGCCGGAATGCGGTCCGTTTTCTCGGTGACGAAATACTGGTGCTCGACGGCGCACGCCGGAACGCGCGTGCCGACCATCGCCGCGATCTCGCGGCCCCACATGCCGGTCGCGTTGATGACGCATTCCGTCTCGATGTCTCCGGCGTCCGTGACGACCGTCGTCACCCGCCGGCCGCGGCGCTTGAGCGCGGTCACGCGAACGCCCTGCGCGATGGTCACGCCGCCGGCGCGGGCGCCTGCCGCGTAGGCGTTGGTGAGGCTCGTCGGGTCGACGTAGCCGTCGCCCTCGATCCAGGCGGCACCCACCACGCCTTTCGCGTCGAGCAGCGGAAAGAGGCTCGCGTGCTTCCAGCGGCGACACGAGCTCGACGTGGAAGCCGAAGCCCTTGGCCATCGTCGCGGAGCGCTTGAGCTCCAGCCAGCGGGCAGCGGAGGACGCGAGGCGCAAGCTGCCTACACCCTGCCATCCGGTCGCCTGCCCCGTTTCGGCCTCGAGCTTCCCGTACAGCTCGGCGCCGTAGCGCATGAGGCGCGTCAGGTTGCTGCTGCTCGCGGAGCTGGCCGACCAATCCTGCCGCGTGCCACGTGGCGCCATGCGTGAGCTGCAGGCGCTCGAGCAGCAGCACGTCCCGTTCGCCGCGCTTGGCGAGGTGATACGCGATGCTGCACCCGATGACGCCGCCGCCGATGATGACGATGCAGGCTTTTGCGGGAATGGGCTACGTGGATCAGTCGCCGCGCAGCTTATCCTGCGCGCGATACCACCACGTCATCAGCGGCCGGAACCACGCCGATCCCGTTGTAGAAAGGGACCGCGGTAAAGGGGACGTCGTCGAACGCGGTGCTGTTCCCTCTTGCCGACCCAGTATCTTCAGCGCGAGCTTGTGACCCAGATACGGCATCAGCGCCACGCCGGAGCCATTGCAGCCGAGCGCATACCAGATGCCGTCACGCTGGCCGATTCCGGGCAAGGTCGCTCCGCGTCATCGCGACATTGCCGGTCCAGACGCGTGGCTGATGCGCGCGTCCGCGGGCGACTGGAAAAACCGTGCGCAACTCTCTTGTCAGCCAACCGGCGGCTTCGTCGAGATCGATCGGATGCAACGCGGCACGCCCGCCGAAGCACGATTCGAGTGCCGTCGGGCGATGGGCGATAGTAGCGATGCTTGTTGCCGGTTTCGACGATCATCACGCCGTTCGGGATCAGGCCTGTGCACGCGTTCCTGGCCCAGCGGTTCGGTGGCGATGAGGAAGCTCGGAATCGGGACGATGCGACGCGCGAGCGCAGGCGTCGTGCCTCCAGAATAGAGCGTTGGTCGTCGCGACCACGGTGCCGCGCGGCGAGCTTTCCGCGCACCGTCTCGACGACAAGCCCCCTCCATCTCGCGGCGCACCGCACGTCACCGGCGTGTGGCCGGCCACCATCGCTCCCGCAGGCGCGCGCCCTCTGCAGGAGCCCACGGTGCAGCAGCGCGGGATGCACGCCGCCATGCGCGTGGAACAGCAGGCCGCCCTGATAGCAGTCGGCCTCGCCACTCGCGCCGGACATCGGCCTTGGTCAGACATCGTCGATGGGCATGCCGAGAGTCGCGTCGCAGCAAATCGGCTTCGCGCCGGATCTCACGCGAAGTCGGCTTCCGGTCCATGCGCCGCGCATGCGCCCGCATACCTGCAGGCCCGCGTCGATCTTCTCGTCGGCGATCAGGGTCTTGAGGAAATCCAGCGACGCGATGCCTTCGCGAACGATGTCGCCTTCGCCTTCTCGGACCGAAGTGTTCGATGAGCTTCGGCGTCACGACCGCCGGTGACCGTGACCGATCATGCCGCCCGATCGGCTCGACGCGCCCCAACCGGGCGCGGCGGCGTCGAGCACGACGACGGACTTGCCAGCGCGGGCGAGCGTCAGATGCCGCCGACAATCCGCGTACCCCGCGCCGATGATCGCGACGTCGCAGCGCCTGGGAAGAGCGACGTCGACGGAGGGCCTTCCTGGGGTGCCGCGTCCCACCAGTAGGGGTCGTGGGAAACGGAAGCCGAATTCTTGGACGACATGCGGTTCTCCTGTGCCATTCTGGGCCATCATTCGCCAGGCGAGCAAGCCGGGTCGCCGCTTGCATGCCGCGGGGCATTGCCAGGTCACAATCGCGGCAACATCAGGGGAGGACCGAAAGATGAAGAAGCTCGTCATTTGCCCAGTACTGCTGTTGGCGCTCAGGTCGGCGCCGCTGGCCTCGCACAGAAGAAGAGCCTGGTCGTCGGCATGGGTTCCGCCGATGCCGGCAAGCTCGATCCGCACATCGCGTCGACCACGCCCGGACAAGGGCCTGCTGAGCTGGATGTTCAACGGTCTCGTCCGCGTACGGCCCGGCAAGATCAGCCCGGAATTCATCGAGCCCGATCTGGCCGAGAGCTGGACGTCGAACCCGGCCGGTACCGAATGGACGTTCAAGATCCGCGCGCGGCGTGCAATGCCACCATGGCTACGGCGAGATTCACGGCCGACGACGCCGTCGTATTCGATCAAGCGCGCGCAGCAACAAGGCGACATCCTCGTACTCCAATGATTACATCGGCGGTCGACAAGGTCGAGGCGCTGGACAAGTCGACGCGTGAAGATCACGCTGAAGAATCCGGTCGCCGGATTCCTCGGCTACGTCGCCAATGTCAACGGCGGCAACCATGATCTGCAAGAAGGCCGCGGAGGAGATGGGCGAGAATTTCGCGAAGAAGCCCATCGGCACCGGACCGCTTCATGTTCGCGGAATACCAGCCGCAGCAGTTCGTCAAGCTCGTCGCCAACAAGCAGTATTTCCGCGGCGCGCCGCTGCTCGAGCGACATCACGTATCGCTACATCCCGGCGGATTCGAGCCGCGACCTCGCGTTCCAGTCGGGCGAGCTCGACATGATCTACGGCAAGCAGGACCAGACCTGGGTCGACCGGACCGCCAAGCTGCCCGGGCGTCAAGGTGGTGGCGATGGAGCCGGGCGAGCTGTCCGGTGCTGTCGTCTCAACGTCACCGTGAAGCCGCTCGACGACATCCGCGTGCGCCAGGCCATTGCCTATGCGATCGACCGCAAGGCCATCGTCACGTTCAAGGGCGCGGGCACCTCGCGCGAAGCGGTTTCGGTCGTCCCGTCGGGCTATCTCGGCACCGACCAGAAGGCGCCGCTGTATCCCGTACGACCTGGCGAAGGCGAAGGCGTTACTGGCCGAAGCCGGATATCCGAACGGCGTGACGATCAAGACCATCCACACGACGCTGACCGGCATGCAGACGCTGATCGAGGCGGTGCAGGCGCAACTCAAGAAGGCCGGCATCAATCTCGACATCGAACTCGTCGAGCACGCGACCTTCCACGCGCAGATACGCAAGGACCTGTCGCCGATCGTGCATTACCAGGCCGGGCGCTTTCCGGTGGCGGACGTGTACCTGACGCAGTTCTTCGATTCGAAATCGATCGTCGGCACGCCGACGGCGGTGACCAATTTCAGCCACTGCAACGTCGCGGATGACGAGATACGCGCGGCGCGCGTCGCAATCGGATCCGGCCAAGCAGTTAGGCGCTCTGGAAGACCGCGCAGGAGAAGATCATCAAGGCCGTCTGCGCGCGTGCCGATCTACGAGCAGCTCCAGCTATGGGCGTGGAAGGATACGCTCGACCTCGGCTACGAGGTGCAGGGTTCGCTCAACCTGTCGCCGCCGATCACGGAGAAGACGCGCTTCACCAAATGAGCGCGACGATCGGCGAATGTGATCGGCGCCAGCTCGCGGCGGCGGCCTGCTCAGCAGATCGGGATCCGGTGACCGCGCTTCCTGATCCGCCGGCTGGCGCTTTGCCTGCGTCACGCTGTTCGCGGTGCTGACGCTGGTCTTCGTGCTGGTGCGGATCGTCCCCGGCGATCCGGCGCAGCTCATCCTCGGCGACCAGGCGAGCCGCGAGGCGATCGAGGCGCTGCGGCAGCGGCTCGGTCTCGATCTGCCGCTCACCAAGCAGTACGCCGTGTTCCTGACTCGGCGCGTTGCGCGGCGACTGGGGCGTCTCGATGGTCTCCGGCCAGCCCGTCATCGGCGAAGTGCTGCGCGTGCTGCCGTGGACGATCGAGCTGACGCGTGGTCTCGCTCGTCATCGGCATCGCTCCTGGGCGTTCCGGCGGGCGTCTACGCGGCGATCCATCGCAACCGCTTCGTCGACTACGCGGTGCGGATTTCCTCGCTGCTCGGGCTTGTCGTTCCCGCCGTTTGTCTCGGCCATCATCCTGCTGCTCGTCTTCGCGATCGCCCTGCCCTGGTTTCCGGTGATCAGCGCGCGGTCCGGGCAGCGTCGCTGGCCTGGTACCAGTCGATCACGCTGCCCGCGATCAGCCTCGGCCTGATCTCGGCTGCGTATGTGACCCGCGTCACGCGCTCGGCGATGCTCGAGGTCCTGTCCGAAGATTACGTGCGGACGGCGCGCGCCAAAGGCGTGCCGTGGAACGTGGTGATCTGGCGGCACGCGCTGCGCAACGCGCTTGATCCCGATCATCACCGTGGTCGGACTCTATCTCGGCATCCTGATCGGCAATTCGGTGCTGACCGAGATCGTTTTCAGCCGGCCGGGCCTGGGCAAGCTGCTCATCGGCGCCCTCAACCAGCGCGACTATCCGATGCTGCAGGGAATGATGGTGATCTACACGCTGATCGTGGTGCTGGTGAACCTGCTGACCGACCTCGCGTACGGGTTCGCCGACCCGCGGGTGAAACTAAAATGAGGCTGAAATGAGCGCTCAGTTCATACGCTGCGGCGCCGTCGCCATTCGCCTATTTCGCGTCGGCGACGCTGAAGGCGTTCAATACCAACAAGACGTCGTGGATCGGGCTGGTGGTGCTTCCTGATCGTGGTCGTTGTGGCGATCTTCGCGCCGGTGCTCGCGCCATACGATCCGAACGATCAGAACATCCTCGAGAAGCTGCGCGCGCCGACCATCGAAGCACTGGCTCGGGACCGACAGTTTCGGCCGCGACACGTTGTCGCGCCTGATCTACTGGCGCGCGCATTTCGCTGATCATCGGCGTCGTTTCGACACTCGCCGCGATGGTCATCGGGACGGCGATCGGCATGCTGGCAGGGTGGCACGGCGGCCGCCTCGATACCGTCACGATGCAGGCGATGGACGTCCTGCTGGCGTTCCCGTCGCTGATCCTGGGCTTGATCCTGGTGGCGATGCTCGGTCCCTCGATGGTGAACATCATCATTGCCATCGCGCTGACTTCGATCCCGCCTTTTCGCCCGCATCGCCCGCGCGCCGACGATTGCGGTCAAGGAGCGCGAGTTCGTCGACGCCGGCCGCGCGCTCGGCTACTCCGACACCCGGATTCTCATCGTCCATATCCTGCCGAACATCCTGCCCGAAATCCTGGTGATGGGCTCCTCTGGCTCGCCAACGCCATTCCGCACGGAAGCCGTCGCTCGCCTTCGTCGGCCTCGGCGTCAAACCACCGACTGCGACCTGGGGCGGCATGATCCGCGAAGGGTTCGAGAACATTCTCGACAGCTACTGGCTGGCGCTGGTCCCGGGCGTTGCGATTCTGATCGTGATCTTCGCGCTCAACCTGCTCGGCGACGGCTTGCGCGACGCGATCGATCCGAAGCTGAAGGGCGAAGCGTGACAGCCGCCGCGCCTGCTCAGCGCCAGCTCAGTTGCCTGTCCTGGCCGTGCGCAACCTGACGACCGCGTTCCGGGTCGACGACGAGTGGATCACCGTCGTGAAGGGCATTTCGTTCGAGATCGGGCAGCGCGAGACGGTGGCGATCGTCGGCGAATCGGGCTCAGGCAAGAGCGTTACCGCGCTGTCGATCATGGGGCTGCTGCCGGCTGCCAACAGCCGGGCGACCGGAGAGATCCTGCTCGAAGGACGCGACCTGCTCAAGCTGCCCGAAAACCAGATGCGCCATGTGCGCGGCAACCTGATTTCGATGATCTTTCAGGAGCCGATGACGAGCCTCAACCCGGTGCTGACCCTCGGCTTCCAGATCGCCGAAGCCCTGATCTACCATCGCGGCCTCGATCGCGCGCAGGCGGAGGCCGAAACGCTGCGCATCCTGGAGCGCGTGCGCATCCCGTCCGCGGCGTCGCGCGTTGCACGAGTATCCGCACCGGCTCTCCGGCGGCATGCGCCAGCGCGTGATGATCGCGATGGCGCTCGCCGTGCAAGCCGAAGCTCCTGATCGCGGACGAGCCGACGACCGCGCTCGACGTCACGATCCAGGCCGAAATCCTCGAGCTGATCAAACTGCTGCAGGACGAGGAGGGCATGTCGGTCGCCTTCATCACCCACGACATGGGCGTGGTGGCCGAGATCGCGGATCGCACGGTCGTCATGCTGAACGGCAACGCCGTCGAGCAGGAACCCACCGCGGAGCTTTCGCATCGCCCGCGGGAGCCCTATACCCGCGCGCTGCTCGCCGCGGTTCCGCGCTTGGGCTCGATGAAGGGCCGTCCGCCCCGCAGCGCTTCGCGATCGTCGATCCGGTCACCGGCGCGGCCGAAATCGTCCCCGATACCGCGTCGACCGCTGCGCTGACCGAGCGCCCGGTGCTCGAAGTCGCCCACCTCGTGACCCGGTTCGACATTCGCTCCGGCGTGCTGAGCCGCGTCAGCGCGCGGGTTCACGCCGTCGAGGATATTTCATTCTCGCTGCACGCCGGCGAAACGCTGGCGCTGGTCGGCGAGAGCGGTTGCGGCAAGTCGACCACGGGCCGCTCGATCCTCCGCCTGGTCGAGCCCGAGTCCGGAACGCGTCCTGTTCGAGGGACAGGATGTCCGCGCGCTCGACCGCGCAGGCCTGCGCGGCAGCCCGCCGGCGCATGCAGATGATCTTCCAGGATCCGTTCGCGAGCCTCAATCCGCGCAAGACCGTTGGCGGCGCCATCGCCGAACCGATGATCGTGCATGGCCTTCTCAGTCGTGCGGATGCGCGCGACCGGGTCAGCGAACTTCTTCGGAAGGTCGGCTTCTCGCCCGACATGGCGAGCCGCTTTCCGCATGAATTCTCCGGCGGCCAGCGGCAGCGGCTGTGCATCGCGCGCGCGCTCGCGCTGGCGCCGAAGCTGCTGGTCGCCGACGAAGCCGTATCGGCGCTCGACGTCTCGATCAAGGCGCAGGTCATCAATCTGATGATGGACCTGCAGGCGGACATGGGCCTGGCTTATCTGTTCATCTCGCACGACATCGCGGTCGTCGAGCGGGTCAGCCATCGCGTCGCGGTGATGTATCTGGGCGAGATCGTCGAGATCGGACCGCGCGCGGCGATCATGGAAAATCCGCAGCATCCGTACACGAAGCGGCTGATGGCGGCAGTGCCGGTGCCGGAAGCGCGGTCGCCGCAGGCTCCGGCGCGGACTTTCGACGACCGAGATTCCCAGCCCGGTGCATCAAGCGAACTACGTGCCCGCGCCGCGGCTTTATCGCGAGATCGGTCCGGGACACGTTGTGCAGGCGTTCGACGCGTAATGCCAGAAGATGACAACCGCATCACGCCGAGTGTCTTTGCCTTTCGGCCATCAGCTTTTCGGCAACGCCGATATTGCTCTCTCACACCCAGCCATATTGGGATTCGCATTCAGGCTGCGCGCTTCCAGTATGCGATCGCCTTGTCGTACTGCTCGAGCTGGAAGTAGATCTGGCCATAGCCCGCGAGCGCGCCGAAGTGATAGGGGTTGCGCTTCATCACCTCGTCGCAGTCGGCGAGCGATTTCTTGAAATCGCCTGCGAGGAACAGCACCGTGGCGCGCTGGTTCCAGCCCTCGGCGAACGCGGGCTTGCGCCGGATCACCTCGGAGTAGGTGGCGATCGCCTCCTTGAATTGCTGCGCCTGCATCTCCTCGGCGCCTTTCGCCATCAGCGCGTCGATCGCCTCGTCGCCTGAGCGGCCCCACAGCAGCCACAGCCCCTGTTCGGCAAGCTGCGCGTACGACCGAACTCTCGTCCAAAGGCGCGGCCGGAGGACTTTGTCGTCGGCCGAGGTGCCGTGATTGGCGATCCAGATCACGGCTTCGGCGCGTTGCGCCGCGTCCGGCGCGGCCGAGGCCCTTGAAGGCGCTTCGCCACGATTCACGTAGGCGACCCGGTTGCCCGAGCACGGCGGTGCAGACTAACCGCCAGCAACAACACGATGATGCGCGGCGGCATGGCCATTCCCTCCCTCACCCCAGCTTCCAGACTTTCCCTTTCAACGGCACGATCAAGCTGCTCGACGTAGCGCATCAGCAGGTCGAACACGTACGCGAAGACGCCGATCACGACGATCCCCATTATCACGACGTCGGTGCGCAGGAAGTTCGATGCGTTCAATACCATCTGGCCGAGGCCCGCAGTCGCCGCAATCATTTCGGCGGCCACCAGCGTCGTCCAGCCGAAACCGATGGCGATGCGCATGCCGGTCAGTATTTCGGGCATCGCCGCGGGAATGACGACGTGCCAGATGACCTGCCACTTGGAGCGCGCCCATCGAATAGGCGGCATTGATCTGCTCGAGCGACACGCTGCGGACGCCGGCCCGCGCGGCCATGGCCAGCGGCGCAAAGCACGCCAGAAAAATCAGCACGACCTTCGCCGTCTCGTCGATGCCGAACCAGATGACGATCAGCGGCAGATACGCAAGCGGCGGCAGCGGCCGATAGAACTCGATCGGCGGATCGAAGATGCCGCGGGCGATCCTCGACACACCCATGGCGATGCCGGCAGGGAACCGCAGTCACGCATGCAAGCCCAAATGCTGCGAAGACGCGAAACAGACTCCAATACAGATGCTCGGACAGCGGCCTGCCACCCTGGTATGTCGCCGCTCCACGCCTGCCCGAAACTGGTCAGCACCTTTTCCGGCGTCGGCAGAAACAGATCCTTGATCCAGCCGAAATGGGTTGCCACCCACCAGAGAGCGAAAAGCGCGATCACGGTAACGATGCTGATTGCCGTGCTGGATCCTTCGCCGGGCACGCTGTAGCCCTTGACCGCGCGTATCGGCGGCGGGAGCGCGGTATCGGATTCCGGCCGGGCGAGTTCCGCGTCCGTCCCGTCCTTGCGATATCGGCCTTCATGCGGCCGCCCGCGAGCGTTGCGGCGATGAGAGGATCACGCGCAGTATGTCCTCGCGCAACGCGATGAACGCTGGGTCCGCCTTCACGAGTCGTGCATCCTTGCACTCGATGAAGCGCTTGCCGAAATCGATCCGGTAGCGATGCGCGATGCGCCCGGGAGCGGGTGTCATCACGATGAGTTCCGTCGCGAGGAAGAGAGCTTCCTCGACGCTGTGCGTGATGAAGAAGAACATCTTCTTCGTCCGCCACCACAATTCGAGAATGAGTTCCTGGATCTGCTCGCGTGTCAGCGCATCGAGTGCGCCCAGCGGCTCGTCCATCAGCATCACTTCAGGATCGCTCGCCAGCGCGCGTGCGAGCCCCACCCGCTGCTGCATGCCGCCGGAGATCTGGTAGACCGGCGACTGCGCGAACGATTCGAGTCCCACGAGCCGCAGCGTGTCGAGCGCGATTGCGCGCCGTTCATGCTTCCCCATCCCGCGCATGCGCAGCCCGGAATTCGACGTTGTCGACGACGTTGAGCCATGGCATAAGCGCGTGCTTCTGGAAGACGACACCGCGGTCCGCACCCGGGCCGACGACGGCCTTGCCATCCAGAATGATGTTGCCGGCCGAGGGTTCCATGAAACCCGGCGATGCACGACAGCAACGTCGTCTTCCCGCAGCCGGAAGCGCCCAGCGCCACGACGAAGTCGCCGGGGTCGAGCGCAAGGTCGACATTGGAAAGCGCGAGTGTCGTGCCGCTGCCGGAACCCGCGTAGTTGACGCTCAGATTGCGTATTTCTAGTTTGCTCAGACTGACCTCGATGCGCCCCGCAAAGTGTCAACCCCAAGTGTGCAGGCAAGCCGAACCCAGCGTCGAGCGGCCGACGCGAGGTTCGGTGCCGGCACGTTACTTCGCGGCTTCCGCGGCGTAGGTTGGGTTGACTACAACCGAATAGTCGGGAAGCGTCTTCTCGATCTGTTTCTGGGACAACTGGAATTCGGCTGTCGCAGCAAGCGCCTTGGCCGCCGTGCTGTTCTTGCCGCCGCCCAGCCACTTGGTCGCCTGGTCCTGCGCAGTCGGGAAGCGGTAGAGCGCCATGCCGGCGGGCACGTCCTCGGGCTTGGCGCCGGACCACTTCGCGACGGCCTTGACCTCGGGCGAATCGGCCGTCCACTTGGCCTTGTTGTTGCGGTACTTGGCGTCTGCGTCAGCGAGCAGCTTAGTGAACTTGACCATGAAGTCCTTGTTCGCCTTCGCCCAGTCCTTGTTGACGATGTAGCCGTCGAACGTCGCCTTGCCGGTCGACGACGGAAATCTGGCCCGACGACATGATCACCTTGCCATCCTTCTTCACTTCGGCCAGGACCGGGTCCCAGATGAACGTGGCCTGGATGTCGCCGCGCGCCCATGCGGCGCGCACTTCGGGAGGAGCGCATGTTGAGGATCTGTACCTCGGCCGGATTCACTTTCGCCTGCTCGAGCGCTACCATCGTGTGGAAATGCGTCGTCGAGTTGAATGGCACGGCGATCTTCTTGCCCTTGAGGTCAGCCACGGTGTTGATGCCCGATCCGTTCTTGGCGACCAGCGCTTCGGCGTCCCCGATGTCGTCAAGAATCCAGAAGAGTTCGTACGGCTCGCCCCGCGAAACCGCGGCCGCCACACCGGCCGAGCCAACTTCCCGATCTGCACGGCGCCGGAGGCCATGGCCTTGATCACCTCGCCGCCACCGCCGAACTGCTTCCAGTTGATCTTGTAGCCGGTCGCCTTTTCGAGATCCTTTGCCTCCTGCGCGACACGGTACGGGACAACCATGTCCTGGTAGCCGATGGTCACTTCCTTCGTTTGCGCATGAGCGGGCGCTGCGAACAAGGTGGCCAGCGCCAACGCGGTTCCAAGTCCGGTCCATAGTTTTTCATGACTGCCTCCAGCAAGGTGACGAATCCACGGGCCATGGGAGCTTGCCGTGTGGTCAAATATTACCCCTTTGCAACCCCGTTGCGCGGCGGGCTCTGGAGCCCGTTGTCGCGAGGCGGCCGGCCCATACGCGGTTCTGGCTGGTTGCTGGGCAGTACGCCCGACATTTGGCGCAAACTTGGAAGACCTGCCATGAACACAATGACCGACGCCCCCAATCTCGCCATTACCGGCAAACACAAGATGACGCCCTCCGAGGCGTTCGTCGAAACGCTCGTCGCGCACGGCGTCAAGGACGTGTTCGGTATCGTCGGCTCGGCGTACATGGACGCGCTCGATCTCTTCCCTTGGCCGGCATCCGGTTCATTTCCGTCGCGCATGAGCAGGGCGCTGGCCACATGGCCGACGGCTATTCGCGCGTCTCGGGCCGGCAGGGCGTATGCATCGCGCAGAACGGCCCCGGCATCACCAATTTCGTGACATCGGTGGCGGCTGCGTACTGGGCGCATTCGCCGGTCGTGTGCATCACGCCGGAAACGGGTTCCGGAACGTTGGGACTTGGCGGGTTCCAGGAGACCGAGCAACTGCCGATCTTCTCCAAGATCACGAAATTCCAGGCGCATGTGAACAACAGGGCGCGGATGGCGGAGATTGACGGGCCGGGCCTTCGACCGTGCGTTGCTCGAGATGGGCCCCACGCAGCTCAACATTCCGCGCGACTTCTTTTACGGCGATATCGAGTGCGAGATTCCCCGCCCGATCGAGATCGAACGCGGCGCCGGCGGCGAGAAGAGCCTGGACGAGGCAGCCTTGTTGCTCGCGGGTGCGAAATTTCCGGTGCTGCTCGCCGGTGGCGGCGTGGTGATGGCCAATGGTCAGGCCGAGGCGGTGGAGCTCGCGGAGTTGCTGCAGGCGCCGGTCGCGTGCAGCTATCTCCACAACGATGCGTTCCCTTCGACGCATCCGCTGTGGGTGGGTCCGCTTGGTTACCAGGGTTCGAAGGCTGCGATGAAGCTCATCGCCAAGGCCGACGTCGTGCTGGCGCTGGGCACGCGCCTCGGGCCCTTCGGTACGCTGCCGCAGCATGGCATCGACTACTGGCCGAAGGATGCGAAAGTCATCCAGATTGACGCCGATGCGAAGATGCTGGGGCTCGTCAAGCCGATTGCCGTAGGCATCTGCGGAGACGCCCGCGCCGCGGCCCGCGCGCTGATCGCCCGGTTGAAGGACAAGCCGCTTGCCTGTCACGCCAACCGGTCGCAGCGACTTGCGGACGTGCAAAGCGAGAAGTCGGCGTGGGAATCGGAACTCGACGGGTGGCTGCACGAGAAAGATCCGTGGTCGCTCGAGGTCTCGCAGGACTTCGTCGCACATGCACCCGCGTCAGATGCTGCGTGAACTGGAACGCGCGATGCCGGCGGGCGCGATGGTTTCCACGGATATCGGCAACATCTGCTCGGTGTCCAACAGCTACCTGCGCTTCGACCGGCCACGGTCGATGTTCGCCGCGATGAGCTTCGGCAACTGCGGCTATGCATTTCCGACGATCATCGGTGCCAAGGTCGGAGCGCCGGACCGCTCGGCGATCGCCTATGTAGGTGATGGCGCATGGGGCATGAGCTTCGGCGAACTGCAGACCTGCGTGCGCGAGAATATCCCGGTCACGGCCGTCGTATTCAACAACGGGCAGTGGGGCGCGGAAAGAAGAATCACGTCGATTTCTACGAACGCCGCTTTCGTCGGGCGTGAATCTCGACAAGCAACCGTCGTGGGCCGCGGTGGCGCGGGCGATGGGCGCCGAAGGTCACACGATCGAGAAGACTGGCGACGTCGGCGCGGCATTGCGTGCGGCTTGCGATGCGCAGAAGCAGGGCAAGACCACGGTGCTCGAAATGATGGTGACGCGCGAGCTCGGGAGATCCCTTCCGGCGCGACGCGCTGGCACTGCCGACTCGGCACCTGGCCAAGTATCGATCGACGGCGGCGAAGCGCGGATAGGCAGCGGCTGCGCGAACACTCGCACATATGCCGCGCGCCTGCCGTCAATCCGGCAAAGTGACGAGCTTCGTCGCGATAGCGTTACTATCCTCGATGGTGTGCGGCCGGTACCCGCGTCATTCTTTCGCCCTATACCGCGCCTCCCACGACCCGTCGAGCTTGTATCTCGACCATTACGCCGATCCTCCACCGGATCAGTTCTATCTGATGGCGCGCTTTCAGCCCTCATGGGCCGGAGGAGCGCGCGTTCGCCCACCAGACTTCGTACGATCCATCGGCATATACCGGCCTCGGTCTCGTTTGCCACTCCTCAATCAGCGCGCACCCCTTGGGCGGCGGCACTGACCAGTCGACGTTTCAGATCTCGGGAAATGAAGTTGGGATCCTGATGCGAACATGGGATGGCCCCATCCCTGCGCGGGAGTATCTCCGATCGCGTGCAACGGATTCCACAAACACACTGGTTTACGAGCGTAACTGGTCCACCGCCGGAGACGATTTTCACGTCGAGGGGTCTCGTCCAATTCTCTTGACATAGAAGTGCTGACATCAACGTCAACCTCCTTCGCCCAATGGAACTCGAGAACGGGAGGCGCTCCGGTCGGGATCGTTGCCGGCCAGATGGTGTTCGTCGTCTTTCTCCAGGACAGAAACCACAATCGAATTCAATATGTCATCTATGCGTTCGACAGCAACCCCAATACCTACGACGGGAGTGACCTCGATCCCCAGCTCGAGCCGATAGGCGCGGGCAACAACGGTTACTACCTGACCTCGTCGTTCAAGAAGAATCGCGCCATGAAGTACACAACGGTCGACCGCAGAAGTGCCGGATTCGCCACTTCCGCCTGGGGGTCATACCGCCATTTCAAGATTCGCATTACGCAGGATAACTTGACAAATGCCATCAATGCCCTCAACGCCAAGGGCGGAACCCCGTCAACGGACGTCATGCGAACTACGGGATCACGCTGATCGGAATCAACCAGGAAATTGCGTACCGGGCAAAGATCGATGCGAACGGCTTCCCATTACGACGACAATGGCGATGAAGCCGTCATGGGAAGCTCGGTCAGGGAATATCAAAGTGAGCGAGTCCTATCGGGATGCCGGACGACATCCGTGACGTTGCGCTAGGACCTCACCCAAAGGAGACACCATGCGCCTCGAAGGAAGCTGCCACTGCGGTGCGGTGCGGTTCCGCGTGGAATCGCATACGCCCTATCCGTACATGCGCTGCTACTGCTCGATCTGCCGCAAGACGCAGGGCGGCGGCGGCTACGCGATCAACATCATGGGCGAGGCGCCGACGCTGCGCGTGCGCGGCGCCGCGAACCTTTCGGCCTATCGTGCGCGAATCAAGGAACCCGGCGACAAGCGCAAGCGGCTCTCACCGGCGCGCCGGTATTTCTGCGCCCGGTGCGGCAGCGCGTTATGGGTGGCGGATCCGCGCTGGCCGGAATGGGTCTACCCGTTCGCCTCGGCGATCGACACGCCGCTGCCGAAGCCGCCGGAAGAAGTCGAGCTGATGCTGAACTATGCGCCCAAGTGGGTCGGACGTGCCGTCTGGGCGCGGCCACACGCACTTCCGCGAATATCCGCGCGAAGGCATCGCCGACTGGCACGCGCGGCGCGGATTGACCGTTCCCTGAATGCTGAACGGGGCCGTAGGCTCGGATGATTGCGGTCGGGGCAAAGCTCTTGCCAAGCCTGCCCCAGTCGGCAGCACGCGCGGCACGGTAAACTGGGCGTCTATGCCCGAGTCCAACGCCGAACGCGCAGTCCCGTATCTGGCGCGGATTCTCCAGCAGCACCTGATCGACGATCCGGAAGTGGCGATGCTGGACCGCGGGAGGGCTCCGCCGTGTTCGCCGATATTTCCGGCTTCACCCAGCTGTCCGAGCAACTGGCCCGCAAGAGGCGGACGCGAAGGCGCGGAACAGATCACCGACACGATCGGCGGCAGCTTCGCGTCGATCCTGAAGGTCGCCTACGAGAACGGCGCCAGCCTGCTCAAGTTCGGCGGCGATGCGCTGCTGCTGTGGTTCCAGGGCGAAGGACCACGCGACGCGCGCCTGCGCGCGCCGCGGTGCGGATGCGCCAGCGCACTCGACGACGTCGGCCGGATCGAGATTGCCCGGCGCCAAAGTCACGCTGCAGATGTCGCAGGGCGTGCACACGGGACTTTCAATTTCTTCGCGGTCGGCACCTCGCACCTCGAGATGCTGCCCACCGGCCCCGCATGGACCCGTACGGTTGCGATGGAGCACGAGGCCAGACGCAGGCGAAATTCTGGTCAGCGCGGAGACGGCCGCCCTCGCTTCCGAAGCGAGTGCCTGGGCGATTCAAGGGATCGGGCGTCCTGCTTCAGGGCGAGCCGCCCGGCCACGAAGCAACGATTGCGCTACATTCCGCGGCCGCATTCGCCGCCGGAACTGACGCTGCGCTGCCTGTCGCCCGCGATCCGGGCCCACGTGGCCGGCGGCGGTGGGGCCTCCGAGCATCGCCCGGTCACGATCGCTTTCATCCGTTTCGAGGGGACCGACGCGCTGATCGAGCAAAGCGGCCCGGCTGCGGCCGCCGAGGCGCTGCATCGAGCTGGTGAGCGTCGTCGAGGCCGCGACCGAGGAAGCAGGGCGTCGCGTTCCTCGGCTCCGACGTCGACTCACGACGGCGGCAAGCTGATCCTGACCGCCGGCGCGCCGAAGGCCACCGGCGATGACGAGGAACGCATGCTGCTCGCGTTGCGCAAGATCGTCGACAGCAGATCTTCGCTGCCGATCCGCATCGGCGTGCACCGCGGCTCGGTCTTCGCCGGCGACATCGGACCGCCGTATCGCCGCACCTATACGGTGATGGGCGATGCGGTGAACCTGGCCGCGCGGCTGATGGCCAAGGCCGAGCCGGGCCAGATCTACGCGACCGCGCGACGTGCTCGAGCGCTCCAACACGCTGTTCGAGACGACCAAGCTCGAGCCCTTCGCCGTGAAGGGCAAGTCGGAACCGGTCCAGGCGTGGTCCGTCGGCCGCGCCCAGGGCTCGACGAACGCGGCAGGTGACGCTGCAGCGGCTGCCACTCACGGGCCGCAATGCCGAACTCGGCGTGATCCGCAAGGCGTTCACGAGCGCGCGGTCAGGGGCGGGCCGGCTGATCGAAGTCGTGGGCGACTCCGGGATCGGCAAGACCCGGCTGCTCGAAGCGATGCGCGACGCCGTAGCCGGATTCAACAAGCTCCACGCCACCTGCGAAGCTTATACGTCGTCGATCCCGTATGTCGCGTGGCGCGAGCTGCTGCGCGAGATGCTACGAATTCGGCCGCGACGACTCCCGACACGGCGATCGAGGAGCGTATCCGCGCGGAGGTGGCGACCAAGGCGCCCGACCTCGCGCCGTGGCTGCCGCTGCTCGCGGCCGTGTTCGACGTCGAAATCGCCGCCACGCCCGAAGTCTTGCAGCTGGCGGAAACGAACCGCCGCACGAAGCTGCACGAAACCGTCGCCCGGTTCCTCGAAGCCGTGGTGCCCGACAAGCTGCTGGTCGAGATCGACGACGCGCACCACATGGACAAGGCCTCGGCCGAACTCCTGGCGTACCTGACCAGGGGACTCGCCACCCGGCCATGGCTGTTCGCTATCGGGCGCCGTCCGTTGACCACCGGATTCGAGGCGTCCGAGTCGCCCGAGGTGGTCCGGCATCGATCTCAAGCCGATCGCGCCGCAGGATGCGCTGCGGCTGGCCCAGTTGGCGACCGCAGCAAAGTCCGCTTCCGCCGCATGTCCTCGAGGTCGTCGCCAAGCGGTCGGGCGGCAATCCGCAGTTCCTGCGCGACCTGTTGCGCTCGGCGATCGAGTCCGGCGGCGCCGCGGACCTGCCCGAGTCCGCGGAAGCGGCGACGATGACGCGGATCGACACGCTGGCGCCCGAGGATCGCGCCGCTGGTCCGCCGCGCCGCGGTGTTCGGCCTGACGTTCCACCCGCGGATGCTGTCGTGGCTCTACTCCGAAGACGGACGGCGCCGGCGCCCGATGCTTCGGCCTCGTCAGATTGCACGACCTGTTCGACGAAGAGCCTGACGGCTACCTGCGCTTTCGCCAGACGCTGCTGCGCGACTCGGCCTACGAGGGGCTGCCGTTCAAGCTCCGGCGACAACTCCACGGCGCGGTCGCGGCGCACATCGAAGAGGAGAATGGATTTCCGGAGGAGGCCGGGAACATTCTGTCGCTGCACTATCTCGAAGCCGGCGAGTACCAGCCCGGCGTGGCGCTATGCGATCGGCGGCGGCAAAGCGCGCGGAAGCCGTCTACGCGCTGACGTCGAAGCGGCCGGGCTGTATTCGCGCGCGCTGGAGGCCGGGCGCCAGCCCATCGAGGATGCTCGGCGGCTACGGAGATCGCCGGCGTGCACGCGGGCGATGGGCGATGCGTGGTACCGGGCGCGGCGAGTTCCGCAAGGCGTCCGACGCCTACACTGCTGCGCGCGCAGCTGGTCGCGAGCGATCGCCTCGCCGGATGCCGGGCCTGCTGCTCAAGCTCTCGCACGTCGAGGACGAAGCTCGGCAAGCTACGAGCAGGCGGCTGCGCTGGACCGAGCAGGCGCGCGACGCTCTCGCAGGGCTGGACGGCGCGGAGGCTGCGCGCGCAGACTGGCGCGCGCAGGCGCGCTGGTACGCCATGCGTGCTTCAGGCGGAGGGCCGCATCGACCGAAGCGCTCGAATGGCCGAGCGCACGCGTGGCCGAAGCGGAGGCTGCGGACGATCCGGAAGCGCCTCGGCGGATGCCTACTTCGTGATGGGCTGGGCGTATGGCGACGCTCGGGCAAGGAGGGCGCCTGCGCGTTGCATGCAAAGCGCTCGCTCGAGGCCTACCAGCGTGCGGGCAACCTGGCCAGGCAGGCCGATGCTCTGTCGAGCCTCGGCGTCGTCTGCCAATGGGAGGGCCGCTGGGACGAGGCGCTGTCGCTACTACGAGCGGGGTCGCGAGGAAGCGTTGAAGATCGGCGAGCGCCGGTCGGCGCGGCCCGTGGCGCGCATCAATATCGCCGAGATCCTGACCGACCGCGGCGAGTGGGCCGAGGCCGAGGCGCTGCTGCTGGAAACGCTGCCGCTCTGGAAGGCGTCGCAGTATCGCTACTACCTGGCGCTGCTGCCTGCTGGTACCTCGGACGAGTGTCGCTTCGCACGGGCCGCATCGACGAGGCGCTCGCCCGCCTCGAAGAAGCCAAGGCCAGCTTTCTCGCACGTCGGAGCGGAGGAGGAAGTCCCGGCCGTCGATGCCCGCGATCGCGGAGTGCCGTATCGCGCACGGGCAATGCCGACGCCGCCCTCGAGCTGGTGCGCGGCATGCTCGGCCGCGCGAGCGAATCGAACGGCGTCGGCGCAGGTGGTGCCGCTGCTGGAGCGCGTGCAGGCTCACGCGCTGCTGCCGGCAGGGCGACCTGTGGGGCGCGCGCGACGCGCTTGAGGCGAGCCTCGCTGCGGCGCGCGAACGGAAAGACCTCTTCGAGGTCGACGCTGACGCATGCTTTCGCTGATCGAGCTCGACCGGCTGGAAGGCGTCGAGCCTCCCGTCGAGATGGTGAACGAGAGCGCGCGCCCTGCTCGCGAGCTCGCAAGGTCCGGGCCGTTCCGCCCGTGCCGCTGCCCGCAGCATAGATCTCGCCAAAAAAGAGCGGCCCCGCCGCTCTTGGTATCGTAGCTTACGATCTCGTCACGGCAACCTGCCGGAGGTGTCGGTTTGGTCGATGAACCCCGTCCAGTACCGCCGAACCTGCGTCGCGCTGATCGGTGACCCCTTGCTGCGCAACACAGACCTTCGCCTTAAGACCCGTGACGCTCGTGGGCTGAACCGAGTAAACGCACTGCTAGCGTACGGCTGGACGTTGGGAACGTCGGGCATCACCGCGTTGTAGGCGTCCACATTGGTGCTATTACAATAAAGAAGGAGCCGGGATGTGAAGTCGCCGATGCAGCCGTAGGTCGCGTCAGAGTAAACGGGGGTCATTGCCTACCGTGCCACACAATACGTGACACAGATGGCTGCTTACCCGACCAGGCATCGGCGTCCTTGTTGGACTGGAGCCCAAAGAATCACGTACTCGACCGACGTTTGCTGACCGAGGCTATCCTCGGTAAAAAGGTCTGTGTCCCCGCGTCGAGAGTGAAGCTAGGGCGCGTCAGCCATCACATCGGCGTTCAATCCGCGCACCATCCCAATCTGCGTTGCCCGTGGGGGGGCGCGGGATCGAGTGGTCGAGATTGCCCATGATCAGTAACGGCGGCGCCAGGTGCTGGCGCACGCTTGGGGAACGCCGTCCGGCCGCTTGATGTCGAACGAGTTCAAATAGCGAGCCACAAAGATGCCGTCAGCGCGCAGCCGGTGGCGGCGGTAACCTTAAGTGGCGCTGAAGGTCGCGACTCCGGAATCGCTCGTCGTAGCAGTGCAGCCCCGAGAGCGTGCACGCACTCGGTAGAGTGACCTAACGTGCTGGGCGGCGCCCCCGCCATTAAGCACCAACTGCACCTGTATGGGGTTGCCCGTGGGATTGTTGAACGCCGTGTCCGTAATCGGGCAGCCGGCAAACGTCTTCTTCTGGTTGGTTCAAGAAAGTGGTCGAATAAGTGCATGCGTGCTCGTCACGTTCGTCGTCAAGTTCGACGGAGGCTGCTGCGTAAAAGTCTGGCCGGTGAAGTCTCCGCTGCTCCAGGGGCCTGGATAGTCCAGGCCCCGCCAGTTGCATCACAACTCACGCCCACCGTCATGCTCAGCATGAGGGGCGTGCCAAAGGGCTTGAGGGGATGTTGATGTTGTTGACGTAGATCGAATTTCTACTGTTCTGAATCGTCGCGGTGTAGCCGTTTCCCACGGGCACGAGCACGCCACCTCGCAGGCGCTGTGATGGTGATGCCGTTCGCAGCGAACAGCTTGAACGGATTTGATCGTCGAATCGCCGGTGTCGGGGATAAAGTTATTCATCGTCGCCGTCACCGTCCCGGCCGCCCCTATTCAGCGACAGCGTCGAAGTCAAATTGATCGTAGACCTTTCTCCCAGCCGTCGGCACCGCGCGCTGGTGAGCAGCGCCACCAGAACAAGACCGGAAGAACTTGCGCATGCCGTTCATTATTTGTTCCCCTAGAGGCGCTGACGACTGCAAACGATCCGTTGTTGCGGTTGGAAAATCCGGCGGCCCGGGCTAAGAGATCCGGGCGAAGCTAGGGAGGCACATTCGTACTCCTGCTGCCGCCTAGTGCCAAGCCGGATGAGAATATTCCGCACGGATTGTAGGCCGCAGCATCGGAGCGATCCGCCGAGCCACGTTCGAGACACTTCATTCGCGCGTCACGATTTGCCTGCGTGGTGGCAGTCGAAAAACGCCTGAGTTGTAGTCTGCAAGCGCGCAAATTAGCCGACGTAAGGTACGTGCTATGCCGATGTCATTAAAACTCAACTTCGTGGTGCGATTCATCCAGCGCGCACCTCGTCGGTCCATACCTTGAAGCTCGTCAGCGTGTTGGGGCCGAACGTGCTGCTGATCGCGACGTCGGACGCGTCGCGGCCTCGCGCGATGAGCACCCTCCCGATGCGCGGCGTGTTGTTGCGCGCGTCGAACGTGTACCAATGGCCGTCGAGGAAGGCCTCGAACCAGGCGGCGAAATCCATCGGGCCGTACGGCGGCGGCATGCCGATGTCGCCGAGGTAGCCGGTGCAGTAGCGCGCAGGGATGTTCATGCACCGGCAGAACGCGACGGCGAGATGCGCATAGTCGCGGCAGACGCCGGTCTTGTCGTGAAAGGCTTCGAGCGCCGTCCGCGTCATCGCGCGCGTGCTCGTAGCCGAAGCGTGATGTGCCGATGGACGTAGTCGCAGATCGCCTGAACGCGGCCCCATCCTGTCGGCGCCTGGCCGAAAGAGATTCCACGCCGTCTCGGACAGCCGATCGGTTTCGCAATACCGGCTTCCCAGCAGGAACAGCAGCGTTTCCTCGGGCAGGTCCGGCACGGCAAGCTGCTGCGCGCTGCGGAACGACCACGTCGGGCGATCCGGTATCGTTCACGAGCGCATCGGCGGAGACGCGCGTGCGGCCCGTCGGGCGCAACGATGCGGGTGCACCAGTTGCCGAAGCTGTCGCGATAGGCGGCCATCGGGACCGGCGGGTCGAACATCAGGTCGTCGCGGCCGACGAGATCGGACACGCGCGTGAAGTGGACGTTGAGGTTGAATATCATCGGCGTTGGCTGCGGGCAGTCGTAGATCATTTCGAAGCCGACGCGAATCTGCATCATGGACTCTCCGGTCGTTGGCACGGCTGTCGACGCGCATGCCATGCGTAACGAATCGATCAGCACGCGGCGCAGCACCGTCCAGCGCCGGCCCGCGGCGAGCGACAATGCTCTGGTTGACCTCCAGTTCGATCCCGACGTAGGCACTCGGCGCGAAGCGCTGGCGCAAATGCGAAGTCAGCCCGTCGCCTTTTCCGGCATACGGGTAATTGCGGCGCACCTCGAGCTCCGGCGCGACTGCCGCGAGCGACGCCTTCCAGCGCGCGCACAGCTCCAGCCTCGCCGCGCCGGCCGGGGTGATAGAGCAAACCCACGTCGGCGCGCCGCACCTTGCCGTCCAGCACCGGCGTGAAGCTGTGCGACGAAATGTGGATCACGCGCCGGCCGCGCGACACCGATTGCCTGACGAGACGCTCGACTTGCGCGCGATAGGGCCTGTAATACCGCTGCGACGATCTCCGCGCGGAGCTTCGCCGGCGCGCCGCGCGTCGCCGCCGAGAAGAGCCGTGGATGACCGATCGAGCGATTGAGATCGACCAGCAGGCGGCTGACGGTCGAAGTCACGAGCGGCGCCTTGAACGCTCGGCCAAGTTCCTTCGCCATGACCAGCGCACCGGGATCGTATCCGCGGTGGGAGTCGAGCAGCGCTCGTCGCCCCCGGAACAGCCGTCGATAGGGCGCGGGAATCCGGTTGCCGCCGTGTTCACAGGTGATGAGGAAGGAGTCGATCGCCGCGGCCGCGTCACCAGCGAAGCTCCGGCAACTGGCGAAACACCTGTCGCGTGCCTTCGCTCCAATCGTGGCTGAGTGCCGTGAAATAGGCGTCGCCGTCGTCGAATCGGCGCCGCATCTGCACTTCGAGGCTGTCGCGTTCGTAGCAAATCAGGTCGATCGGCATGCCCACCGACAAGTTGCTGCGCATGGTCAAGTCGAAGGACACCAGCACGCACTTCGTAGCGTCCGCAAGCGGCGTGAAGCGCGTGATCACGCGGTCGATGATCGGCTTGCCGTATTTGGTTTCGCCGGTCTGGAAGTAGGGCGTGTCGACGCCCGCTTCGATGAAATTGCCCTCGGCATAGATCCGGAACAGCCGCAACGGCTCGCCGCTGATCTGCCCGCCGACGATGAACGAGGCGTTGAAGCCGACCTCGTTCTCCTGCAGGTACTCGCCGTCGCGCCGCTCGATATCGCGCATCGCGTCCGCGACCAGCATCGCGACGTCGAACATGCGTCCGCGCGCTCCAGAGGTTGGCGGCCGCGTCGCCGGCGACGCAGCGCTGGTTCAGCACGCCGATCACGGCCTGGGTTCCGGCGAGGTTTCCGGAGCTCAACAGGACGATGACGCGGTCGCCGCGACGCTCGAACACCGTCATCTTGCAGAACTTGGCGAAGTTGTCCATGCCGGCGTTCGTGCGGGAGTCCGAGGCGAAGATCATTCCCTGGTCGAGCATTACGCCAATGCAGTAGGTCATGCTTCGCGCCCAGTTACTCAATGGATACCCCACATCATGATGCCATTTGATGCACTGTGCGTTCCCGCACACTAAATAGTATCGCTGCGAGCCTGGTGCGCCTACGCAGCAACAGCGCCGTGAAATGGCAAGGGGCGAATGCTTCTGCACCCGCCCCTCGTCTCTTGCCGTCGCTCGTGCGCTGAGAGACTACCCTTTCGGCTTGTCTTTTCTGCTCGTCGGCATCCTTTTTCTTGTCATCCGAGCTTGGCGACAGGCTTCCCATCCGGACCACGCGAGCTCCGCCTTTGGTGCGCGGCTGCGGTTGCGGCGGCGGTGGTTTAGGCGCAGCAACCGGCGGACGTGTTCGGCTGGCTTCGCAGCAGGGGCAGGCTGCACGGTTGCATCGCAGGCGGCGCGCCGTCGGCTCGACCGCGCGTTGCGGCGGCGGTGGGCGGATCGCCGGCGTGCGGCGGAGGCGGCGCAGTCTGCGCCGGGCGGCCCGTGGCTTGACGGCGCGTTGCGGTCGGCGTCGGCGCAGGTGGCGGCGTTACAGGTTGCGCGGCGCTGTTCCGCTCCTTACCAGGCTGTTCGGGCTTACCGCGTTGTTCCGGCGGCTGCGGACCGGTGCCGGTGGCGCGACTTGCGGCGGCGCGGCCTTTGGCTCGACGGCGCGTTGCGGCGGCGGTGTCGGCGCAGGTTGCGGCGTTACGGGTTGCGCGCGTTGTTCCGGTCCCTTGCCAGGCTGTTCGGGCTTGCCGCGTTGTTCCGGCGGCTGCGGACATCGGTGCCGGCGGCGCGACCTGCAGGCGGCGCGGCTCTTGGCTCGACCGCGCGTTGCGGCGGCGGCGGCGGCGGCGCTACAGGTTGCGCGCGCTGTTCCGGTCCCTTGCCAGGCTGCTCAGGCTTGCCGCGTTGTTCCGGCGGCTGTGGCATCGGTGCCGTGCGGCGCGACTTGCGGCGGCGCGGCGCCTGGGCTCGACCGCCGCGTTGCGGCGGCGCGAGGTTGCGGCGCTACGGGTTGCGCGCGCTGTTCCGGTCCTTTGCCGGGCTGCTCAGGCTTGCCGCGTTGTTCCGGTGGTTGCACGAGCCGCTGCGGGCGGCGTCGGCAATTGCGCGCGCGGGTGCGCCGACCTTTCGCCGGCCGCGCCCGGTGCCGCGTGGTCGGCAGACGCAGGGTCGGCGGCGCGGCTTGCGTCTGCGTCACCACTTTGACGACCGGGCGCCGGCGCGGCCGCTGCGGGTTTCAATTCCTTGCGCGCGGCGTCGTCGAGCGGTTTGCCCGGCTTCGCAGCGAGCTGTTGCTGTTGCGCGCGCGAATCCGACGTGCGCCGCAGGCGGGCGCGGTGCGAGCGACGACGGGCCGCTCGAATACGCGCGGCGGCGGCGGCTTGTCGCCTTGGCCGGCGGCGCCGCGCACGCTTCTTTCGGTCGGCGCGACCGGCGCGGTGACCGCTACCGGCGCGCTGGCAACCATCTGCCAGCGTCACCCGAACCGCCGCCTTTGCACCGGCTGCGACTGCACGAACGTGGTCGTCGGAACCGCGACGACGGCGCCCGGCACTTGCCGGTTGGCGTACACGACGTTGGTCACGTTCGTGTTGTTGTAATAGTTGTTGATGACGGTGGTGTTGATGACCGTGTTGCTGCGGTTGACGTTCTCGAAATAGCCGCGGCTCACCGTATAGGACGGCTCGATAGACGTCGCGCGGCCCGAGCGGGAACCACGCGATTCCGCCGACGTTGCCGCTGGAGATCGCGAGCTGGAAGTTGCTGCCGCCCACGAACGCAACCAGCGCCGGCGCGTAGTAGGCGCGCGTGCGCACAGGACCGGGCACCCAACCCCACGTGCCGCCGAAGTTCGCCCAGCGGCCGTAGTGGGACACGGCGAAGCCCCAGGGCGCGTCATCCACCCAGTCCAGCCCCAAGGGTCGACCCACGCCCAATGCCCGTCGCGGTACGGCGCCCAGCCGGCGGCCACGCGATTCGGGACCCAGACGTTGCCGTAGGCCGCGTCGGCGCGCCACGTGCCGTTGGCATCGAGGTCCTGATAGCCGACGACGTCCGGCGATACATAGCGGGCCGAGACCGAGCGTGTCGTAGCTGCGGTCGCGATCGCTCGACCAGCGATCGAATTCGTCGAGCCGCGGCGCGTCGACATACCTGGTACTCGCGCAAGCCGGTTCCCGTGAAGCGATACGGTTGCCGCGAATCGATGACGTACGACGCGCCTTCGCCGTACACCTCGCCTTGGCCTTTGCGCACGACGATGGTCGTCGCATTGCCGTCGGGATCCACTTCGATCCGGTATTCGCCGGGTTGCCGAAGCGGTAAAGGCGAGATTCGGCGTGTCGACCTCGAACACCTGGTTGGGCTCGAGACGACGCACGCGGACATTCAACGTGCCCTGCGTCAATTGCAGTTGGGCGATCTGGTCGTCGAGATTGAGAACGGATACGCCGGTACCGGCGTTCAGGCGAATCATCGCGCCGCCGATCTGGATTTCGGCCCGCGCGCCCGCATCCGCCCAAAGGCGGTCGCCGGTGGTCAGCGGTCGATTGATCGATGCGTAGACCCAGTCGTTCTCGCCGGCGGGTGAGAAGCTGACGGGACCGGTCATGGCGCCAAGGCGCGCGACGCGCGATGGCGGATCCGCGTTGGCCCAACCACCGAAGGCCAGGACTGCGACACCGGCCACGAAGGCGATGGTTCGAATTCCACGAGAGTTGCATCGGCATGACGATTCCTCACCAGAGTGTGCGGTGTCCGGAACGGTAGTTCGCAGCGGACCGCAAAACAACGGATCGATTCAGCGGCTGCAGATGCACGCGCGCTGATCGCGGACCGCAAACCAAGATGACGCAATCGCGCGAGTTCAACGGAACCAGCGGAAATCTTGGCAAAGTGCAGCCATAACGCGGCGCACGCACGTTTCGATGACAGCGCAGTCGCTGCGTCGGGAAACACTCAGGGCTGAACCTGCGGTTCACGACAGGGGCGGCCTGTCTCCTGAGGCGGCGCGCAGATTGCCGCCCTCGTTCTCCCATTCGTGGAGCACGGCCTTGTGCGCCTGTTTCTCGGTATGGTTTGCGCCGCGTCCACGCGGTGAAGGCAGTCCGCGGCGGCAGCTCCGCAAGCGGCCAACAACAAGATCCAACCGGTGTTGCTGATCATGGCTGCCTCAATTCAATGATGGATGAAGGCTGAGCGTGAAAGCCGACTTGTGTAGCGTGCCGGAATGTCTTGCTCAAGTCAGTGCGCTGGCGTACATAGCCATTTGTCGGCAGAGGACAGAACAGGCTGGCGCAGCGCTGCCGGATCGGCGCGGTAGGCTCGGACGAAAGCCCCGTCGTGCTGGAACCCGGGCGCCCGCCGCAAGGCCAGCGCCGCGGGCTGAAGTAACCAGGACCTGCAGCGCGAATCCGAGAACGGGGATGACGGGTGCCCCAAAGAGCAGGAAGGTCTGCAAGGCGCTGGAGTCCGCCTCGGGCTACTGCAAACGCTGCAAACACGACCGCAACGCTGATCAAAGGTCCGGCAATGAAACTGCCTGATTGGCGAAATCGCGCCACGGTTCTTCATCATTGACTCCGATTGAAACCACGCTACCGGGAAACCTCGGGCTTGTCTGTGCGTCAACGCACACTGCGGCATGCGTGCGACGGCGCACCGACTGCGGTGGTTCTTCCGCTTACGCTCTAACGGTCAGAACGAATCATGCAAACAACCCGAGCGCATCTGACCCGTGTCCCCATCCGCCAAGAGTTTTCTTCTGGTCGCCCTGTTCGCCATGGGTTGGGGCACGGACGGCCTACGCCGGCAAGCGCACGGTTTGCACCATTACCGTCAATTCGCCCGACGAAAAGGAGATGTTTCGGCAGCGTCTGCCGGAAGATCAGTATCAGTTTGTCGAGTTGGTGGAGCGAGGTCGTCCCGATTGGCTGGCCTCGGCCTGCCGGCAGGGCATCCGCTGTGATCGTGCTCGTCATCTCCGGCCATTTCGACGGGAGCACCGAGTTCTATTCAGATCAAGTGGCTGCCAGCGAGTTTCTGCCGGTCGCCGAGATGGAGCGCGCCTCCTGCAGCGACTCCTGTCCCGGACTGTTCTCGCAATTGAAGGAGGTCTATCTTTTCGGGTGCAACACGTTGAATGCGGACGCGGTCAAGAGCATGTCCTCCGAAGTCGGGCGAAGCCTTGTCCGCGCCGGGCACTCGAAGGCCGATGCCGAGCGCCTGGCGCGCACTCTGGATCAGCGCCACGGCGAAAGCAGCCGCGATCGCATGCGCCGCATTTTCATGAACGTGCCGGTCATTTACGGTTTCTCTTCGGTCGCGCCGCTGGGACCCACCGCGGCGACGCTCGCTGAGCCGCTACTTGCAGCCGTCGTCGATTGCGGAGGTCGGCAGCGGTCGTGCGAGTCCCAGGCTCCTCGGTCACTTTGCCACCGAGTCCATGATCGCCGTCAGTGGCTTGAGCGATGCGGATCCGCGCGCCGGCTATCGGCGCGAGGTTTGCCAATTCGTCGACGACCGATCGTCGCCGGCGGAGAAACTCGGCTTCATCCACGGCCTCCTGCACCGCGACATGGCGGAAGTCCGCATGTTCCTCGAGCGCATCGAAGGCCTGTTTGCGTCGTTGAGCGAAAGCGAGCGGCAAGCCCCGGCTTTCTCCGGGCGCTCGGCGAGATTGCGCGCGATGACGTCGCGCGCGACCGGTACCTGCCTTTGCGGAGGACGCCGATCAACCGCAGATTCGCGCCCGCATGATCCAGCTCGCGGGCGACGCTGGGTTGGCTGTCGCCGCCGGATCAACGCGCCGAGCTCGTACGCATGATCGGCGACCTCCTCGCGCGAAGATCCATCGGCTCCGCCGAAGTCGACCTGATTTGCTCGTTGAACAGAGACCACGAGCTGGACCAGGAACGTTATCGCCTGCTCGCTATCGCCATCACAGGCCGACAAGGTAACGCACGCTGCGGCTCTGGCATGCCTGGGGAGCGCCGAGGGCCGCGCCCGCGTTCTGCAGGCGCTGACCAGTCGCGACGACGCCGAAGTTCAAATCGCAGAGGTTTATCTGGGGCACCGGCCGATCACCGACGTCAACGAGCTTCGCGTTGTTGCGAGCGGGATCACGCGCATGACGGGATCGGGCGCGCAGGTTCGCGCGCTCGACACTCTGGCGCGCCATCGCCTGAGCGATCGCGCAGAGCCTGGACGAGCTGGCACGCCTGTTTCCCGCTGCCGAGTCCGTTGATGTGCAGCGGGCCATCGCCGCGGTATTCATTCGCTCCGACTATCAATCGCTGCCCAAGCCTGAAGCTTGTACGCGTGATTGAGTCAATCACGCCTGAAATCGACAGGGCGGCAACGACATCATCGACATTCTCATTCGCCGCCTCCAGACACCGCTAGGGAAGCCGATGGCTATACTTGGCGCATGGCTTTGCCGGCCATCGACCAGCCCGCGTGGTTACGCTGGGGCATCCGCCGAAACGTGAGCTGCAGAAGCCGGAAAACGCGCGCGTGAATTCCGTGACGCGCGGCAGCATGTGCCGGAATCCCTCACGCTTCGCTCACAGGTCAGCAATCGCCAGCTGCCGGAACTCCGGCCGGAGGTGTCGTGGCGATACCCGAGCATCTTCGAGCCCTGACCGCCTGCGCCCGTGGGTTCTTCTCCTGGTCGCCGTGTTCGCTGCGGGTTGCGGCGGAAGCTACGCCGGCAAGCGCACGGTTTGCACGATCACCGTCAATTCGCCCGACGAAAAGGAGATGTTTCGGCAGCGTCTGCCGGAAGATCAGTATCAGTTTGTCGAGTTGGTGGAGCGAGGTCGTCCCGATTGGTTGGCCTCGGCCTGCCGGCAGGGCATCCACTGTGATCGTGCTCGTCATCTCCGGCCATTTCGACGGGAGCACCGAGTTCTATTCAGATCAGATCGGCTCGCCAGCGAGTATTCTGCCGGTCGCCGAGATGGAGCGCGCCTCCTGCAGCGACTCCTGTCCCGGACTGTTCTCGCAATTGAAGGAGGTCTATCTTTTCGGGTGCAATACGTTGAATGCGGACGCGATCAAGAGCATGTCCTCGGAAGTCGGGCGAAGCCTTGTCCGCGCCGGGCACTCGAAGGCCGAGGCCGAGCGCCTGGCGCGCACTCTGGATCAGCGCCATGGCGAAAGCAGCCGCGACCGCATGCGCCGCATTTTCATGAACGTGCCGGTCATTTATGGCTTCTCTTCGGTCGCGCCGCTGGGGCCCACCGCGGCGACGCTCCTGAGCCGCTACTTGCAACCGTCGTCGATTGCAGAGGTCGGCAACGGTCGTGCGAGTCCCAGGCTCCTCAGTCACTTTGCCACCGAGTCCATGATCGCCGTCAGCGGATTGAGCGACTGCGGATCCGCAAGCCGGCTATCGGCGCGAGGTTTGCCAATTCGTCGACGACCGATTGTCGCCGGCGGAGAAACTCGGCTTCATCCACGGCCTCCTGCACCGCGACATGGCGGAAGTCCGCATGTTCCTCGAGCGCATCGAAGGCCTGTTTGCGGCGTTGAGCGAAAGCGAGCGGCAAGCCCCGGCTTTCTCCCAGGCGCTCGGCGAGATTGCGCGCGATCACGTCGCGCGCGACCGGTACCTGCGCTTTGCGGAGGACGCCGATCAGCCGCAGATTCGCGCCCGCATGATCCAGCTCGCGGGCACGCTGGGCTGGCTGTCGCCGGCAGATCAGCGCGCCGAGCTCGTACGCATGATCGGCGACCTCCTCGCGCGAAGATCCATCGGCTCCGCCGAAGTCGATCTGATTTGCTCGTTGAACAGGGACCACGAGCTGGACCAGGAACGTTATCGCCTGTCGCCTATCGCCATCACAGGCTGAGCAAGGTAACGCACGCCGCGGCTCTGGCATGCTTGGGGAGCGACGAAGGCCGCGCCCGCGTTCTGCAGGCGCTGACCAGCCGCGACGACGCGGAAGTTCAAATCGCAGAGGTTTATCTGGGGCACCGGCCGATCACCGACGTCGACGAGCTTCGCGTTGTTGCGAGCGGGATCACGCGCATGACGGGATCGGGCGCGCAGGTTCGCGCGCTCGACACTCTGGCGCGCCATCGCCTGAGCGATCGCCAGAGCCTGGATGAGCTGGCACGCTTGTTCCCCGCTGCCGGGTCCGTGGATGTGCAGCGGGCCATCGCCGCGGTATTCATTCGCGCCGACTATCAGGCGATCTCCAAGCCCGAAGTCGCCCGCGTACTCAGCCAGTCATCGCCTGAAATCGCCGAACGGCGACGACATCATCGACATTCCTGATACGCCGCTCTTCGGGCGCCCTAGCCGCGAGGAAGGCGCAACATCACGCGGGGCTCATTTGCGGAACCGGAAGGCTGGACGCAACTCGCACGTCGACCCGGTGTTCCTGTCGATCGTCGGCAAGAAGGACAAAGTTGCCGTCCTGCGCCACGCCGTCGACGGTCACGCGCGCCGCGTCGAATTCCTCAGTCGCCGTCCACTTCGATTCGTCTGTACCGACGATGTGGTAAGTAGGTTTCGCGATACCGGTAGCGCATCGCGAACTCGTTCCACGCCGGAGGCAGGCACGGCGCGAGACGAAGACGATTCCCTTCCAGGTTGAGCCCCGAGCAGCGACTCCACGACAAGGCGATACATCCAGCCTGCCGAGCCCGTGTACCAGGTCCAGCCGCCGCGGCCCGTGTGCGGCGCGAGCGCATAGACGTCGGCGGCGACGACGTAGGGCTCCACCTTGTAGGTCGCGACGCGCCTCCGGCGTTCGCGCGTGATTGACCGGGTTGATCATCGCCGTCAATTCCCACGCGCGCGCATGATCGCCCAACGCCGCGAACGCCATTGCCGCCCAGATCGCGCCATGCGTGTACTGTCCGCCGTTCTCCCGCACCCCGGGGACGTATCCGCGGATGTATCCGGGATCGAGGTCGGACGCGTCGAACGGCGGATCGAGAAGCTGGATCAACGCGTGGTCGCGACGAACCAGGCGCTCGTACACGGAGTTCATCGCCACGCGCGAGCGCTCGGCATCGCCCGCCCCGGAAAGCACCGACCAGCTCTGGGCCACCGAATCGATTTGACATTCGGTATTCTTTATCGAACCGAGCGGCGTGCCATCGTCGAAGTACGCACGGCGATACCACTCGCCGTCCCAGCCGTTGCTGCTCGATCCGTTGCCGCAATTGCATCGCCTCCGTCTCGCAACGGATCTGCGAACGACGGATCGTCGCGCAAGCGCGCCACTTTGGCGAATTCGCCGAGGACGTGACACAGGAAGAAGGCGAGCCAGACGCTTTCGCCCTTGCCGCGCCTGCCGACGAGGTTCATGCCGTCGTTCCAGTCGCCGGATCCGATCAGCGGCAATCCATGCGTGCCGAATCGCAGACCATGCAGAATTGCCCGCACGCAGTGCTGATAGACATTCGCGCTTTCGTCGGACCGGACCGGCAAGTCGTAGTAGGAATCGTCCTCCGCATTGACCGGCGCGGCCTTCGAGAAAGTGCGCGGTCTCGTCGAGAATCGACGTGTCGCCGGTGGTGAGAACGATGGCGGCAGGTCGCCAGCGGCAGCCAAAGGTAATCGTCCGAGCAGTGCGTGCGTACGCCGCGCCCCGACGGCGGATGCCACCAGTGCTGGACGTCGCCTTCGACGAATTGGCGGCTCGCGCACAGCGCGATCTGCGCGCGCACTAGGCTCGGTTCGGCGTGAATCAAGCGCCATCACGTCCTGCAACTGGTCGCGGAAGCCGTAGGCGCCGCCCGACTGGTAATAGCCGCTGCGCGCCCACAGACGGCACGCCATGCGTTTGATATACGAGCCAGCCGTTGGTCAGCACGTTGAGCGCCGCATCGGGCGTTTCCACCTGCACGGCGGCAAGCGTGTGCTGCCAGTGGCGGACCACCGCCTCGAGCGCATCGCGCGCGGCCGCGGATCCCGGACAGCGCTGTGCCAGCGCGCCGGCCGCATCGGCGTTGCCTCGCCGCGCCGAGCCGGAAAACGATCACGCGTTCCTGCCCCTCCGCCAGATCGAAGGCCACCTGGATCGCGGCGCAGGGATCCAGTCCGGCGCCCGCCTTGCCGGAGAGACGCGTGCGATGCATCGCGGCCGGATCGCGCAACGTTCCGTTGCGACCGAGAAATTCGGTGCGGTCGCCGGTGGCGCTGCGTGTCGCATCGTCGACATCGAAGAAGGCGACCCAGTCCGCGAACTCGCTGTTGTAGGGATTGCGCGCAAACAGCGCACCATTGCCGGCATCGATCTCGGTCGTCACGTGCATCGCCGATTTCGCGCGCAGATCGCCCAACACCCACTCGACGTAGCCCGTGGCGGACAGCCGTCGCGGACGGCCCGAAAGGTTGCTCACCTTCAACGAGGAGAACTTGACCGTCGCATCGAGCGCCACGAAGACCGTAAGCTCCGTCCGAATTCCGTCCTCGGTGTGTTCGAAAACGCTGTAGCCGAATCCGTGCCGGGTGACGTAAGGCGCGCGGCGCCTCCGCAGGAGACGACGTGGGTGACCAGAAATGGCCGGTTTCTTCATCGCGAAGGTATAGCGCTTCTCCGCTCGACTCGCCTACCGGATCGTTGTGCCATGGGGTGAGACGAAACAGATGCGCATTCTCGCTCCAGGTATAGCCAAGTCCGCTTTCCGACACGACCGAGCCGAAGTGCGGGTTCGCAACGACGTTCACCCACGGAGCCGGCGTCGCGTCTCCCGCTGCAGGTGCGATGACGTATTCGCGTCCGTCAGGCGAGAACCCTCCGGTGCCGTTGCAGAGGATCAGATCAGCTCCGCGGCGAATCCGGCGCCGCTGCAGCGCTGCGGGCGATGGGTGCGGGTCGGCATGAGCCGCGGAATTCGCGGTGCGGCAGCCGCGCGACGGTTGATCTGCTCGGCCAGCGTTCCGCGGCTGTCGGTGATGATTGCGCGGGCGACCGATTGGAAAAGAACGCGATCCTCGGTCGATATCTGCTCCGCATGCCGGACGAAGATGCCTCCGGGCCGATCGACGAACGTGTGCTTCGACACCGGCAGCGATCAGCCCGATGATTTGTTCCTGGAGCTGCTGCCGATAGCCCGTCGTGATCCTCGTTCCAGATCACCAGATCCACGGCCAGCCCTTGAGGCGCCAGTAGGCATGCGCCTGCACGAGCTGGCGCACGAGTTCGATATTGGCGGCGTCGGCGATCTGCAGCAGCACGATCGGCAGGTCTCCGGAGATCGCGTAGCCCCAGAGGCCGGATTGCCCGCGGCGGTTCTCTGACCATGACGCTCGCGGCTGCGCGCAGCGACGCGTTGGCGATAAATCACCGAGCTGGCGAGGCGGCCGTAGAGTTGCGAATCGGCCTCGGTGGCGTTGAGCTGCCGCAGCACCACCTGGCTGTGGGTCCAGGTCAGCTCGAACACGCGATCCGCGAGACGGCGATCCTGGTATTTGTCGACGAGATGCAGCACGGCGTCGCGGCGTCTCGCCGGCGCCTGAAACCATGTCGATCGTCGCCGTAGCTCCGGCGTCGATGACGATTCGGCGGCGGATCGCCGCGATCGGATCCAGACACGGAACCCTCGGTGTCCGACAGCGCTCCGGGACCGGTCATCGCCAGCGGTGCTGCGACCGAGCCGCCAGCGGCCGATGAAACGCATGCGGTCCGTCTCGAACGAAATCTCCGAGTGTGCGCGCCATGCACGGTCATCAAGTGAAACATCCACGGCACCTGCTCGTCGATGGAGCGTGGGCGGCGCGTGCAAAGAATTGCGCGCTGTCTCTGGATGATCTCGGTTTGCACGAAGAGATTGCTGAACGCCGGATGCAGCGCGTCCGGCGGCCGCCGGCGCGAGAACCACCTCCGCGTAACTCGTGACGTCGATCGTCCGCGGGTCCGGGACCGGTTGGTGATGTGGACGCGGCGGACTTCGATGTCATCTTCGGGCGACACCACGATCTCGGTGTGCGTCTCGATGCCGAAATCCTGGCGTCGAAACTCCGCCCGCCCCTCCGAGAAGATCGCCTCGTAGTGGTCCGCTCTGCTTGAGCGTCGGCTGATGCGCGGTCGACCAGAACCTCTCCGCTCGCCTTCGTCGCGGAGATAGCAGAAGGTGCCCCAGTTGTCGGAGGTGCCGTCTTCGCGCCAGCGGGATCACGGCGAGGTCCTTCCATCGACTGCTCCTGCCTCCGGCGTTCGTGACCATCACATGGTAGCGGCCGTTCGACAGCAGCTGCACTTCCGGAATCGCCGTGTCCGGGTGGTCAGCACGCGCACCGGCGATTCGGGCCTTCACCGGCCGCGCGAAGACCGGAAAGTTCGGTCGCATGCGAAGAAAAGAACGTCGCTCTGGGAATGCGCTCCTGGGCAGCAGCAACGTCGCCTGAAAAAGCGGGTCGGACTCGAAGCGCTTTTGCATCGGCCGCACCCAAAAGCAAATAGGCAAAGGAAAGGAGGCTCATCGCCTGGTGGTGCGCCATGTACGAGACCGGACCACGGCGCTCGACTCGCCGCGGCGCTGCCGGGATGGCGTGTAGTCGATGGCCTCGAACAATCCGAGGTGTCCGGCTAATCCGTTGCCGGCGAGACGCTGCAGAGTTGCGGCACGCCGCTTCGGGAGCGACCATCAGAGCAAGCGCGGAAGCGTACGGCGCCACGACCAGGTCCTCGCCGAGTCCACGTTTCAGGCCTAACCCGGGAACCCCAAAGGCGCGATATTGATAATTGAGGTTGACATCGACGGTGCTGTAGCCGCTCTCCGACATCCCCAGGGACGCCACGATGCTTTCCGTATTCGATCTGTCGCTCCACCGCGGCCTGGTAGGTCTGATCGAGCAGCGTATTTTCGTAAGGTCGGCATCACGAGCAGCGGCATGAGGTACTCGAACATGGAGCCGCTCCACGATAGAAGAACCGGCTCTCCGCCCGGCCGTCGTGAGCAGGCGGCCCGAGCGCAAACCAGCTTCCCTGCGGCAGTTGCCCTGCGCGATGGCGACGAAATTGCACAACCTTGCCTCCGATGCCAGCAGATCGTAGTAGCTCGAGTCGCATCGGCGTTCGCCCACGTTGTATCCGATCACCAGTTGCCGGCGCACCTTGTCGAACAGAAAGTCATAATCCATTGCGGCGAGGGCGCTCGCCTGCAGTGCAAGCTGATCGATGGCGACCCCTCCTTGCCGCTGCGCGCTCCGCACCCTGCGCAACCTGGAGCCGCAGCCGGTCAGGCAAATCGCGCGCTTCCGTCGTCGGTCCGTTGTTCCCACCGCTCTTGCTTATCGGCGACCACGCACGTGCCGAGAGCCGCGAGTTCGCGGAGCGTGGGATACCGTTGGCGCCCTTGAATTCCGGGACGGTTTCCTGACAAGTCTCGCAGCGTTAGCCATGGCGCGAGAAAATCAGCTCGTCACGCAGCTCCGCGCATTGCCCCGCGAGCGCGTCGCGCCCAGAAGCTCGCTTCGCTGTCGGCGTTTCAGGGTGACTGGCGGTGAATCTGTGGCGCCACGTCGGCAGCGCACGCAGCCAGCTGTTCCACCTGGACCCACGCGTCAACCAGCGTGACGGGTCGGGCGGCGCCGGCCAATGCGAGTGCGGTTTCGAACGGCGCGAATTGCGCAACGGTAGCCGGAGGATCCCGGCCGGCGGCGTCGACCAGAATCGGAGAACGTGTCGCACAGCCCGTCGAACCACCGCCGGTTAATGATGGGGGCGTCGAGAAGGGCCGTGAGTCCGGGTCGCAGGGTCAGCAAATGGGCCGCGAGGTTGCCGCTGTCCACGCTCGAGACATAGAGAGGAGCGAGAGGCAGGAGCGTTTGAGAGTCAGTACCAGTTATAGAAGTGCCCGCTGATGCCGGTCCAGCGACTCCATCGTGCGTAGTGCGTACGTCGTGCGCTTGACGAGTTGTCCTGTCGAAAGATAGCCAAAGTCATGCGCCGTGAGATTGGCAAGCGAGTGCCAATCCCATGTTGGTCAGGCGAAGTCCGGTGCGCGACCTTGAGCGCGCGGATGTTCCTGCAGTTGTCGGGTGGCAGCCAATTGTCGTCCGGGCCGACGTAAGTCTCGAAATACGCCCACGTTCTTCGCGCCAGGTTGCGCAGGAATTTTGTCTGGTCGACCGAAAGCCGAGTGCTCCGCCGCACGAGCGGACGACTCAACCACCAGGCAATGGCGGGCGATGCCCCCACAGCAACAGGATCGGCCCGGCTACCGCCAGAACCGCGGGGCGGGTGAGCGATACATCGATCCACACAGCGGCGGCGATTGCGGGGCGATCCCCATGGCGCGATAGGACGCAAGCAAGTCCGTGCCGTCGCGTTGCTCCAGCACGACGATCCACTTCACTGAATGGTTTCCATTCCAGCAAGCGCCGGTGGGTTATCAGCATCCGCCAGATGGTGCGAATGATTGCATCTAGAGAATAGAAAGATTCATAGGGCAAGAATGCGAGCGAGAGCAGTGCCTGCAAGACGTGCCGCCGCGCGCCGTCGCAGGACGGCAGCCAGATGTTGTCGGACCGGCATCTCGGCCGGCTTGTCGGCCAGATCGGCCAAGTGCCGCAATGGCGCTCGGCACACAGGAGGATGCACGACGCACGACCGCGGTCCAGAACCATGCCGACAGCAGCACGGTCCATCCCAGCATCAGCAGCGACGGCAAGTGCCGCTGGGACCAGGCTGCGCCGAAGGTTATCGAAGAGCTTCCACTGCGACAACATCGATAGCGGATTGAGTTCGCGCCGTCCATCGGGTCCTTTCACCCGCCGCCAGCAGCCATCCCGCAAGCTGCCAGTCGCCGCGGATCCAGCGTCGCCGGCGCGCCACGTCGGCGCTGTAGCGCGCGGAAATTCTTCAAACAACTCGGTGTCGCTGACGAGCCCAGCGCGGGCGTAGCATCCCTCCAGAAGATCATGGCTCAGGATGCGGTTTTCGGAAAAGCGCCCTTGAGTGCGCCGCTCGATTGCATCGACGTCGTAAATACCCTTGCCGATGGAAGGAGCCTTCGTCGAAGACATCCTGATACGCATCCGAAACCGTCGCGCGTGTATTGGTCGATGCCCGGCTCGCCTCCGATAAAGCCGCGCATAGAGCGACCGGTTCGTGCACGGCAGGCTCGACGGAAACGCGCGGCTGGAGAATGCCGTGACCTGACATCACCACTTCCTGCTCGTTGCCTTCCCGGGTTCATCGAAGCGGGCGGCATTCAATGGATGCGCCATCGCGCCGACGAGCTGCAGCGCGCGCGTCACGCGGAAGTTGCGTGTCTGTATCCAGCGTAATGACGTACTTCACCTGCGAGGGATCGCCGTCGTGCCGACGATGAGAGAGAAACCTTCCGCATGACCGCCGCGCAAGAGCGAGTTCAAGTCCTCGAGTTTGCCGCGCTTGCGTTCGTGGCCCATCCATTTCCGAGCGTCCAGCATTCCAGCGTCGAGGCCTGTGAAACAGATAGAACAGGCTGCCATTTGCGGCATGACCGGCGTCGTTGGCGCTCCCATTGTCCGTTTCGGCGGGTTCTCTTCACGCCCGTATTTCTCGATTGAAGCTCATCGATACGCACCGCTGCCAGGCGAAGCAGCGGCTCGTCCTCGGGAAGCGATTCCTCGTCGGCGTCGAAAATCGGTCAACAGGCCGAAGTGCAGGTTCGCGTCGCGATTGGCCAGGAACCGGACCTCCGAGCGCCTCGACGCAGCTCCTCGATCGCGCCGGCGCTGGTGAGCATCGTGGAGGACCACCACCAACGTGCGCGCCCACGGTGCGATACCCATGGAGAAATCCATTCGCGGCAGCGCGCGTGGCGTCACCAGCAACGTGGCCAGCCAGTTCACCATCGTCACCGCGAGCTGGCTCGGTCGCCACGCAGGGAACAGCATGACCACCAGCGTGAGGACTTCCCAGCTGACTCCGGCGGCATTCGCGTTCGCGACGAGCGGCCGAAGTGAGGATACCCGTGATCACCGCGATTGAACCCAAGGTAGGCAGCAGCGGGAACGCGACTCCGAGCCTTCGCAACGCTCCTGCCGCCGAATCCGTTGACCTGTGCGGCGCGTTCCAGCTCGGCAAGTCCCCTGTCGACCAGGTGGAAGCCGACGTGCCCCGCGCGATCATCGCTCCCATTGCCGGCGCTTGCTGGCGCGAGCCAACTCGATCGCCTCGCTGCCACCTCGTCTTCCGAAAGCCGACCCTCCTTGGCCACGCGCTCGGTCGCGTGACGATAACTAGTCCCGCGTAGCAAAATCCATGGCGCGATAAACGTCTTGCGGATCTCGCGCAGCGTCTGCTCGACAACGCTGATGCTCGACGAAGTCGCGCCAGTCGATTGCACTCCAAGAACCGGAGGCTGCCGATGCTGTTGCAGACCGACACCTGGTCCGACGCCTGCTGCTGGTTCTCCAGCTGCACCAGCTGCTCGATCGCAAGATGCGATTCCGGCGAGCCGCTGCTCGATCCAGGTCAACGGCAGCGCCAGCGCCGGACTGTGGTCCCTGCAAGCGCCGCGCAAGCTCCGCCACGAACGCGCTTCGCATCGGCGGCGTCGACCGCGCCATGTCGGCGATGACGAGGATGAGGCTCTTCGGGATCCCGCTCGGCGATCTCCATCATCTGGTCGGCCCAGGTATTGGCCAGGTCGCGCTCGGCCCTGCCGGCGGCAATTCGCACGCCGACGCGGCGCAGATTCTCGATCAGCGCGAGCCGCAGCATGATCGGGATGGCCCAAAGCTCGCCGAGCTTGCAGCGTGCGTCACCGACTGGTAGGCGCGCACGAAGCGGCGGAGCCGGTCGGCGTCGACGCGGCCGTCGCCGTGCGAGATCGTCTCGAGCGCGATGTCGTAGACGCGCGGCAAGCCGGCCGACGGACCGCGCGCGAGACGCGGCAGCTCCCGGCTGTAGCCGCTTGCGGCAGATGCCGCTTGCGCCGTGCGGATCTGCTCTTCGATCAGGTAGAAATTGTCGAGCAGCCATTCGCCGGCGGGACGTGATCCGACTGATTCGCCGTCACCGCAGCGGTCAGCTGCTGGCTGACGCCGATCAGCACGGCTTTCGTTCGCGGCAATGCGCGGAAGCAGCTGGTCCGCGCCCTCGTCGCGGCGTCAGCTGATGCGCCGCGGCGCAGCGTCTTGCCGTGCCGCTCCATCTGGTCGGCGCTGAACAGTCTCCGACCTGAGCGGCGGTTCCTCGGCGCGCGATTTTCGGGTCCGACACGCCACAATGGTGCGCCAACCGTGCCTTGAACTCGAGTCAGACTGCCCAAGGATCGAGGTGTTGCTCGTCGCCAATGGTTGGCTGTCCTCTTTCGGGCTGCGATCGATCGCATTGCGAGCCACGCTGCAGCCCTTGCGACCGGCCGGCGCGGACGAACATTCGCCTGCCATTATCTCTCGACTGCCAAGGTCCTCGCTCAGCGGCCACGCAGCGCTCGCTGGCGGTGAGTCAATCCCCAGCAACTCGGCCACCGGATGCAACTGCTCCACATGCTGCGACACGACCTTGACGATGACGATGATGGGGATGCTGAGCAGCAGCCCCCAGACTGCCCCAAAGCCAGCCCCAGAACGGCAGCGAGATGAAGCACTGACGCCGATTCATGTTGGCGATACGTCCCGGTCATCCAGGTGGTCACGAATGTCCCGACGAGCGTGGCGATTCGCCATCGATGCGCCGGCGACCAGCAGCGCTGAGCGTAAGCGATTCGGAATTGTATGAAGGCGGCCAATCCCGTCGCGATGGCCGTGAATCCAGGGCCAACGATAAGGACGATATGCAGCACGCCGGCCGCCGCAGCCCAGGCGCCCGCGTTCTCGAGGCCGATCCAGCGAAACGCGGTCCAGGTGAGCAATGCGACCAGCACGTTCGTCGCCAGCAGCATCAACATGTATTGCTGAATCGAGCTGTTGATGTCCATCGAGAATGCGGACGGTAATCTTCGCTTCGTCAGCGACGGGCCCGTCAGGCGAACCAGCTTCCGCTTGAACGTATCGCCGCCGATCAGCAGGAAGAACACCAGAAAACGACCATCGCGGCCTGGCCCATGGCGCCCAAGGCGCCCATCGAACTCTGCCACAGGAAATCGTTGATCTTGAAGGTGGGCTGGTCCACGATGACGTGAGTGGCAGGTTGCCGCGGAGCTGCGGGGACGGCCGTCTGAGTGTCGCCTTTTCCACCCCGGTCGCCGCGGTCTGCATTTTCTGCATCGTTGCCGAGCCTCGCCGATTTCCGCATGCGCGCAAGCTCCGGTTCGGCGAATGTCAAATCGCTCGCCGCTTCCGGCAGCTCAGTCGACGATGGTTCGCATTTGCCCGCGCAGCGAGTACGTGCCGAGCGCCAGCGCGCCGGATCACGCTTGCCATCACGATCACCGTGCCGCCGACAACGCGCGGGACCTTCGGCCGGCTTCCAAGCCAGGCGACGAGCGGATTCACCGTGTACGGAAGCGACGATGCCGAGCAAAAGCGGCACAACAAATTCTGCGCTGACGGCGCGAAAACGGTCACATAACGCCGCAAAGGGCCCCAGCGCCAGGCCTTTGGCGTCAGCCGAGATCCGCTCAGCGGGGTGGTGTCGAACGCGCGGCGGCAGCGGCATCGGCTGCTCCACCATGCGCGGGATCAGCTATGGCAATTGAGTCGGGAGCAGGGAGCAATACGTAAC
>ERZ1370068.8629-contig-7468_pt1 | contig 72806 bp, 118 predicted proteins | sample MGYA00561227_ERZ1370068 | MGnify/ENA primary metagenome ERZ1370068 (study PRJEB38410, sample SAMEA6850437) | metagenome | study: Metagenomic assessment of the ecological functions of the soil: analysis of the soil microbiota associated with the... | reverse complement strand
ATAGTACTTCGTTCAGTTACGTATTGCTATGCACCAGCGGCTGCAGGTAAGGGCCGCCGATGCGCGCGCATTGTCGGGTTCGATGGCTACGGCGCGCTTCGCGAAGTCGGCGGCCTCGATGTAGTGATAGTTGTGCGACGAGACTTCGGCAGCGAGGCGATAGCACCTCGCCGTAACGCGGATTGATCTTCAGGATGTCCGCGATCTTCGCGTCGAAATCGGCCTTTGCGATCTTCGAGAAACGCGATCGCCGCGTCGATGGAGCGCGCCTCGAGGCTGTTCGGGTTGACCGCCAGCGCCTTCCGCCAGCGATTCCTTCGCCTCGTCTCGTTTGCCCTCGTCGAGCGCCACCTGCGCGTTGAGCACGTGCGCGGGAACGTAGCTGGGATTGAGCTTGAGCACCTCGCCTATCAACTGGCTCGCCGCCGGCGGATTCGGTGTCACGTCATCAGGCTCGCCATGCCGATCTTGGCCTCCACGTTATCGGGCTCGGCCATCAGCGCCGCCTGGAATGACTTCGGCCGCATCCGGACCGGTTGTATTTTTCGGCGAACAGCTCGCCCCACCCGATGTTCGTCGCGACATCGTTCGGCGCGATGCGCGTTGGCCTGGCGGAAATCGCCGTTGGCCTGCTGGAACTGTCCGCAGCTCGTGCTCCGCGCTTCCCGAGGCGGACGCAGAATCCGCAGCGGTTGATCTGCGGACTCGTTGCGATGACGCGTTCGAGCGTGCGCGTCCCCTCAGCGCGCTTGCCGAGATACAGCTGGAGCCGTCCGAGCTCGAGCGCGGCGTCGCTCCCGGGCGCAGCCGACGCGGCCGCGGTCAGAAGTTTTTCCGCTTCTGCATAGCGGCCGTGATCGATGTCGATGCGGGCGCGGAGCGCGATCGCGCGGAGGGTCGGTCGAGTTCCGAGAACCCTTGCGACCTGGTCGTATTGTCCGAGGTTGAGAGCTTTGCGCGCGGCGTCAAGCGTGCGCGTCGGCGCCAGTCGCGCCTGCGCGCGCAGCAGCGCGCGGCAACCGCGAGGAAGCGAGGCCGCACGCGATGAGAAGCTTCTTCATGGCGTTGCGCTAAGTATATTTCACTCGGGATTCAGGACCGCGATTCGGTCTCCTCGATTCGGCGATTCGCTTTACGCATGAGGACGGTCCCGAAGGCGACCGGTGAGCGACGATCACACCGCTGAGCCGGGCGCCGACGATCAGGGCGAAACCGGCAATCTCGCCGAACACGGCCACGTAGTTCGGATGGCGGATCCACGCGCATAGGCCCCGTCGATCACGAGCGCGGCGCCGGGCAGCACGCAGCACGCGGTAGCTCCATCGTGCGCCGAGCGTCGCAGATCGGCCCAGGCTTTCAGCAGCTTCGCCGCGGCAAACACGGAAAGCCGGCGAGGATTGCGCGATGCGAGCGACGGCCCGGTCGACGACGCCTTCGACGGTCATCAGCACAAACATCGCCGGGTAAATCAATGGCGAGGAGGCGCGATAGGCATCGCCGCGAGGCTCCACGGCCCCACGCCGGCGGAGGATCCGCTCGTTGACGCGCGCGAACGGATCAGCTCCGCGAGCATCATCAGCGACGCACCGCGATCGAGCGAGGCGACCGAAATGATGACCTCAGGACTGACGCATGCTGCAGCGATGTTGACATCGCCCGCGAGACGGACGAGCATGCCGGACCGGGCGCTTGCCACTGCTTCGCGACCTGAGACGCGGCGCCGACCGCCGCGCGGAGAGCTGACGAGCGCCGCGAAGCCCACGATTCATCCGCCACTTCGGGCCGAACTCGCTCGCGCGCACCGCCTGGAGACGCGTGCAGGCGGCGACGCCTGTGGACAGCTCGCGCAGCGCAGCTTCCGCGGCGAGCTCGCCGCCGCGGATCGGCGAATCGCAATCCATCGCCCGTCATCGGATCGATGAAGCCTGCTGCATCACCGGCGCAGCAGCAGACCCGGATAGCCGACGGACCTGCAATCGACCGCGAGCGGACCGAAGCGCGGTCACGTCCGAGACCTGGCGCGCGCGCGAACCGTTCGCCGCAGGATCGGGTCGCTTCGCACCGCGACGTTGATCGACGCTCTCGGCGTTGACGCGCTGGGCGCGGAACATGTTCTTGCAGCTCCCGAACGACGCAGACGTTCGCCACATCGCCGGGCAAGCGGCGCGACCCCGATGTAGCCTGTCGGGCGCGGATGTGCATTTTCGCCATGCGTCGACAGACCGTCGACGCCGATGAAATACGCGCCGAACGCCCACCGCCTGGGGCGAGGGCGCGCACTGCGCGAGCCCCATGCCGAAGCGCGATCTTCGAGTGGCGGCCGTCGGCCGCAATCACGACGCCGCGCGTGAAGGTCGTGGTCGGTCGCCGCTGGCGTGCAGCGCGAACGCCGATCACGCGCGACGTGTCGGTGGTGATGAGCGGCGCGCGCACCATGATTCCGGTCTCGAACCGCGCGCCCGCCGCGGTGGCCGCCTTCGACGAGCATGACGTCCAGCTCGCGGCGGGTCAGCGACGCGCCGCGGATGCCTTCGGGGTAGCTGGCCGGAGACGCGCGCGCCGTGCGGACCCGCTGATGTCCATGCCCGTGATGGCCGTCGCGCGGTGGCGCAGCGGGCCGGCGATGCCGAGGCGGTCGAGCAGCGACAGCGTTCCCGGGTTCAGCGTGTCGCCGCACAGCTTGTCGCGCGGAAAGCGCGCGCGATCGACGAGCCGCACGCGGACGCCGGCGCGCGCGAGCACGAGCGCGGCGACGCTGCCCGCGGGGCCGGCGCCCACGACGAGCACATCAGGGACCGGGGTCCTTCCTCGTCCAACTCGTCCCCTAGTTCCCTCGAACCCGTCCGAGCACCGAGCGCGCTGTTCTTCGATCCGAAGCCGAGGCAGTTGCAGAGCGCCGGCGTCGATGTCCGCGCGCGCGCGGCGTGTTCGGGATGAAGTCCATGTCGCACGTCGGGATCCTGGCTCGTCGAGATTGATGGTCGGCGGCAGGATGCCGTCGCTGCATCGCCAGCGCGGCGGCGGCGACGCCGGCGCGCGCCGCTGGCGCCCTGCGGATGGCCGATCATCGACTTGGTGGACGAGCCGGGAACGCGATCGGCATGCGCGCCGAACACGCGCCGCACGCATTTCGACTCGATGGCGTCGTTCAGCTGCGTCGAGGTGCCGTGGTAGTTGATGTAGCCGATCTCTTCCGGCCGCCGATCGCGCGCGCCGAGCGCCGTCTCGATGCAGCGGACGATTTCGCCGCCGTCGGGATCCATCTGCACGCGGTGATACGCGTCGCACGTCGAGCCGTAGCCCTCGATGCGCGCGTAGACGTGCGACGCCGCGCGCCAGCGCGCGATCCTCGCGCTCGAGCGACGAACATCCAGGCGCCTTCGCCGAGCACGAAGCCGTCGCGGCCGCGGTCGAACGGGCCGCGACGCGGTGCCCGGCCGCTCGTTGTAGTGCGTCGAGACCGCGCGCATCCGCGAGAAGCCGAAGATCATGCCGGGCAGCACGCAGCCATCCGTCCCGCCCGAGAGCAGCGCGTCGTACTCGCCGGCGCGAATCAGCGACGCCGCGTAGCCGATGGCGTCGGTCGAGCTCGGTGCAGCCGCACGACAGCACGTGGCTGATCCCGCGCAAGCCGCAGCGAAATCGAGATCTCGCTCGAGACCATGCCGCAGATGCCGACGCGCGATCGCGTACGGCGTCACGTGCTTGCCGCCGGAGGTGAAGAAATCCTCGCATGCTGTTTCTCGCCGACGTCGATCCCGCCGCCGCCGCTGCCGATCAGCACGCCGGCATCCGGCTGGCCGCGCGCGCAGGCCGGCGTCGCCCCACGCCTCGCGCGCCGCGATGACGCCGAACATGCGCGGCCCGCGAGTAGCGCTTCGGATCCGCGCGGCTCGTCCAGGCCGTTGTCGCCCCTCGAGCGCGCCGCGCCCTCGATCGACACCGGAGGCACCAGGCCGCCACGCGGCACGGGTAGCGTGCGACGCATCGAACTCCGTGATCGCGCGCGTGCCGCTGACGCCGCGGCTGACGTTGCGCCAGAAGCAGTCCCGCCCGGCGCCGAACGGCGACACGACGCCGAGTCCGCTGATGACCACGCGCGGCAGCCCGTTCGGACTGCATGGCGTCACTATAATACCGGCCGTGCAACGCGACCGGCGCCGATACCCGCCATGGCTCGCTCGACCGATGGCGCTCGGCGGTCTCATCTTCTTCGTCGATGCGCTGCTCTACTTCGCTGTACCGGTACACGTTCGTGTTCGGCCGCGAGGTGACAGCGGGAACGATCAATGCGCACGCGCCATCGCGATCGACGTGCTGCTGTTCAGCGTGTTCGCGCTGCACCACAGCGTGTTCGCGCGCGACAGGTTTCCGTAATCGCATTACGCGGATGGTGCGGCGCGCTCGAACGCTCGACGTAACGTCTGGATTGCCAGCGCCCTGTTTATCGCGATCTGCGCGTGGTGGCAGCCGGTGGCGGGCGCGATGTGGCGAATTGATCAGCCGGCGGCCCGATGGCTGATCAAGCGCAGCTCAGCTGCTAGGCGTGCTCCTCACGCTGCAAAGCGCGCTGGTGCTCGATTTTTGGAACTGGGAGGTCTGAGACAAGTTCGGCGCGTCAACAGGACGCGCCCGGCCTACCCAGATCAACAAAGTAGGCCGGGTCCCGTCGGACCGGCGCTCGAATTCAAAGCCGCGGGCCCGTACGGCTGGGTTCGCCACCCGATTTACACCGGCTGGTTCCTGATGGTGTTCGCCGTCCCGCTCGTGACGATGACGTCCTTCGTGTTCGCGGCGACGAGCAGTATCTATCTGCTCATCGCCATTCCGCTCGAGGAGCGATCGCTGCGGCGCTCGTCGAGCGGGGCCTGTTTCCGCTACATGCAGGAGGTGCGATGGAAACTGGTGCCGCACCTGTTCACAAGTGGAAAAGTGGAAAAGTGAAAAAGTGGAAAAGTAAGTTGGAAGTTCCGAAGTGAAGCCGTCCACGGCTTCGTGGGCCATCGCGGCGCTCTTCGCGATCGCGCCGTCTCCGCGAGCGTCTTCCGCATTCCGATCCAGGTCTCCGACAGCGTTGAAATCCTCGAGGCCGTTGATGCGACGCCTTCGGTGACGGCTGCGTTCACGCAGGGTCTCCATGCGTCGCGGACGATGCTCCGGTCCGATGCGGCAGACGGTGACCAAGATCCTGCTCGTGGTGGCGCACGGAGCCGGCGACCGTTTCAACCTCGTCTTCCGCGGGTTTCATGCCGGCAACGGCGGCGCACTCCTGATCGTGCTGTTCGCCTACATCGCGCGTCCGCGGCGACTGGAGCGGCGTCGCCGGCCTTGTGTTTCGCGATGCTCGTGTTGACCGGCCTTCACACGTCTGGCGGCATGATGCGCGAGGCCTATCCGATCAATCACTTTCTCCTGGTCGCGATCTATAGCCTTGCCGTGTTCGCGATAGGCGGTCGCGGGGCGGCATTCTCGCGGACGCGGCCGCCTGCATCATTTTCGTGATTGCCGCGCTGACGCTGGAGTCGGGCCTCGTCGTGCTCGCCGATCGCCGATCGCGGCATATGTGTCGGGCCTTCGCGGCATCTCGAGCGGCGCGCTCATCGCGATGACCGTTCTCGCGCGCCGGCTACGTCGATCCTGCGCGTGCGCGGGCCTCACATGGTGGGCAACGCCGCTCGGTGAACGTCAGACAGGATTCGGCGCGAGATGCTGGCGACACGCCGACCTGCGAGCGCGATTCGGCGGCGCCGCCGTGGCTGCTTTACGCGCTACACGATCGTCTCGCTCGTTGCTGACCGTACGCTGTCACAGCCGGTTGCTGGACAGTGGACGGCGCGCTCAGCCGTGGGATCCGCAGGCGCCGCGCCCTGTTCTTCCTGAACGACATCGGCACGTCGCTCGTCGCGACGGGCGTCGTCGTCGTGGTACCTGAGGCGGCGCCGCGCCCGGATGGACGCCGCCGCTGGCGCGACCCGGCGCCAATGGCCATGTTTGCGGCGCTTCTCGGCAGCGCTGTGCTCTCATGCGCATACGCCAGAGCGAAATCATGAGCGCGGCGGGCGTGTTCTACGCGCTCGTGGTCTATCTCTGGCGGTGCGCGAGTTGGCTGAGGTGCTGGTCCGGCTAAAGCCGGACCCCGCAAGCGATGTGCGGTCGCGCCTTCCGGGCGGACCGCGGTTGTTGTGCTCGTCTTCTTCGTCAGCACCGCGTGGGGCTGGCGCGCGATGGGGCTGCAATGCCCGGCTGCAACGCGGCGCCTTCGAGGCGCGCAGCGAGTGGGTGCTGCGGATGCCGCCGTACGGCAACCCGCCGGTGCCTCGTCGGCGAGCGCGGCTGGCTCCGCGCTCGCTCGACGAAGCGCTGCATCGAGGACGGACCAATCCCGTTTCTGCTCTGGCCGCCGTATGCGCGCTTGTGGGGGAGAGAAACTGATGGACGCCGCGGCGCTTTCGAACGCTCCTGGTCGCCGGCGCATCGCGTTGCCCGGCGTCGTCGTCGCGCGCGTGACGGGCATCTCGGGCGTCGTCGCATTGGTGGCGGACCGTCCGCTGATTCTTGCGCCTGTCCCGCGGACCGCGGCGGAGGCCGCGGGCAATCGCGATGTCGCCGACGTGGTCGTCGTAATGTCGCAGGCAACGGCGACATGAACCTGAACCGGCGCCCTCGCGCATCCCGCTGCGGCTGCACGAGCCGGCGATGCTGACGCCGCTCGAGGCGGCGGTCATCAGCGAACGCGCTTACACGCAGTTCGGCTCGTCCGCGACCGCGGCGCGCGGCTGGGTGCGCCAGGCTCGAACGCTCCGCTGCATCGCGCAGGCGCACAGAAAGGATCGGGGCACGATCGCCTACCGCCTCGCGGAGATCGATTCAGAGTGCCCGTTGAGCTGTGAGGGTCAAAATCCCATACTACGCTCCCAAATTATTCGTCGTAGTCCTCCTGCGGCAGCCCTTCGAGCTCTTCCAGAAAGATCAGCGCGCCGGTGCGAAGGGATCTCGAATCGCTTCCCGCACGTCTTACAGGTGACGTCATCGTCCACCCGGACGAGATGATCCTTCACTTTCTCGAACATCGCCCGATCTCGTGCGTCAGCTCCGCCGGGGACCTGCCGCCTTCTTGGTGCGACGCGATCCAGCGGATGCTGTAGTTATTGGTGCGCCGGCAGCGGGGACACTGGAAGCTCGCCGGCCGCTGCTCAGGTTTCTCGGTAAAGAGCGGCGTTCGTCCATGGGTTTCTGACTCGGTATACTAACCGAGGCGCGAGCCAGCGCTCCGACTCGGCCGCATTTTCCACCAATGGCCGAACCGACTCCGCCGACGCTTCCGTCCGAGCTTCCCGTCCTCCCGCTGCGACGCACCGTCGCGTTTCCGCTGACGCTGCAGCCGCTCGCCGTCAATCGTTCCGGTCTCGATCGAAGCGGTCAACCGCGCGCTCGGCTCCGATCGCCTGGTGCTGCTCCTCCTGCAGCATACCGAAGCGGAAGACCCGGGGCCCGACGACGTGCATCGCATCGGCACGGTCGGCATCGTCCGGCAGATGGCGAAGGCGGGCGGCGGCATCAACATCATCATCGAGGGATCGGCGCGCGTCCGCGCGGACGCGCGTCACGCGCACCGGCACCGTCGATGCGCGCGCAGATCACGCCGATGCCCGAGACCGTCAGAGCGGACGATCGAGGTCGAGGCGCACGTCCGCCGCATCCAGGAGCTGATCGAGAAGGCGCTGTCGCTCGCCGACCGGCCTGTCCGAAGAGCTGCGCGGCGTCGTCATGAGCACATCGACGACCCGCTGCGGCTGGTCTACGTCCTCGCGACGCTCATCGACATCAAGCCCGAAGAGAAGCAGGCGCTGCTCGAGGAGAACGACCTGCTGAAGAAGCTGCAGTCGATCGAGGCCGCGCTGTCGCGCGAGATCTCGCTGCTCGAGATGAAGAGCAAGATCGAGTCGCAGGCGCAGCAGGAGATGACCGACGCGCAGCAGCCAGTACTACCTGCGCCAGCAGTTGAAGGCCATCCAGCAGGAGCTCGGCGAGGGCGAGGGCAACGAGCTCGCCGAGCTGCGCAAGCGCATCGAGGACGCGAAGCTGCCGGAGCCGGTGCACGAGGTTGCGATGCGCGAGGTGGATCGCCTCGGCGCGGATGAGTCCGGCGTCGCCCGAGTACCAGATGCTGCGGACCTACATCGACTGGCTGCTCGACGTGCCGTGGTCGGTGACCACGCCGAGACCGTCTCGACCCGGTCGAAGGCGCGCCGCGTGCTCGACGAGGATCACTACGACCTCGAGAAGGTGAAGGAGCGGATCGTCGAGTACCTCGCCGTCCGCAAGCTGAAGGGCGACATGAAGGGGCCGATCCTCTGCTTCGTCGGCCCGCCCGGCGTCGGCAAGACGTCGCTCGGCCAGTCGATCGCGCGCGCGATGGAGCGGAAGTTCGTCCGCATCTCGCTCGGCGGCGTGCGCGACGAGGCCGAGATCCGCGGTCACCGCCGCACCTACATCGGCTCGATTCCCGGCCGCATCGTGCAGGCGCTGCAAGCAGGCGGGATCGATGAACCCGGTGTTCATGCTCGACGAGATCGACAAGGTCTCGGCCGGCGGCTTCCAGGGCGACCCGGCAGCGGCGCTGCTCGAGGTGCTCGACCCGGCGCAGAACCATTCGTTCCGCGACCACTACCTCGAAATCCCGGTCGACCTGTCGCAGGGTGCTCTTCATCGCGACGTCGAACCAGCTCGGGACGATCCACCCGGCGCTGCTCGATCGCATGGAGATCATCTCGCTCGCCGGCTACACCGAGGAGGAGAAGGTGCACATCGCGCGGCGCTACCTGCTGCCGCGCCAGCAGGCAGAGCACGGCCTGCCACCGGAAGCGCTGGAGATCACCGACGCCGCGCTGCGTCGCGTCATCTCCGAGTACACGCGCGAAGCGGGCGTCCGCGAGCCTCGAGCGGCAGCTCGGGGCGCTCGCGCGGAAGGTCGCCGCGAGGATCGCGACGCGCCCGGACGACGCGCGGCCCGCCGGAGAAGACCGTCATCGATCACGATCAGGTGGACGACTACCTCGGGCCTGCCCGGTTCAGAAAGGAGGTCGCCTTCCGGGCGTCGAGGCCTGGTGTGGCGACCGGCGTCGCGTGGACCGAGACGGGCGGCGACGTGCTGTTCATCGAAGCGACCTTGCTTCCGGGCGGAAACCAGAACATCATTCTGACGGGCCAGCTCGGCAACGTGATGCAGGAGTCGGCCCGCGCGGCCCTCAGCCACATCCGCGTCGCGCGCCGAGGACCTCGGGATCTCGGGCGATTTCCTGGCGAAGCACGATCTCCACATCCACGTTCCGGCCGGCGCCATCCCGAAGGACGGCCCGTCCGCGGGCGTGACGATGGCGACGGCAATTCTCTCGGCGGCGCGCAACCAGCCGGTGCGGCAGGACGTGCGCGATGACCGGCGAGATCACGCTGAGCGGGCTGGTGCTGCCGGTCGGGGTATCCGCGAGAGGCGCTCGCGCGCGCGGCGGTTCGGCATCAAGACGTTCGTCCTGCCGGCGCTCAACGAGCCGCGGACCTCGATGAGCTGCCGAGGAGTCCGGCGCGACATGACCTTCGTGCCGGCGGAAACGCTGGAGCAGATGTCAAGGTCGCATTCGAGGGCCGTTAGTCGAAGAGTCGGCAGGCAAGTAGCTTGGCGCGACATCGCGCTCGTCTTTACGTCTCCGGCCACGGCTTCGGCCACGCCGCGCGCGTCATCGAAGTCATCAACGCGATCCTCGCGAGGCGCCCTGAAACGCGCATCGGCGTGCCGGACGTCGGCTCCCCGGTGGCTGTTCGACCTCACCGTCAAGGGCAAGATCACGCTTCAGCACGCTCGAGACCGACACCGGCGTCGTGCAGATCGACGCCCTGACGCTCGACGAGGCGCGACTCCATCCGCCGCGCGTCGGCGTTCCACAGCGACCTGGTGACGCGCGCCGCGAGCGAGACCCGCGTGCTGCGCGAGCTCGGCGCCGGCATCATCGTCGGCGACATTCCGCCGCTGGCGTTTGCGGTCGGCGGCGTCCGCGGGCATCCCGTCGATCGGCGCTGGGCAACTTCACGTGGGACTGGATCTACGCGGATTACCCGCGCATCCGGCTGGCGCCGTCGCTCCTGCCGGCGATCCGAACCGCGCTATTCGCCAAGGCGTCGATGGCGCTGCGGCTGCCGATGTCGGGCGGGTTCGAGACGTTTGCCAACGTCAAGGACATCCCGTTCATCGCGCGGCACGCGACGCAGACGCGCGAGCAGGTGTGCAAGGCGCTCAAGCTGCCCAACGACAAGCCGATCGTGCTCGCGTCGTTTGGCGGCTACGGCCTTCCGGGCTGGAGACCGACGCGCTGGCGAAGTTCAAGAGAATACTGGTGGTGACGACCGCGAACGCTGCCGCTCGGCCGCACGCGCAAGGAGATGCCGACCGCCGAGCGCAAGGGGTCGTTCGTCACGCGTCAACGAAGAGGCGATGTGCGACACGGGCATCCGCTACGAGGACCTGGTGGGCGCCGCGGAAGCGGTCGTCACCAAGCCCGGCTACGGCATCATCTCGGAAGCGATCGCGAACGACACGGCGATCCTCTACACCGCGCGCGGCCACTTCCCCGAATACGACGTGCTCGTGTCCGAGGATGCCGAAGCTGCGTGCGTAACGCGTTCATCGGCCAGGACGATCTGTTCGCCGGCAAGTGGAGTCGCACCTCGACAAGCTGCTCGCGCAGCCGAAGATCAAGAAGAAGCCGGAGACCAACGGCGCCGACGTCGCCGCGGAGGTCCTGCTGAAAGCGCTGGACAAGCCGCCGAAGAAGCCGCGAGGACGGCCCAAGGCGAAGGTCTAGAATTGATCTCGTGAAGTCGACGGTCGAAGACGGCCTCGCATCCTGCGCGAAGCCGCCGAGCAGGCGGCGCAGATCCCGGACTGAGCTGACGGACGACTATCGTGAACGCATCGCGCAGGTAGAAGCGATGGCGGAGAATCAGGCGGGCGCTGACGAAGAGCTGGGTCGCACGTCTTCTTGACTGGTCCACGGAGCACCACACCAAAGCCTATCCGCCGCACATAGCCCGGGATGGATTTGTTCGCTCGCTTGCCCGGGCGCTCAACGACCAACAGGTTCGATACGTCGTCATTGGCGTCGGTGGCGCGAACTACCGGGCGCACGCCGCGGGCGTCGTATTCGCGACGCAGGACCGCGATGTCGTCTTTCTACCTCCTGACTCGGGCAACCTCGTTTGCTGCATGGATCGCACCTGCGAAGCCGCAGGCTTTGGAGCTGTGGAGCGCCAACGAACCAGCTCGATCGGCCACGCGAGCCGCTGGCTCCGCCGATCAGAGTAATCGACAAGCGACGAAGCTGTTCCCCGCCACGCATCGCGACGCGCCTCGAGCAGTTGCTGAAAAAGTCGACCGATTGATGTGGCGGTCACGCGCGGACGGAGAACCAAGAACCCGGAAGCGTGAACGGGTATTTCACCGCCTAATCGAATGTCTGCCCCGGCGTCGCCCCCAGGAAAAGCCGTCTGACGGCCGCTTCCAACGTGACCATGCGCGCCCGGTGATCCGCCGGGTTGCGGCCGGGCGCGCCGCTGATGACGACGTGGTCGCCCACCTTGAACGTGTCTCTCGTGATGCCCTCGCTGTAGCCAAGCTGGCCGAACGCCGCCCCACTCGATCGCGTCATGAACCATCGATCCGTCCTTCTCCCTGACCATCACGTGCACGAAGGAGTGAGGATTGCGGAAATCGAAGCTGCACGAGCTCTTCGCCTTCAATCGTGGACGCTGTCTCTTCTCGCGGTAGGTCGCCGCAAAGGAATGGTGCGCGTGCGCGCGGGTGCTGATGGTCAGCGCAGCGAGCGCCAGGAACATGAGAACAAGATGACGTTTCAGTACCAGGATTCCTATTCACAGGCCGACGCGCCGCCACTTCGAGCCGTCCGGCTCACGCTTGAAGTGCGAGCTGCGGGCAAAACGCGAATTCAGGAACTGCGGATCCTCGACAACGGTCGTCACGAGCAGATACACGTCGCCGTTCGGTTCCGCCACGCGACTAGAATACGCTCGGTGACGACGGCGCGTTCGCGCCTGTAGGGCACCCCGTTGCGCTGCAGGTAGCGGAACGCATGCCGGTCGTGACCACCTTGAGGTTCGCGAGCGGTATCGGGCCGCCGGCGCGAGGACCACGACCACCGCGTATTCCCAGGTGGCGACCGACACGCCTTGCAGCCCCGTCAGCCGCGGCGGCAGCTGCCGACGGGCGGCTGCGCTGCGCCGAACGTGAACCGGCGCGTCTGCTGCCCGGCGTCGGTCTCGACCTTCAGCGCGTTCTCGTTTTCCCACGTGATGTGCAGCCGCGTCGGCACGCGCATGATGTTGCCGGCGCCATACGCCCGGCGCGTCATCGGACATCGTCTCTTTCGCGGGGTCCCATGCGTCCGCGACGCGCTTGCCTTCCGCATTCAGCGGAATGCTCGGGTAATCCCCTTTCGGCGGTGTCAGCATCCGCCAACGCCAGTCCTCGGTGACCAGAGCGCAAGTAGCCGGTGAGATTCCTCGCCACGGCGCCCGCTGCCTGCAGCCGTTCGCGGCGCGGACGCCGCCCGCCACGCTGCGCGAGTAGCGCGACCGGGTGAGCGCGACGATCGCCACGCAGCATCGAGGCCCGCTTCTTCACTTCGTTGCCCCGCGCGGCACCGTCTTGTGCGCGGCCTCGATGAACATGCCCGTGGTCAGGGACCGGTCGTCGCGCATGCACGGCCCTCGTAGTCGGCCCGTCGGCTTCGCCGCCTTGACCTGCTCGAGCGTCATCCCCTTCTTCACCATGTCCTGGATGCGATCGCGCAGGATGCGTCGTCATGTCGCGGTAGTAGCGCCACGTCCGCGATATCGCAGATGCGCCCGTAGGCCGGAATCACGATCATCGTGCCGCCTTCCGATCGGAACTCGGGCACCGACAGGTCGATGATGTGATTCAGCCCTTCGATGACGCCGTTGATCGTGCCGCCCTTCGCGGTGTCGGATGACCGGATAGGTCGTCGCTGCGGAGCACCTCGCCGGCGGCGATGACGTCGAGCCTACTGGAATGCACGATCGTGTCTCCGTCGGTGAACGCGGCCGGCTGGTGCATCAGGACGATGCCTTCACCGTTGAAAAAGATGCGTCAGCTTCATCGAGTCGGTGTGGTCATGTGTCGGTCAGGAGCGCGCGTGTCGGGAACGCCGGCTGGCCCGCGGTGCGGATTCGTGCCATCCGGTTCTGCAGGTTTTCGTGCCCGAGAATCGCGGCGCCCTGGCTGACGTCGCTCAACTGGCCGGCGACGTTGCCGCCCGTGAACGTCTTGCCCGAGTTGGCGAGCGCGACGTTGCCGCCGATGTGATCGGCCGCGATGCTCGTGTCGACGATATAGCGAATCGGCTTGCGGCGGCAGGTCGGCGCGGCGCGCCTCGACGATCGAGTTGCGCGTCTCCGCGCCGTAGAGGAGCGGAGGCGCCGATGCCGCGGCCTTCGCTTCGACCCACTGCTGCACGCCGCGGATGGCCGCCAGCACCTGGTCGCTCATCTCCGCCGAGCCGGAATCCACCGTCAGGACGCCGTCGAGACCGACCGACAGCGTGATGTTGGCGCCGGCTCCCATCAGCACGTAGATGTTGCCGCGCACCGGCAGCACCGCTGACCGGCGAGATTTCGGATTGAGTCCCGGAATCGTGCCGGCGCCCGCAAGCGCGCCGCTCGACGTCTGCGCGGCGGCCGGAATCGCCACCAGCGCACCGGCCGCCACCGCAAGCATCGAACCTGCCGAACCTGAACCTACTGAACCTACTGAACCCTCTGAACCCCGAACCTACTGAACCCTCTGAACCTACTGAACCCTTCGAACCCAAAGTTATCGGGCATTGCTCGCTCCCTGTCGCGCGGGCGCGGCCTTGGCGGGCGGCGGCATCGCCTTCAACTTTCGCGGTGCATCCGGGTACATCGTCTCGGGGCCCCGCGCGTCGCGTCGTACGGGATTCCGAAGTCCATGCTGAACTCGATGCAGATACGGATTGGTGCCTGGAAGCAGATGCGGAATCACGCCGCGGGGACGATCGACTTCGGCGACCACGCCGCACGGATACGGCGCCACCTCGCTGATGCACATCCAGTTCGTAATCCGTCGTGCGGATGAACGGCTCGGACGAGTACACCGGATCGGTGACGATCGCCGCCACCGTGAGGAAATCGCCGTGACGGATCCAGTGCTCGACGAGCGTCGCCTTTGCCGCTGCGCGGAAGCCCGTTGCGGCGAGGTACCTCCCTCCTTCAGGTGCGTCGTCGTCACGGTGAGGACGTCGCCCTCCCACTTCGCCGTCGAGAACCCGGCCCACGTGTGCATCGCGCCTTCCGGAGGATGCGCGCGGCCATCGAGGTAGACCACGCGATCGACCGACCGCAGCCACTCCGCGTGGAACGCGGTGATCGTGCGCGACGCCGGATCGACTTCCTTCGAGATGCGCAGGTTCGACGGACCACGCCAGATGTAATCGGCCATGTGCGGCCGGCACTGCCACTCGGGCAGCGTCTGATTGCGGCATCCCAGCTGTCGCCGCGCGCATGCGCGCGGCGTCGTTGATCGGGATCCCGAGGTAATTGCCAAGCTCCGGGCCGGGAACACGCTCCGGCTGATCTTCCCAGAAGCGCGGTGCCCACTCGCCGGAGAAATCGACCTGTGCCCGCGCCGGCACGACGCCGAGTGTCGCCACCAGCAGGGCCGCGAGGAACACAATCCGGCTGCAGTCGGTTCATACGAGCCTCGGTTAATGGCGTCCGGACAGGAGCGCACCGGCGTTGGGCGCGACCGTTTTCAATCCGAGTCTCTTGAGCATCTGGTACGTGGTCGCAATCGAGGCCGAGATCACCGGCAGACCGCATTCCTGCTCGACGATCGGCACGGCGGCCAGCGACGGCATCTGCACGCAGGACGAGAGCACGAGGACGTCCACGTCACTGAGTTGGAGGTCCTTGTAGATCGTCGACAGCGCCATCGGATCCCGGCGTCCGACCTCGAGGTTGTCGGGAATCTCGGAGCGCAATCCGATCGACGACCTCGATCGCTTCAGCCTCGATATAGTCGGCCACCAGGCACGTCAGCGTCTCGACGTACGGCGCGATCATCGCAATCCGTTTCGCGCCGAGGGCGTGGAGACTGTCCACCAACGCGCCCGCGCTCGTCACGACAGGAATGCATCCGCCGGCTCTCGCGCTGCGTCACCGCCTGGAGCCGCTGCTGCGACTCGCGGTGATACCCTGGCCCATGCTCATGATCGCAACCAGGCAGGCGTAGCCGATGACATCCACCCGCGCGTCGGAGAGTTCGGCGGCGCATCGATCGGAGTCGGCGTCCATCGCCGCCAGCTCCTCTTTCGTGACCTTCTTCATCCGCATGCGGCTCGAATGAAACGTGAACCGCTCGGGCTCGACGGCCTCGCGGGCACGCAGCATCGCGGGGATTTCGGTCTCCATCGTCGTGTTCGAGCTCGGGACGATCTGACCGATACGATAGCTTCGCACCGCACTCCCCTCTGTCGGCCTATCCGAGCGTTCGTCTCTTCGCGCCAGAGGCCGAGCGCCTTCTGCGCGCGCGCGATCGGACGCGCTGAAGAGGACCGCCTGCTCGCTCGCCTCGTGCGACACCGGCTGCCACGACGGCACGACGAAGATGTCCCGCGGACCCCACGTCGAACGTCTGCGATCCAACCCGGCTGCGGCCGCGACCTTCGACGACGTGGTAGATCGTGGAATCGGTCGATCGATACGCCTTGCCGGCGAAATCCTTCGGCAGCAACTGCAGGAACGCCGCGATCGTCGGCAGCGGATAGCCGCCCGTCGCCGGATTGACATACCGCATCTTCACACCGTGACAGCGATCGATCGGACCCGTTGCGGAGAGCTTGCTCGAGAGCCGGGCGGCTGCGCGAGTATGGGTAGGTGAAGGCAGGCGATGACGGGCTCGGCGGCGTCGTATTCGATCGGCAGCATGCTCGGCGCCGTACCGTGCGACGGCATCCCCTTCGGACCGGCTGACCGGCTGGCGTCTCCTGTGGATGGTGCTCGGAGAAGCTGGTGTCGAAGGTGTTGACGATGGGAACGTCGAGCACGTCCATCCAGATCACGGGCGCCGAGCCGAGATTGCCGTGATCGTGGAAGGTCCAGGAGGGCGTAAGAACGAAGTCGCCTGTGCGCATCGACGTTCGCTCTCCGTCGACGGCTGTGTCACCCGCCGCCATCGCCTTCGACCACGAGCCGCAGGGCGGAGGCGGCGTGGCGATGGCTCGACGCCACCTCGCCGGGCTGAATCAGCTGCAGGCCGGCGTAGAGGCTTTGCGTGATCTGCGATGCGCCGCGAAGGCCAGGGTTTTCGAGGACGAGGACACGGCGCTCGGCTTCCTGCACGGTCAGCAGGCGTCCGGCTTCCATCAGCAGCGATCGAATCGTCGTCGTACTTCCACAGCGCCGGGATGATCGCCGGCTGCGGCTCCGGCAACACGAGACGGCTCAGCACTTCCCACAGGGGAGCGGTGTCGTTCTGATCGAGACGGGCGTGAGAACGCCTGGCGTTCGGGCGAGGTTTCCGGCTTGGTCGCAAACGAGGCAGTTTCGTGCATCTAGGCCATCCTTGAAGCGGTAACAGCCGCCGCGGCGACCAGTCGCACCTTCAGCCGCCCTGACATGGACGCGCATGGTTCCGATCCGTTCGATGGTGGCGACAATCTCGTCGCCTCGCCTCGATGGGGCTCACGCCTTCGGCGTGCCCGTGAAGATGACGTCGCCCGGGTGCAGCGTGTAGAAAGACGACGCCAGCTCGATTAACTCGGGGACGCCGAGGATCAACCGGCTGGTGTTCGACTTCTGGCGCTGCTCGCCGTTGACCGCAATCTCGAGGTCGAGCTGCCCCGGCTCCGCGATCTCGTCGGCCGTGACGAGCCACGGCCCAAGCACCGAGTGCGTATCCACGGACTTGCGAAAGCTGCGATCCTCGGTGCCGCGGATCGTGATGTCGAGGCCAATCGTGTAGCCGGCAACGTAATCGAGTGCCTCGCCGGGCGTCACGTGACTTGCCGTCCTGCCGATGACGACGGCCAGCTCCACTTCATGATCGGTGCGCCGATCCGGCTTCCGGATCACGACGCCCTCGCCTGCGCCGACAAGCGAGCTGTTCGCCTTGAGGAAGAGGCCCGCGGACTGAATCGTGACCGTGTGCGCCGCGGTGTTGTGGTGCAGCGCCTTGTCCGCGCGCACTTCGTCGAGATGCGTCTGGTAATTCACCGGGGCCGCGACGAGCTTGCCTGGGTTCGCGACCGGGCTGAGCAGCCGGCGTCCGGCCAGCGGCAGCGCCGGCGCGCTGGCGGCGATCGACCGCGCGCGCGCCAGCACTTCCGGAAGGTTCGCGATCAGCGGATCGTGCGTCGGGAGCGGATAGCGCACCTGCGGGCAGCACGTCGAGCGCCGCGGTGACGTCACGAACGAACTCCCCGTCCACGATGCCAAGCCTCCGTTGTCGTCGAAGCGACACAACCGCATGCCGATCCTTCTCCAGAAGCCGAACTTCAGCGGCGAACTGCATGATACGCGGATCGGCAGCCTCCAGAATCTGTCCGAACGTCGGACTGTTCACGGTGACGATCGGCGCCTGCAGCGGCGTCTTGTCGCTCGCGCGGACGGAACCAGTTGAACACGTTGAACGCCTCGACGCGCGCTTCGATCGTTTGCGGTCGTCGCGAACTGGAAGGCGCGGACGACCGCGAGGATCCACGACGCGCTGCCCGGCCCGACAATCGAATTGCGCGGCAGGTCGCCGAGCGTGCCGACCTGCCGGAATCGCGAACGCCGCCGGATTGCAGATACGCCGTTCCCCGCTTCAGGCACGGGCTCACGCCCGCGACCAGATTCGGACGCTGATTGGTCAGCCCCGTGCGCGCCGGGTCGCCCGTGACCAGAATCTGCAGCGGCGCGCCCGACGCCGCGCGGAAGGCCCCGGACAGCCGCCACCCCGACGCCAGCGCGCGCGCCATGCCGCCGCTGAAATCCGGAGTCGCCGCCACAACCGACAGATTGAAGATGTGACGACGATCCGCATTGCACGGACCGTAGTCGTAGTCGATGTTGTTCGGGTCGGCGTAGCCGCTGTTCACGTTCGGCGTGCCTCCGCCCTGCGTCGGGTGTCCCATGCACTTCGACAGCGTGTAATTGCCGTTGACGCTCAATCCGCTGACGCTGCGGCGCTGGAACGTCAGGAGCATGCCGCTAGTACGTCTGGTGTCCCTGGTCGTCCATACAGATCGACGGGCCCCGAGCAACTGGCCGTCCGTCCAGTTCTGCATGCTGAGCAGGCGGCGCGAGTTGAGGTTGGTGTTGGTCGAGCACGGCGCATACGTGCGGCCGTCGGGAAGCGTGCAGCTCGCCTGCGGCAGATAGACGCCGGGATTGATCGAGCGCAACGTTCCAGAGATGGCTCGTATAGCTGCCGATATAGCCGGCCGACACCGGCGACGTCGTTGCCGATCTGCCGCTGCACCGTCGCATTCCACGAGTGAATCTGCGTCGTCTTCAGATCCGCCTGCACCGGCAGGAACGATCCGCCGCTCGGGAACGGCGCGCGTCGACGCCCGGCGTTTCCGGCACGGGGAAGATGTTGCCGGACGGGCATGCCGAGCCACGGGTTTTCCAGCTCGCCCGCGCGGTGTCGGAATGATGATTTCCGCGCCCCACGGCGGCGCCACCGTCGTGTTGATCAGGAACTGGCCGTCCACGAAGTCGCACGCCTTGCCGCGACGACGAACGGCACCGACGTCCATGGCCGTCGCCGGTGACATCCCACGCGACGCCCAGTCGCGGCGCGAAGTTGCCCCAGCGTCCTGCTGATGCCCGCGTTGCCGACAGAAGCCCGGGTCGCCCGGGTAGACAAGCGCCGGCGGGCGCATTCGCGAACCGCGGACTCCTGGTGCCTTTCAGGAAGTTATCGGGGTTGAACGTAAAGACCGCGCCGTTGGCGATCGACTGCGGCAGGTACGGTTCCCACCGCACGCCGTAGTTCAGCGTCACGCGTGATGACAGGCGCCAGGTATCCGCGGCGTACGCGCCGCCGTACCACTGCTTCATGTCCAGCGTGCTCTGGCGCCGCCTGGCGGAACTGGCTCGGGTTGCCGGTCAGGAAATCGGCCAGCGGGATACCGCTGACCGAACCATCGAACGTGAACTGGCCCGGCGAGCGGACGTTGGCGAAGCTGAACGACGTCCACCGTGCGACATTCGCACCGACGCCGAACTGATGGCTGCCGTGCACGAGGGTGAGGTCATCGCTGAACTGGAAGGTATTGGTGTCGAACGTCGCCTCGTTCTCCGTGCCGCCGCCGATTGAAAACGCGCTGGTTGACGGTCATCAGCGCGCATTTCGGCATGTAGCTGAAGATGTTGATGCCGACGTCCGGCGCACCGAACGTGTCCGCGTTCGTGCGGTGCACGGCCGTCCGGTTGAACGCGAAGCGAATGCGCATTCACCGTGTCGGAGCTGAGAATCATCGTGTCGCCGCCCGTGAACGACTGCGCGAGGTTGTCGCGGCCGCCGAGCGTCGTCGTCAGGATGTTCTCCGACTTGGTGAACGGCGGGTCCGACACATACGTCGTCGCCATGTAGCGGCCGAACACCGACTGGTCCCTCGACAGTCTGCACGTCCACCTTGCCGACGGCCTGCAGCTCGTCGGCGTCGCGCGCGAGCCCGTACACGACCCGGCCGCACGGGTCGGTGCTTGCCGGCAGCTTCGCCGGCCATGGCTAGCGCCGCCGGGCTGAGCGCCGAGCGCGCCACCTGGTTGTTCACAAACGGCGCACGCAGGGCGACGTACGGCCGCCGTTGCAGGCAGGCGAGGCGAGCGCCGTGAAATCACCCGCGAGCATCGCCGCCGGTCGGGACGAACGATGATGTTGTCGACCGGCACTGGCGTGTCCTCGGTCCCCTGGTAGGCGCCAGAAGAAGAAGATCCGATCGCGCTTGAACGGACCGCCGAGCGTGCCGCCGAATCTGGTTGCGGTTCAACGCCGTCGTCGAGCTTTCGCCGCTCGCGTCCTTGGCGGCGAACGGGCTGGCCGCGTTGAAGCTGGCGATCGCGGAGGAATCTCGAACACGCTCCCGTGGAACGTGTTGGTGCCCGACCTTGGTCACCGCGTTCACCGACGCGCCCGAGTGCATGCGCCGCCTGCGGCGACAGCGCGCTCGTCTCGACGCGGAACTCCTGCAGCGCGTCGGGGAACGGCAGCGGCAGGTTCAGGTTGTCGCATGGATTGTTAGTGCGTCGCGCCGTCGAGCAGATATGCGACGCCGAACGACTGCCCGCCCGCGACGGCAGTACGCCACGCCGCCCTGCATGCTGCGGGAAGCTCGATGACACGCCCTGCGAGACGACGGGACCGGCGATCTGAATCAGGTCCGCCGAGTTGCGACCGTTGAGCGGGCAGTTCCGGGATGCGCTCGTTCTCGATCACCTGCCCGAGCGTGTCGGCGAACGCGTCTCGACGAGCGGCGCGGCGCCGACCACCGAGACCGTCTCGTTCACGTCGCCGAGCGCCATCGTGACGTCGATCACCGGCTGCGCGCTCACCTGCAGCACCACGCCGGTGCGGCGACACGTGCCGGAACCCCGACAGCTTCACCTCGAGCGGTATGGCCCGAGCGGCAGGTTCTGACAGCACATATGCGCCGTCGGCCTCGGTCACGACGCTCCGCGTGCACGCCGGTGTCTGGTCTGCGTGGCTGGCGTCACGTCGGCGCTCGGTGCAGCGACGCCGCCGCTTTCATCCGTGACGGTGCCGGAGATCTGCGCCGTCGACCCACCCTGCGCCAGCACGATCCGTCGGCCGCAACGCAGGAGTGGCGGAAACCACCACGACCAGGACCACACTGCTCCACGCACGGACAGCTCGGTCCATCCAGACTCCTCCGTGAACCAGTCTCCCGGCGTCGTCCTTGAAAGAACCGCGCGGTATACTCACCGGCCGCCGATTGTCGAATACTGATACGCCACTCGAAGTGAGGAGCGACGAATGAACACGTCGGCCGTGCGACCGCAAGACGTCGTCAACGTCACCGAGATCGTCGATCAACTCGCCCTTCACCGCCGCTGCACTGGCGGGCCGTTCACGCGCTGTGCATGCGTCGTGCCTCGTGATGGACGGCTTCGACGTCCAGGTGCTCGGCTACACCGCGCCGTCGATCATCCGCGAGTGGGGCGTCCGCGACGCCGCGACCGCTCCGGTGCGTTCGCCGCGGCGGCAACTTCGGCGTGCTGCTCGGCGCGCTCGTCTCATCAGCATGCTGGCCGACCGCATCGGTCGCCGTCCGGTCATCGTCGCTGCCGCGCTGTTGGTCGGCGTGATGACGATCCTGACCGCGCGCGGACCACGAACGCCCAGCAGCTGCTCTTGATGCGGTTTCCTCACCGGCATCGGCCTCGGCACCATCGTCTCGAACGCAAGCTCGCTCGTCGGCGAGCATGGCTCGAAGCGGATGCGGGCGACGCTGATCATATTGCCGGGCGTCGGATTCACCGGCGGCGCGGCGTTCGAGCGGCTTCTGGTCGCCACCGCACTCATTCCCGCGCATACGGCTGGCAGCTCGGTCTTCTATTTTGGTGGCGCCGTGCCGCTCATCGCGATCGCGCGTCGATCATGCTCGTCGCGCTGCCCGAGTCGCCTGCAGTTCGCGGCGCTGCGCGGCAAGAGTCCAATGGAAGCTCGCGCAGTGGCTCAACCAGCGTGGATCCATCGGTGATGGCGCACGCCAGAATGACCAGTTCGTGGTCCGCGAGGAGAACAAGGCCGGCGTGCCGATTGGCCACCTGTTCCGCGAAGGGCGCGCGGTGGCGACGATCGTGTTCTGGGTCGTCAACTTCATGAACCTGTTGAATCTGTATTCCGCTGGCGAGCTGGCTGCCGACGGTCGTGCGCGACGCGGGCTACTCGGCACAGACCGCCGCGGTGCTCGTCGGCACGGTGCTCCAGGTCGGCGGCACGCTCGGCGATCGGTCGGTCTGGCGCCTCGCTCGGTCGCGCGCCGCGGCTTCGTGCGCGTCATGAGCGCGACGTTCGTGGTCGCCGCGCATCAGCGTGGCGCTTGATCGGCCAGCCCGGCGTCTCGCTCGGCGCTCCTCTACGTCATCGTCTTCATCGCCGGCTGGTGCGTCGTCGGCAGCCAGCCGGGACTGAACGCGCTTGTCGGGCGCTGCATATCCCGACCTACATCCGCGCGACCGGTGTCGGCGCGGGGCTTGGCGTGCTGGGCGCATCGGCGCCATCGTCGGCCCGGCGATCGGCGGCGTGTTCATGGCCTGCGCACTGGTCCACCCGCGACATCTTCCTGGCTGCCGCGATTCCGGCCGTCAATTTCGGCGGTGGCGATGTTCTCGCTTCGCTTCGTGGTCGGGACGCAGCTGGGACGCATCGAGCGCGTCGAACTGATATGCCGCAAAGGCGGGCTTCGTTCAGGAAGCTGCGGCTGTCTGACCGCAACAATCCTTGAAAAGCGGCGGCTTCCGGCCTCGTGCTTGAAATACGGCTCGAGCTGAGCTCGAGCGTGTGGCGCCGGCCGACCCGCGAGGTGCTCGCGCACGGCGTCAGGCGATGTGCATGCGGGTCTCCGCCGGAGAATCTCGCTCGACGAGATCCCGATGCCTCCGCGGCAGAGTCCTCCGGCGAGGGCTTCCGCATCACGCAGAACCAGATCATCGCTCATCGCGTGCGTCCGCTCGATCGCCTCGGCGCAGCGCCTGACATCGCGCGCACTCGGCGATGCGGTGATGCAGCTTGAGGTGCAGCGTGACGCACATCGAGCGATCGGATTTCATCGACAGCGCGTCGACCCTCGCGGCCAGCCGGCGGAGCACCAGACGCTCCGCAGCCGTGGCGACCGTCGGCAAAGAGCATCGCGGCCTGCGTTTCGAGTGCCTCGCGGACGACGTAGTTGCCCTCGACGTCCTGCGGTGACGGGATCCTCACCCGCGCGCACGGCCCGCGGCCGGCTTTCGAGCAGTCCTTCGAACTGGAGGCGAAGCAGCGCCTCCGTGACGGGCAGGAAGCTCATGCCGAGCTCCGCGGCCAGCTGCCGGCGCGAGACCGCCTGCCCGAGCACCAGCTCGCCGCGAGCCGATGCGCTGGCGCACCGACGCCGTGTACGGCCTCCGCCGCCAGGCTTGCGGTTTCCGCCGTGCGCTCTCATGGCTTGACGCAGGCGGATGCTATCGCTTACACCGGCTGGCGTCGAGCGCGCTCGTCCGCCCGCTGTGTCGCACGACGACTCCCCGCCTTTGATGCACCACGGTGGCGTTCAGCATGATTCCAGTAGCCGTCCGAGCGGGTTGGCCCGGAAGCGACGACGATGTCGGCGAGCTTGCCCGGCTTCGAGGGTGCCGATGTCGCTGGCTCATCTGGACGAAGGCCGCGCTGTTGGGACCCATCAGCTTCACGATGTCCGGCATCGAGAACATCAGGTTGGAGCGTCTTCAGCCCTGCGCGAGACCCCTTCACCGGAAGATAGCCGGTGTCAGTGCCGTAGCCGCATACGCACACCGTTGTCCCACGAGCGTGCGGGCGTTGACAGCCGCTTGTAGCCAGCCTCCTGTCCACGCCCGTCGCCGTCGATGGATGTCGTCCGGCCATTTCTGCCGTCGCGGAACGTCGGCGACGTTGTCTTGGTTGAAGACGTCGAACACCGGCACGCCGAACGCGATGGTCGAGAGCTGTCTGACGCCTGCCGCCGCGACCTTGCTTGCGCGTCTTCGTTGGTGAGCCAGCCGAAGTGCGGCGTGTGCACCAGCAGTGGCGCGCCTCGCATCCGACGGCGGCGAGCATCGCCTGCGGGCTCACCGCATGCACCATCACGAGCGCGCCGACCTTCCTGCTCTCATCACACGATCGCCGGAGGTTCTCGAGGCTGCGCCGGCGTCGGCGGCTTCCGGTTGATGTTCTCCTCCCCGATGAATCTGATCCCGAGCGCCGCAAGACGACGAAGCTCCGCGCGCCTGCTCCGGCGTGCCGGTGCTCAAATTGATCTGCGCCGCGGGAATGACGCGTGGCCCCTTGAGCTGGCCCGAATCGATGCGGCGTTTCGAGTTCGACGTTGCCTTCGGCGGGTCCGCCGCCGGCGAGCAGCGTCGCAGCCCGCCTCGAGGAACTCCCTGCATCCGCTGCGCGGCCTGCTCCCTCCAGCCATTGATCCGCGTTGCCCGTGATGATGTGCCGATGGCCGTCGATGAAGCCGGGCATGATCGTGAGGCCGCGGCCCGTCGATCCTGGCGCGTGACGGTCGCGGTCGCCTGGGCTCGGCGCTCGGGACAAGCCGACCGAGGCGATGCGGCCGTCGCGCACGACGAGTGTGCCCGACTCGATGACCGGAACCGTTGCCCACGACGATGCGGGCGTTTGAGATGACGAGATTCTGGCGCGAAGCGGCCGTCGCGGACAGCAGAACAAGCGGCGCGTACAGGACGCGGACCGAACCATGCGGTTCCGATGAGCGTCATTATGAACCGCGAACCGAACCGTGAACTGCGGTACGCCTTCCGGGCAGATTACAAGCGACCAGATCCTCGGAACGTTCACCTTCTCGATCGACACCGGCTGCAGGTCGGCCTGCGCGAGGAACGCCGGCAGATCGAGATCGGACTTGAAGCCGATGTGGACGGTGAACGGCGAGATCAGCGCGCTCGAGCCCGCGAGAGGATCGGGTTCGGCGCTGCGGAAGTGGTTCAGGATGATGATCTGTCCGCCCGGCTGGCAGACGCGGCGCATCTCACGCGCGACCTGCACCGGGTCGGGCACGACGCTGATCAGGTACGGCGCGTAGACGATGTCGAAGCGTCGTCGGCGAAGGTGAGATGCGCGGCGTCCATCTCCAGCAGCAGCCGGACGTGTGCGCGAGCCCTTCGCGCGCGACGCGCTCGCGGCGCCTTCTCGAGCATCGACGAGGAGAGATCGATGCCCGTGACGCGGCACGTCGCGCGGGTAGAGCGAAGTATTGATGCCGGTGCCGACGCCGACCTCGAGACGCGATCGTCGCGACTTTGATGCCCATCCGCTCGATGGCGACGAGCGCGGCCGTGGTGCAGCGTGGGACCGAAGCCATGAGGTCGTAGACCTGTCGCGAGCTTTCGTAGACGCGGTGCGACGGAAGTCGTTCTCGACGGCGGTTACCTGATAGCGCGCGCGTCGCGACGTCGGATGCAAAATCCTCGGTTCTTCACGATCGAACAGCATTCACTCAGAGGCCTCCAAACGGCGACCGAGACGCTGCCCGGCCATGCCGACATGCGTAGCGGATCGCTCGCGACTACTAGCGTTCTCAGCCATATCGAACAAGCTAAAAGCATTAACCCGAGGCGCTGATACCGTCGAGCACCGCGAGCGCCGCATCAATGCGACCTGCCGGCGCGGCCAGATGAACGCCCTGCACCATCCCCGGATCGCGACCAGCGTCTTCCGTGCAATCGCGATTCCCGTGCAGCCGCGCTCGGCCCGTCCTTCGCGCCGCGCATGCGCTCGAGCACCTGATCAGGGCACGCGCACGCCGGGCACTTCGTTGGCCATGAACTCGGCGTCGATGCACGCTCTCGAACGGCCAGAGCCCGGCGAGGATCGGAATGCCGGCACGACGTCGATTCTCGCTGTAGAGACGCTCGAACGTCTGCCGCATCGAAGACCGGCCGCGTGATCGCGAACTCGGCGCCGGCCTCGACCTTGTATTCGAAGCGCCGCACCTCGGCGTCGAGATCTCTCGGCGCCCGGGATTCACCATCACGCCGATGTGAAACGCCGTCGGGCGTGCCGATCCCCTGCCCGCCGATGTCGAGCCCGTGATTGAGACGCGTGATCGACGTTGGTCAGGCCGATCGAGTCGACGTCGAAGACGGCGCGTCGCGTCGGGATAATCGCCGACCATCCGTCGCATTGCCGGTCACGAGCACGACGTTGCGGATGCCCATCGCGTGCGCGCCGAGCAGGTCCGACTGCATGCCGAGCAGGTTCCGGTCGCGACACGGAGAACTGCAGCACCGTCTCGATGCCGGCCTTCTGCTGCACGAGCACCGCGAGCGCGAGCGCGCTCATGCGCGGTCCACGCGGCCCGTCCGGGATGTTGACGACGTCCACGCCGCGGATCTTCAGCGCGCGCGCCTGCTCGATGATGTCGTCGCCGACAAACCCTCTCGGCGGCAGGAGCTCGACGATCGTGGCGAAGCGGCCCGCCGCCAGCGCACGCGGCCAGTTGCGATTTCTCCGCGCGACGGGACGGCGCGCGGCGCCTGTGGCGGGTCCGAGGCAGGCACGCCAGGCTCGCCCAGCTGTCGCGCCTGAGCATAGGCGCGCCCTTTCGGACCCGGCGGATTTGCCGACGTTGACCTGCTTGATCGCGGCCTTGATCTGGCGGATGTGCTCCGGCGTCGTGCCGCAGCATCCGCCGACGAGCCGGACGCCCTGCTGCGCGAAAGCGGCGCGCGTAGGACGCCATGTACTCGGGCGACGACAGGTAGATGTTGCGGCCCTCGATGTCGCGCGGCCGGCCGGCGTTGGGCTGCGCCGACAGCCGCGCGCGCGTCACGCGCCGCCATCCGCTCGACGCGTCTCGAGCATCGTGCGCGGGGCCGATGCTGCAGTTGACGCCGATGACGTCGGCGCCCCGCCTGCTCCATCTCGGGCGCGAACTGCTCCGGGCGGCGTCCCGTCGAGGCTGTTGCCGTCGTCCTCGATCGTCATCTGCGCCACGATCGGCAGCGACGAGACGCTGCGAACTGCCGCGAATCGCCGCCCCCATCTCGTTCAGATCGCGGAACGTCTCGAGGATGAACAGGTCGACGCCGCCCTCGACCAGCGCCTGCGGCCTGCTCGCGGAAGTACGACTCGGCTTCGTCGGTGCCCATCTTGCCCCATGGCTCGATGCGGACGCCGAGCGGACCGATGGCTCCGGCGCACGCATGCGCCTGCGTCGCGCGCCGCCTTGCGGGCGATGCGCGCGCCCTCGACGTTGATCTCGCGCACGCTGATCGCCAGAGCCGAACGACCGCAGCTTGATGCGGTTCGCGCCGAAGGTGTTGGTTTCGATGACGTCGGCGCCCGCCCGGACGTAGTCCTGGTGGATTTCCGTCACGGTGTCGGCCGACATGATGTTCAGCGAGTCGAAGCAGCGGTTGATGAACACGCCCCTGGCGTACAGCATCGTCCCCATCGCGCCGTCGCAGACGAGCACACGTTCGTCGAGGGCTTCGAGAAACGGCTTCATTGGATCTCCCGGCAGGTCGGCTTCGCCCGGCAACAGGCATCAGCGGCACCCGCCCTACTGGTCAATCTTGCGTACTCAATGTTTCAGCATCGATCAAAGTACGACCGGTTGACGCGATCGATGCACACCGACACGCACGCCTTCGCGCACGGTCTCGACGAACCGGTGATGATGGCCGCACAGGTGCAGACGCGGTTGCATCGATGCGAGCACGTCGTTGATGGCCGGCTTGCCCGCGTCGCGCCGCACCGGCTTCCGCCCCTTCGCGCGGCTCGTCGACGATGACGAACGGGCGCGCGGCCTCGTGCGTCATCAGGATGTCGATGCCGCGCATCTGCTTGCACGCCTCCACTTCTTCGCGCACGAAGTGCCGCCGCTTATCATCGCTCGGTTTGCTGCGGCAGCTTGCGCGGCCGGGCGTATCGAACCACGTCGGCGCGAACGTGCCGCCCAGGCCAGCCACGCGTGAGCGCGGCCGACGTTCCGGGACGTTCCGTTCGGGATGAAGTGCAGGTTGGCCACGAGGTCGCGTCCGGCTTCCCACGCCGCGATCCGATCGAAGTCCTCGTTGTTCCCCTTGATCCAGCATACGCGGCGCCGGCGGTTCCGGGTAGGCGCCGGTGCGAGCTGGCCACATCGCCGACGCACAACCAGAACGGCACTTCGGGTGCCGCTCGATCGCGCGGCGCATCGCGTCGAAGTTTCCGTGGATGTCGGCGAGCGCGCCGATTACTTCGCCGGCACGAGCAGGTCGGCCTTGTCCCAGATGAAGTCGTCCTTGCTGTAGACGGCGAGCTCGTAGTCCTTGCCCATGAAGATCGCCGACACCGGACACGCTTCCTCGCAGTAGCCGCAGAAGATGCAGCGCGTCTTGTGAATCTGGTAGACCGACGCGTAGCGCGGGCCGGCCTGCACGGTGCCGTCGTTTTCCGCCGCCTCGAGGTAGATCGCATCGGCCGGACACGCCACCGAGCAGAGTCCGCAGGCGACGCACTTCTCGAGGCCGTTCTCGTCGCGCATCAGCACCTGCTTGCCGCGGTATTTCGGGAACATCGGCACCTTCTGGTACGGATAGTTCACCGTCACCTTCGGCTTGAACATGTGGCGGAAGCGTCGTCACAGAACCCGATAATCAGCGGTCGAATCATCCTCACGATCATATCGGCAAATCCCAAATCCCAAACCCAAGGTCCAAACCCCAACAGAGTTCGATGATTGGGATTTGGCGTGTGGGATTTGGGACTCGATTTCCGGGCCATTGCTTACAATGGCCCGGATGCTCGACGGCGCCAGCTTCCTGTCGGCGGACCAGTTTCTGCTCACGACGCTCATCGTCAAGCTGGCGGTCATGGCGGTGCTCGCGACGATGCTCGCGCGCTACCGGCGGTTCCGGCACATTCTGATCTTCGAGCGGCGCGGCTGGCTCGATCGGCTGGTGTTCACGCTCGCGCTGGGCATTCCGCTGATGGCAGGCGTCACCGCGCGGCTGCTGCTCAACTACAAGGCGGCCGACCTGACGCTCGAAGGCGCTTTCTCGCCGGCCTCATTGCCGGGTCCGTACGCCGGCGCGCTCGTCGGCGTCCTCGTCGGCATACCCGCGTCGATCGCTGGAGAATTCATCGCGCTGCCGTTTGCGGTCGGCTGCGGCTTTGCCGGCGGCGGCTTGCGTGAAGCGTGCCCCAAGGAAGCGATCTGGCAGTTCACGCCGTTCGTGTTCATGGACCTGCACAAGCACGTCTGGCTGATGGTCCGGAAGCTTGGCGTCAGCTGGCAGCTGTGGCTGCTGCTCGCGCCGGTCGCGCTCGAGCTGCTCCGCCAGGCGCTCGGCGCGCGCTTCGGCGTGAGCCGGCTGTTCTATCCCGGCGCGGATCTCGGCACGCTGTCGCCGCCGATGATGCTGCTCATCGTCCTGCGACCGTGCTCGCCGTCGCGACGCCGATCAAGATCTGGAACAGCGCGAGAATCGAGCACCGCCTGCAGGAGCAGGAGAAACTCCTGCTCGCCGCGAAGATCGAAGCGCTCAAGAGCCGAGATCAATCCCGCACTTCCTCTTCAACACGCTCACCTCGATCTCGTCGCTGATTCGCTCGCAGCCAGAGACTGCGCGCACGCTGATCCACAAGCTGTCCGGCCTCCTGCGCCGCCTGCTGCGCAGCCAGGAGCATTTCGTCACGCTGCGGGAGGAGCTCGAGTCGATCGACGAGTATCTCGACATCGAGGTGGTGCGGTTCGGGCCGAAGCTGCGCGTGCGCAAGGAGATTGCGCCCGACACTGATCGATGTCGTCGTGCCGAGCATGATCCTGCAGCCGCTCGTCGAGAACTCGATCAAGCACGGCCTGTCGCGCAAGGTCGGCGCCGGCACGATCGTCATCCGAAGCTGGCGCGATCACGCGCGCCTGATGATCGAGATCGAAGACGACGGGATGGGCTTCCTGCTCGAGCGGCTCGAACAGCCGATGGCGAGCGGCATCGGCCTCGCCAACGTCCGCGAACGGCTGCGGGTCATCTACGGCGCCGCCTACCAGCTCACGCTGACGAGTGAACCCGGGCAGAGGCACGACGCGCGCGCATCGAGATTCCCGAGCTGATGGCGGCGGAGCAGATCACCGCATGAGGGTCGTGCGTCGTCGACGACGAGCAGCTCGCGCGCGAGGAGCTCTGCTTTCAGCTCGAACAGCTCGGGACCGCGGAGGTGGTCGCGCAGGCTGGCAACGGCCTCGAGGCGATCGCGGCCGTCGAACGGCACGAACCCGACCTCGTCTTCCTCGACGTCCAGATGCCCGGCCTCACCGGCTTCGAGGTCGCGCGGCGGCTCCTCGCAGCGCGACGATGAGTCACCGGCACTCATATTTGTCACGGCGTTCGACCAGCACGCGATCGAGGCCTTCGAGGTCAACGCGGTCGACTACCTGCTGAAACCGGTCGACGCCTCTCGCCTCGAACAGGCGCTTCAGCGGGCGCGCGCGGCGCCTGCAGCTCGGAACGGCCGCCGGCGGGCTCCGCTGAACGATCAGCTCGAACGCATCGTAAAGATGATGTCGGGCCGGCAGGTCCGGCGGGATCAGGTCGCCGTCAACGTCGGCGAGCGGTTTCATGCTGGTACAGGCCGAAGACATCATCTATGCCTCGCTGGCGGACGAGTCGATTAACATAGTGACAGGGCCATGTGGCCGGCAGCTCGAACTACCGGACGCTCGACGACCTGCAGGCACGCCTCGACCCGGACGTGTTCTGGAGGGTGCACCGGTCGCATCTGGTCAACATCAACAAGATCAAGGAGATAGTCCCCTGGTTCAGCCGGAATTACATCCTCAGGATGAAGGACGCGAAGGGCACGGAGATTCCCGTGAGCCGATCCGCAGACCAAGCGGCTTCGGGAATACCTGAAGCTATAAGCGACGTCCCGACGCTGGAGACGCCGCCGCTCGGCGATCTGCCGATGGTCCCCGATGGATGCGGTCCTGGCAGCGCCATCGTTCGAGGCGGCGGGATGCCCGCCGACATCCGGCTCGAGGCTCGATGACCGCAACGCGCGGATGATGCAGCAGATCAACGTCTGGCGCGATGAGCTGATCGCGTGGTTCAAGACGCTGTTCTCGGCCGCCATCTACGCGACGCTCATCGTGACCTTCGGCTTCCAGGTGGCGCGCGTCGAGGGGCTCAGCATGGCGCCGACGCTCGAGGACCAGGACCGGCTGATCGTCAACAAGTTCGTCTACCGCGTCAGCGCGCCGCGCCGCGGCGACATCGTGATGCTCTATTACCCGCTCAATCCGGACAAGTCGTTCGTCAAGCGGGTCATCGCCGAAGAGGGCGATACGGTGCGCATCGTCGACGGCCGCGTGTACGTCAACGACGTCCCGATGGACGACCGGTTCGTCGCGCCAGAATTCCGGAGCCACGACGACTTCGGCCCGACCGTCGTGCCCGAGGGCTACTACTTCGTCATGGGCGATCACCGGAACAACAGCTCCGACAGCCGTCACTGGGGCTTCGTGCCGAAGAAATACATCATCGGCAAGGTGCAGCTGCGGTGGTGGCCGATTCCGACAGCGCACGTGTTCTGACCGACCGGCACCGGTCGGTCGTCCGCGTTCTCCGCCGCGTTCTCATCCTCAATCTGATCGTCGCGATCGCGAAGGTGAGCCTCGGGTACTTCTCGGGGCGGTCTCGATTCTCTCCGACGGTTTTCATTCGCTCGCAGACGCCTCCTCGAATGTCGTCGCGCTGGTCGGCGTGTCCGCCGCGCAGCGCCCTGCCGATGAAAACCACCCGTACGGCCATCGCAAGTGCATGAAACGATGGCGTCGGTCGCGATCCTGATGTTCATGCTGCTCGTGCTGAGCGAGGTGGCGCGTAATGCGATCGCCCATTTGCGCGCGCCGGCCGTGCCGACGGTCCTCCCGCGGGGATCATCACGATGGTGGCGACGCTCGTCATCAACGTGTTCGTCGTGCGCTACGAGTCGCGCGCTGGACGCCGCCTGCGCAGCGAGGTTCTCGGTGCCGATGCCAAGCACACCAGGAGCGACGTCTGGACGACGATCGCCGTCCTGGCGGCGCTGACGGGCGTTGCGCTGGGGCTACCCGGTTCTGGATCCGATCGCGGGCCTTGTCGTCTCGGTCTTCATCGGCTACGCGTGCTGGCAGATTGCCCGCGAAGCCTCAGGCGTCCTCGCCGATGAAATCGTGCTCGCCGAGGAGAACATCCGCAGCGTCGTCCAATCGGTGCCTGGCGTGATCGGCTGCGAAAAGATCCGGACGCGCGGCCCGGCGGACAATGTGTTCGTCGATCTGCATCTGTGGATCGACGCCCGCACCCCGCTCGGCGAAGCCCATGCACTCTCGCATGTCGTCAAGGATCGGTTGATGGCCCGCTTCCCCGAAATCGTCGACGTAGTCATCCATATCGAACCTCCACACGAGCAACTCCCAAATCCCAAATCCCAACTTCCAAATCCCAACTCATCACGGGCAACTAGGATTGCTGCGTGCCTGTGCATGGGGACACCTGATTTCGCTAAGATTCGATTGGCGGTTTGATCCGCGGCATCCTCACCGACATACGGACGCTCATCCGCGAAGAGATTGCACTGGCCCGCGTCGAGATTCGCGAGCAGGCGGGCCGCGCGAAGGCGGCCGCGATGAGCTTCGGGATTGCCGCGGCGGCGCTGGCGTTCGGCGGCATCTTCCTGCTTCGTCGCCGTCGCGCTCGGCATCGCGAACCTTCTCGGCTGGCCCGCGTGGACCGGCTTCCTGATCGTTGCGATCCTGCTCTGTATCGGCGGCTTCTTCACGCTCTCATCCGGACGGAAGCAGCTCGCCAGCGTTCACGCTCTTCCCGGCGAAACCGTGACGACCTTAAAGGAGAACTCGGAATGGATAGCGAAGCTGGCTGTCATCCGTTCGGAAATGAGCCAGACGAAGGCCGAGCTCGACTACAAGATCAGTCAGCTCCAGCGCAAGACGCATGCAATGACGCCTCGCGCCGTGGCGCGCCGCTTCATGCCGGAGCGGGCGCTCGACTATGCGATCGGCGGCGTCTTGACCGTCGTTGGCGCACGCATGGCGTGGGGACGATTCCGGGCCACGGCCGCCGGCGGAGCTTCGGAAGACTCGCGCGGCTGGCCAGAGCTCGTAGCTCCAGGTTCCACTCCCAACTCCAGGACGATCTCCCTGGAAGTTGGACGTTGGGATTTGTCAGTATCCAACCTTCAGGTCGACCACGTTCAGCAGGGTTGACCCTCGCTCGAATCGCTGCAGGTTTTCCGCGAACAAATCGATCACCGCATCGAAATGCCCAGCGCGAAAGCCCGCGGTGTGCGGAGTGATGATCACATTCGGCATCGACCAGAACGGGCTCGTGGGCGGCAGCGGCTCGACGGTGAAGACGTCCAGCACTGCCCCGCCGAGCCGGCCCAGGCTCAGTGCAGTCGCCAGAGCGGATTCGTCCACCAGCTGGCCACGCGCGACGTTAATCACAATCGCCGTCCGTTTCATCTTCGCGATCGCGGCCGCATCGAGAATCTGATCCGTACTCGGCCGTCCACGGCGCGGCCAGCACGATCACGTCGGCCACTTTCACCATCCGATCGAGATCGCTGCGCCCGATGACCTCGTCGACTGCCGGCGGGAGCCTTCCCGTTCAGGATTACGGCGCATGCCGACGACGCGCATGCCGAACGCCTTCGCACGTACGGCGATCGCCTGGCCTAGCGTGCCGAGGCCGATGATCCCCATCGTCTTGCCCGAAATCAGCCAGGCGTCGCGTCGCCAACCAGTTCGTTCGGCAGCCAGGCATGCTCTCCTGGCGTCGAAACGATTGCGGCAGCCGCCGGGCGAGCGCAAGGAGGCCTCCCATGACGTGCTCGGCGATCGGCGTCGATTGGATGCCTCGTGAACTGCGTGACCAACACGTCTTTCGCCGCGAGATCGGCGAGCGGAAAGTGACCGACGGCATGCGCCGAACAGTGCAGCCACCGGAGCCGGGCGGCGTGTTCGACGGCATCTCTCGACAGGCCGAGCGCGAACGCGACATCGGCGGTCGGCGCGAGGGCGATGTCGGAATCGCGATCGTGCGAGTGAAGGAAGTTGATATGCGGAAAGCGCCTGCGGAGCTCGTCGACGTGCGCCAGCGGTATCGTCCACGCCGCGACGCGATGATGGATCGCGACGAGAACGTTCATGATCAGGCTGGTACAGCTTCAAGTTGACTTTTCCACTTTTCCATCGTTTCCACGTGCCCGCTCCGTGCCTCCGCTTTTTCCATGAGCCTGATCTCACCGATGATCATTTCTTTATCGACCGCCTTCACCATGTCGTAGATGGTGAGCGCGGCAACAGAGACCGCCGTCAGCGCCTCCATCTCGACACCGGTCTGTGCGCTCGTGCGCACGCGGGCCTCGATGACGTAGCCGTTCCTCGACGGCGTCAGGTCGACGCCGACGTGCGTCAGCGGGAGCGGATGGCAGAGCGGGATGAGCGAGGAGGTCTGCTTCGCGGCGAGAATGCCCGCCAGCCGCGCGGCCTGCAGCGGATCGCCTTTGGCGACCTCGCCGCGCCGGATCAATTTCAGCGCGGTGGCGCTCATGGTGATCGAACCGCGCGCGACCGCTTCGCGCGTGGTGATCGGCTTCGCGCCGACATCCACCATCTTCACGCGGCCGCGGGCGTCGATGCGACAACTGATCGCGCGGCGCGAGCCTGTGCGCGCGGACCTTTTAGCCGCGATCTTAGCCGCGTTTCACCCTGCGCAAGGTAGAACGACAGGCTCTCGAGCGACACCGTCAGGTCGACGCTCTTCAGCTTCACGTCATCGCGGCACGTGCAGCGCGCCGGGCGAGAAGTTGAGGATGCGCCTTGATTCCGGCTGACACCACCTGATCGACGACTGGCTGCGCATGCGGCGCCGGCACGGCGATGACCGCGATGTCGAGCCGCTCGCGGCGGGCGATGCGCTTCAATTCCTTGATGTCGTAGATGCGGCACGCCGCCTCGCGATTCGATGACCGATCTTTTCGCTGCGCCGCGTCGAAGAGCGCGGCAATCTCGAACCCTTCCTGGCGGAAACCGGGATAGTCCGCGAGCGCGAGGCCGAGATTGCCCGCCCCGATAATCGCCACGCGCAGCCGGCGATCGAGTCCGAGAATCTGCCGGAGATGGCGCCGCAGCTCCTTGACGTAGTAGCCCACCCGCGAACGCCGAACTCGCCGAAATACGCGAGGTCTTTTCGGATCTGCGCGGCGTTGAGGTGGAATTGTTCGGCGAGCGCCTGCGAGGAAATCGTCTGGACGCCGCTCGCATCGAGTTCGTTGAGACAGCGCAGGTAGATCGACAGCCGGTTGGTGGTCAGCTCGGAGACCTGATCGGGCGTTTGTCTCCGCTTGTTCGGCCGATTCACAAGGTTCAATGCTACCATCACGCGCCATGGCACATCCGAGCGTGCAGCCGCCTGTTGCGCCGCGCACGTGGCGCATTTCAAGCCGTACATACCGACGCGTCGCAATCGCCTGCGGAGTTCACCGTCACGCGCGGTGATTCTCGGTTCACTTTTCGGCCTGCTGTTCGGCGCCTCGACGGTCTACTCTCGGGCTCCGCGCGGGCCTCACGGTCAGCGCGTCGATCCCGATCGCCGTGCTCGCGATCTCCGGTGCTCAAGAAGCTGGGTGGCTCGACGATCCTCGAGAACAACATCGTCCAGACGATCGGCTCCGCTGGAGAATCGATCGCGGGCGGCGTGGTGTTCACGGTGCCGGCGCTGATCTTCCTCATGCCGGATGGGCCGCGCTACTTCAACTACCTCCAGATCACGATGCTGACGTTTGCCGGCGGCATTCTCGGCGTGCTGCTGATGGTGCCGCTGCGCCGCGCGCTGATCGTGAAGGAGCACGGCATCCTCCCTACCCGAAGGCACGGCCTGCGCCGAGGTGCTCGTCGCCGGCGAGCGCGGCGGCCAGCTCGCGAAGCTGGTCTTCGGCGGTCTCGGCGTGGGCGCGCTCTGGAAGTCGCTGTCGTGGATCTTCAACGTGTTCCGCACCGAGATCGGCTACTCGACGCCGCGGACCAGCCAGTTCCCCAACGCGACGCTCAACATCGACGTCTCGCCGGAATACCTCGGCGTCGGGCTACGTGATCGGCCCCGCCATCGCGGGGACGATGTTCGCTGGAGGCGTCTTCTCGTGGCTCGTGCTGCTGCCGCTGCTGACGATCCTCGGCGCCTACATCAACGTGCCGTTTCCGCCCATTCATCCCAACTACGCGAACAACCCGGCGACAGGCCAGCCGTTCCTCATCTCCGAGATGGCGCCCGCGCAGCTGTGGAGCGCGTAATCCGCTACATCGGCGCCGGCGCCGTGCTCGCGTCGGGCCTGATCACGCTCGGCCGCACGATCCCGACCATCATCTCCTCGGCGCGCGAGAGCCTCCGCGACCTCTCCGCTGGCAGCGGTGGCCCGCGCGGCTGCGAACCGAGCGCGACATTCCGATGACGGTGCGTCATCGGCGGGTCGTGCTGCTCGCCGTGTTTCTGACGGTGACGCCGGGCCTGCCAACCTACGGCAACGCGCGTTGCGGCCATTCTCATCCTGATCTTCGGCTTCTTCTTCGCGACCGTGTCGTCCCGTATCACCGGGCTGATCGGGACGTCCTCGAATCCGATCTCCGGAATGACCATCGCCACGTTGATTCTGACGTGCCTCCTCTTCGTGGCGCTCGGCTGGACCGGTGACATGTACTCGCCCATCGCGCTCGGCGTCGGCGCGATCGTCTGCTATCGCCGCGGCCAACGCCGGCAACACCTCGCAGGATCTGAAGACCGGCTACATCGTCGGCGCCACGCCGCTCTATCAGCAGATCGGCCTCGTGATTGGCGTCATCGCATCGGCGTCGGTGATTGGACTCACGATTCTCTACCTGCACAACAACCTCGGCGGCATCGGCTCGCCGAACCTCGCCGCGCCGCAGGCGCACGCTGATGGCGACGATCATCAGGGTCTCCTCAACCAGAATCTGCCGTGGGGACTGGTCTTGATCGGTGTCTTCCTCTCGATCGTGCTCGAGTTGTGCGGCGTGCGTTCGCTGACCTTCGCGGTTGGATCCTATCTGCCGATTGCGACCACCGCCCCGATCTTCGCCGGCGGGCTGGTGCGGTGGTGGGTCGAGCGGACGACGGGCAAGCCGCAGGAGTCTGACCTGAGTGCTGGTGTCCTGCTGAGTTCGGGGTTGATCGCCGGCGGCTCGATCACCGGCATCCTCTTCGCGGTCCTCGTGGGCACCGGAGCCATCGCACCATTCCAAAGCATTGGAAACATGGTTCCCTTCCTTCACTCCGACGGAGTATCGGGCCAGATCGCGACCGCGCTCCTCTTCCTCGCGCTGGCTGTCGTCGTCGCCCGGACCGCGATCCGCAAAGTAGAATGATCGTGTGGTGGTCTTAACCACGAAGGCACGAAGATCTCGAAGGACACGAAAAACACCTGGCTTTTCGTGACCTTCGGGCTTTTCGTGTTTTCGTCGGTAGGACAGGCACAGAGCTCGGGCCGCCACCTCACGACGATCGACGCCCTCCGAAGATTTTCCGGCTACTTCCATCTGCAGAACGTCGTCCTGCGAGGCGAGTTCGTCGAGAACGGCCGCCGTGTCGCGCTGCGTGGCGGCGACAACGAGATGCAGGTGATGTTGAACGACGTCAACACCATCGACGGGCCCGTAGAAGTGCGCGGGCAGTTGATCGACATTGGCCGCCTCGCGGCCACCGACCCGCGTCTCGGCCGCTACGAGAACAAGCCCGATCCGGATCACTGGCCGATGCCGGGCGAGGAGCTGCTCGCTCAGCGTGACGAGCGTCGCGAAGGCTGAACCCGAATCGATGCCGACCATCCGCGCGATTGCGCTCGAGCCGTGGAAGTTCGAAGGCCAATCGGTGTCGGTCATCGGTCAATTCGGCGGCCGCAATCTGTTTGGCGATGTGCCGGCGGCACCCGCGAAAGGACAAGTATGACTTCGTGCTGCGGACCACCGAGGGCGCTGTCTGGGTCACTGGACTGCGTCCAAAGGGCAAAGGGTTCGACCTGAACGTGGACGCGCGAGTCGATACCAGCCACTGGCTGCAGGTGAGCGGCGTCGTGAAGCACGAGCGCGGCCTCGTGCTGCTCGAGGCAAAGACGATGACGCCGGCGCAGGCGCCCGCAACGCGCGTCGTCATTGAACAACCACCTCCGCCGCCGAAGGAGCCCGGCGAAGTCGTCTTCAGCTCACCAACTGACGGTGAAACGAATGTTCCGGCCACCGCGCCGATCCGCGTGCAGTTCTCGCGCGGCATCGATCCGCCGACGATCAATGGCCGTCTGCGTCTCAGCTATCTTGGCGGCAACGCACCAACCGATTCAGTGGACGTGCAGGCGACATATGACGTGGGAACCCACGCCGTGGTGCTACGCCTCTCGAAGCCGCTCGAGACATTCCGCACCGTGAAGCTGGAATTGCTGGATGGCGTAAAGACGTTCGACGGCGCGCCGATCAAGCCGTGGACCGTCACCTTCTCCGTCGGCGCGAACTAGGGCACTGAACTGAAACGCCGTCACCTGCTTCACGTCGCCTAACATCGTCTCAATCGCGTAGTCGCCCGGCGCCAGCGGGGCCAACGCTGCTTCCGCGACAATCCATCGAAACTGATTTGCCGGGTCATCCCGTTCCGTCACGGTCACCGGAACCTGATTCGGGTTGCCCAGCCGATCCAGCATGCGCGCGGTCGCGGTGCCCGTGGCGCGCGTCGGGATCTCCACGCGAATCCGATCGGTGCGCTGGAACCGTGGATCGGCAGTGATGACGTATTGCGGACCCGTTGACGGGCCGCGCCTCCACAGAAGACTGTCACCCAGCGTCGCCAGGTTTTTGGAACAACGACGCGCGCCGTGTCCGTGACCGGCAACCCATCCTGGTTGTTCGGCCGAAGACGAACGCGAACGGCGCACTCGCCGGGCGCGAGACCGCCGGTGTCCGGGCCGCGCATCGTGAACGACAACGCGCTGGCGGCTACGTCCATGCTCTGCGCGAGCACTTCCTGTCCGTCGGCTCCTACGATCGTCACGTCGGCCACCGCGCCGGCTGTCCACGCCACCTCGCGACGCGCGTGGTAATCGAGCTCGCCGATGACCCAGAGCGTCGCATCGGGTGCGTCGCCGGCGCGCGCGCGAGCGCGGTGCGGATTCTGAAGTTGGATCGTGGGCTGAGCGCGGCCACCGATCCAAAGGCGGAATCAACCGCCGTCGATGTTCCCGGGCTCAGCACGTCGTCGACGCTCTGACCGCGGTAACCACGGCGCGTGCGGATGGTGACACCGGGACGCAGCGAATGCACCGTGATCGGACCGGAACTTTCCGTCGAGCCGCTTGTTCGTCGAGTGATACGTCAGGATGTCGTAGCCGCTCATGTCGCTCGAGATACGAGTGATGGCGCCGTCGAGCGCGGCGCTGGTCATCACGGCCATCCCGTCGGTCGTCGTGGCGAGCTGGCGCATCGCGTCCATTCGCGATGCGGGATCCTGCTCTTCATTCGCCACCACCGCCGGCGGCTTTCCGTTCGGCGTCTGATCGGCCGCAATGGCTCGCGCATACACCGTGTAAAACGACGTCACGGCGCGATTGGCGGCGTCCGCGATGCGATCGAGCCGCAGCGAGTCGTCCATGGCCGCCAGCGTCATCCGATCGGCCTCGCACTCGGTGCGCGAAATATCGCCGACGCCGCGTCCGCCGTCGTCACCGTCGCCTCCGCTCCCACCTTGCGGCGCCGCCGCCCTGCCCACCACCGCCACCGCCACCACGCCGACCGCCGCCTGGAAATCCGCCTCGTCCGCCGCGGCCGCCGCCCCCTCCACCACCGCCACGGCCACCGCCCCCTCCGAATCCACCGACAGCCGCCGGGCCGGCTGTTCGAGATGTTGCCGCCGAGACGCGGATTCGCGCCGAAGAGACGCCACCCGTCAGTCAGCGTGATAACCGCAGTCCGTGTTTCGCGGGCGGTCGCCAGGAAATCGATCAGACGCGAAAGCGAATCGAGCGTCGCCTGCTCGCGGTGGCGTTCCTGCATCTCGCTGGCAACATCACGGTACTGGTTGGCGGGAAACATTGCGCGTAGCGGTCCTCTTTCGGATCGCGCGATCCGACGCGCGCTCGCTCCCATAGCGTCTCGTCCTGCATGATGCCAGCGATGACCGACGCCTTCGGGCCGAACTTGATATCGGCAGGCGTGATGTCGGGCGTCATCACTCCAACGAGCATCGTCGTCATCGAGAGCCGATCGAGAAACCGGACCAATGCCACCCTGACGTCGCGCGCGCCTTCAAAGCGCATATGCGGCGTATCCAGGAAGACGACGAACGATCGCGCCGGATCGGTCGCGTGGGTGAGCGTTTCGATCTTCTGGGGCGTCCCGTCTTCAATCAGATCGAGGTCCGCGGCAGCGAGATCCTGGACGGGATGGCCGTCGGCCGTCGGATGGATGTCGAGGCGGATGAGTGAGGAATCTGGCCCCTTCGTGTCAGGGGACGGTAGGACGTCTGCGCGCCCGGCGTCGCGGCGAGCGAGGCGAGCGCGATCAGCGCAAAACACGAACGAGCACGCATGGTTCCTACACTGCAGGGCTGGCTTAGCGAGTGCAAGTCCCAGATCCCAAATCCCAAACCCAAGACTCCAGGAGACTTCACCTGCTAATTTCCCATACAGATCCCTGGTCCAGCAACGCCCGAATCGCACCGCGGACGCGCTCGATCAGCATGTCGCGGTCATCGAGCGTCAGTCCTCTTGTCGGAATTGGCTCGCCGATGCTGCACGCTGACGTGGACCGGCCGGACGATGGCGCTGCCCTTCCGCATGGCGGCGCGGCCGCCCTGGACGGCCACCGGCACGATCGGCGCCTGCGCCTGGATGGCCATGATGAAACCGCCCTTCTTGAACGGAAGAAGATCGCCGGTGCGGCTCCGCGTCCCCTCGGGAAAATCAGGAAGGAGTTGCCCGGCGCGAAGGGATTCGGCCCCACGGCCGATTGACGCCATCGCGCGCTCGCGGTTGTCGCGCTCAACGGGCACGAACTCGCCGACGTCGAACACCGTTCCCATGATCGGAAACTTGTGAAGCTCGGCCTTGTAGAGAATGTGCAGCTGCCGATGGAGCGTGCGGAACAGCACCGGCGGATCCACGTTGCTCTCGTGGTTCGAACAGAAGACAACAGCCGTCGCCGGAACATGCTCGCGTCCCGTTACCCGGTAGCGAATACCGGCCAGGGATAACGCCAACTGCACGCCGGTGTGACCGAGCGCATATAGTCCGCGCTTCCACCGGAACGCCGTGGCGAACAGCAGACCGATCGGCCCGGCGATGGCGATATACGCCAGGACGCGCGACGTAGGTGACGACTGAGCGGACGCTGCGATGATGGCATCGAATGACGAATGCTCAATCGTCAGTCTGATCGACCAATAATCCCGTCAATTCGCAAATGCGTGAATTCATCAATGACTGTGCAAAAATACCCGGGCGGAAGGTCCCGCCCGGGCGGCGAAGAAGGTGGAAACAACTGGCGACGAACAGCTACGACGCGCGGGCGGCCGCACGCCGCGCGGTGACAACCACCGGCACGGCCTTGACCGCCTTCGTGATCTTCGCGACGGGCCGCGGTGCGCGCCATGTTGCGCGCCTTCGCGACGAAGCACTTCTCGAGCGCCTGATCGACCTCGCTCTTCGACCGCGATCGCCTTCTCGCGAATCACCTCGGAGATTTCAGAGATGATCAGCGCCTTTGGCGCGATCGAGCATCCGCTTCTCGCGGAACGACAGGCTCTTCGACTTGCTCAGGAACGTCAGGCTCTTGAGCACGTCGGCCATGTCGTAGATCGAGCCGGTGCGCATCTTGTCGGAATTGTCCTTGAAGCGGCCCTTCCAGTTCTGATGGTTGTCGATCTTGCCGTCGCCCAGCAGGCGAGAAGAGGCGATCGACCTCTTCGTCCGTGATGGCCTTGCGAAGACCGACGCCGTCGACGTTGGCGACGGGCACGAGCACCGTCGTATCGTTGGCGACGATGCGCAGATGAAAGAAGCCGCAGGTAGTTCCGAGAATGGTTTTTTCTTCGATGCGTTCAACGATACCGAGCCCATGGTTCGGGTAGATGACCTTGTCGCCGACCTGGAATGTCACGTTTCCCCGTAGCAGGAAGAAGGATGGAAGGACCGGCCTGTTGCCGGAACTGCACCAACGAGTATAGCCCACTTGCCCGACATCGGCAACGAAAAATCCCCAAAAATGGGCGTTTTTGGCAGTTCAGCCGTCTAAATTGACAGTTGGCTGCACAGTTGTCGATCGAGCGACGGGAGGCGGTAAACGCTGTGGGACAAGCGCTTTAGGCTCTGGAGGTCGTGAGCTCGATGATTTCCTCGATTAGCTGCGAGATAAGTTCGCCCCGACTTGCGGGCGGCCATGGCGAATTCAGCGCGCGAGCTCAGCCATGGGTTGGGGTTGACTTCGATCACGTGAACGCGTCCGTCCGCCTGCAGTCGCATGTCGACGCGGCCGTAGTCGCGAAGTTCGAGCGCCTGGTACGCCGCAAGGGCCGTCTGCTGGAGCACCGCCGTCGTTTCCTCGGTCAAGTCGGTCGCAATCGCGGACTTGGTGTCGCGGTACGCCTGGGTCCCCTTCCCCCATTTCACTTCCGCCGCGGCAATCCGCGGTGTGCCGTCAGGAAGCTTCGACAGATCGAGCTCCACGACCGGCAGCGCTTCCGGCTTGTCGTTGCCGAGGATGCCGACGTACATCTCGCGGCCGTCGATGTACTCCTCGATGAGGACGGGAGAGTCGAAGTTGGCATGGAGCCAGTCCATGCGCTCCATCAATTCACGGATCGAGTTCACGACCGCGCTGAATTCGATGCCGATCGAGCCATCTTCACGCGCGCGGCTTGACGATCACCGGGAAGTGGAGGTCGTGCGAGAAATCGAGGCGGCCGCGGAACGATTTGGCGAAGGTCGGCGTGTGGATGCCATGAAACGCGAAGATCTTCTTCGCGATCGCCTTGTCCTGGGCGAGCATCAGGCCGTGGGTGCCTGAGCCCGTGTATTTCTTGCCAATCAGCTCGAGATAGGCCGCAATCTTGAAGTCGGCGGTGTCGTCGCCGTTGAACGACTCGCACAGGTTGAACACGACATCGCAGTCGACGCGGGCCAGAGCCGAGCAGGCTCTTCATCGTGCCGTCGACTTCGTACATCACCGGCTCGTGACCAAGCTTGGTCAGCGCCTCGGCAACTTCTTCCTCGACTTCCTTCTTGTCGAGCGTACGCGACGACGGGCGACTTGTCACCGACGGCGGCTTCCTCCGCCTCGTCCATCAGCACGCGGTCATAAATGATGACGACCTTGAGTTTGCCCATTCGTTGAAGGCCGACCTGAAGGTCGGCCTCTACGCCTCCAACTTACGTTTCGAATCTCCCGCTCGTGAGGAAATTCATCGCGAGCGTCGTGGCGAGCGCGGTGATCTCGACCAGGTACCGCGCCTCCTCACCGACCTCTCCCCACAGCTTCATCCGCTGGCAGTTACGGCAGATGGAATCGATCAGTCCGCGCACGATCGGCCGCCGGACACCGGTCCAATACGTGATCTTTTCGATCAGATCCGGGCGTAGCTTGCTCACAATATCGGCCGCGGGCTTCGATTCCTTGCGCTTTCTGCGTCAAAAAGATCTGTCCGAGGTGGGCATCGAGGGCAATGATCGATCCGCGCCTGCCGCTCCTCATCAGCCTGTCGATAGAACTGTTCCACCGTCACGCCGATGTCCTCGGGCGTGATGTCGACCTCGCCGGTGTTGACGATCGGGTCAAGGTCGGCGACCGCTCGCGCGACACGTTCGACGTACCGCAGCTTCTGCATCGCCGGCCATCCCTGTACTTACGGCGCCAGGCCGAGCGCGGCGTCAGCCACACGGCGAACGTTTCCGCGAAATCCTCGTCAGGGTGTTTCTGCGCGTACCACCCCTCGATGTGCCGCACGTAATTCCTGCTGAACGGCACCGGACGATAGTCGTCGCGATACGGCCGGAAGAACGGTCCGAACAGTCTGCGCCACTCCGGGGTCATGTACAGGCGATATGCGTAGTTGAACACATGCCCGGCCTCGTGGCGCATGTACATCATGATCTGGCGCTCGCTCTCGAGCGCGTCGACCGCCTTTTCCAGCTTCCGCAGCTTCGCGTCGGCCAGGTAGAACGGAATGCCGAGGACCGGCTGCTGATCGGGACATCCCCATTCGTCGGTCAGGTAGCACACCGGGCGGAACTTTTTCAGACCGCGACGCTCGAGCTCCTATGCAGCTCGCGCACGTAACCCTCGACCGGCGATCCCTCGACCTTGAGGCCGAGCTCGCTGACTTTCTTTCCGAGGACACCGCGGATCTCCGGGTCGAGCGATTCGAACTTGACCACGCGCTGATTATCGCGGTTAGCCGCGTTGTGCACGTTACTGGTTGCTGAGAGTGCGCTATGTCACACTGACCACTGACTACCGACCATCAACCGAGCCGCGTATCAGCTGGCTCGGCTCCGGACAATCGAAGATGGCCTACGGTCACCGCTTCGCGACCTGTGACGCAGCCGAGCTCCACGACCTCATGAATGCCGAGAAGCAGATCGTCGCGGAGCTGCCCATCATGGCGAGCCGCGCCACGTCGGTGCGGCTGCGGCGCGCATTCGAGGATCATCACGCCGAAACCAAGGTGCAGATCGAGCGGCTGCGTCTGCTCCTCGAGCAGTTGAATGAGCCGCCGCGCGGCGTTCCAGAGCGGCGCTATCGCGGCGCTTGATCGAGGACTCGAGGAGACGGCTCGACGAGACCGAGCGAGGCGAGACGCTCGACGCGGCGTTGATCGGCGCTGCGCAGCGAATCGAGCACTACGAGATGGCGTCATACGGCACCGCGCGCAGCTATGCCGAATCGCTCGGCGACTACGATGCAGTCAGGATTCTCCAGCAGACGCTCGACGAAGAGGGACACACCGACCATGTGCCTGACAAAGCTGGCCGAGCGCGGCATCAACCAGGCGGCCGGCGATGACCTGCGTGGACCAATCGACGCGCTATCGCTCGCGGCTCCGTTTCGTCGGGGCAAAGGATCTCCCAGACGCGCCGAAACAGGAAATCCACCTCCACAATCGTGCAGGCGAACATCTCGGCACGCTTGATGGCTTCGTCGTCGACAGCCAATCCGGCCGTCCGATCTATTACGTGATCGATTCACGCGGCTGGTTTGCCGGCCGCAGGTATGTGGTTCCGGTGGGACAGATCGAAGCGGACGAGAGGCGGCGACGCTGCAGACCGCGCTGACGCGTGCGGAACTGGCGCGGTATCCCGAGTTCAGCCCGAGCGCATTCACCGCGATGGACGACAGCGATGCGCGGCGTTACGAGCGGCGGCTCCATCGGCGTATTCGCACCTGATTCCAAGCCGTACGACGGACGGCCGGTCTACGAGAACCTCCCCGCATACGCACGCCGACCTGGCTGATGACAGGGTGTGGATGAGCGAGTCGAGCGGCTTCGCGGTGACGCCGCCGCGCCCCGATTCCGGACGCCGCCGCGGTCCGTCCGGTCGAAGCCCCGACACCCTCGACAGGCGCCTATGAGCGGACTGCAAGCCGGGATTCGGGACTCAGGACTCGGATTCGATCCCGAGGTGCGACGAATCCCGGAATCCGGACCCCGAACCCCGAAGCGAGTTAATGATCGCGCGCGGCGAATCAGAACTGCCCCGTCCGTCGGAGGAACAGGCCAACGCCGGCGGAGCCCCGCATCGAGAAGTACGAGAACGGTAAGAGATACAGAGAATCAGTACATCAAGCAAGCCATTCTGTTTCAGGCACTTGAGTGCCACCACACTAAACTTGTGGGCAATTACGGTTCCCATCGCGTCCAGCGTATCGTGCGCTCATCGCGCATGCAGTCGCCCGGACGGGGCTTCCCGGCCTTTTCCTCGCGATCGCCGGATGGACCGTGGTCTGCTGGGTCGTCTTTGGATGGCGGCTCGGCTACCCGAGCTTCTGGGATCCGGACGAGGCTACCTACGCCGAAACGACGCGAGAAATGCTCGCGGCGCACAACTGGCTCGTCCCCGTGCTGACGGACAGCCGTTCTTCGATAAGCCGCCCCTGTTCTACATCCTGCAGATGGCGAGCTTCGCGGCGCTCGGCGCGACCGAGTTCGCCGCGCCGGATCGTTCCGCCATCTCCGCCCTGGCTCTCCTCTGGTCGTCGGCTGGTTTGGGCGACAGCTGTTCAACCGTGACATCGGACGTAACGGCGCGCTGATGTTCGCGGTGCTGCCCGCGACCTTCGCGCTTTCGTCCTATGCGATTGTCGACATGACGTTCACGCTGTTCCTCTTCGGAGGATGCGCGCTCGTGATCGTGTCGGCATTCAAGAACCGCCCGCATCTGCAATACGCCGGCTATGTCCTGCTGGCGGCCGCGGTGCTCACGAAAGGTCCGCTGGCGCTCGTGCTTGCCGGACTCGCGTACGTGATTAGTCTGGCGCTTGCTCCTGAAGCGCGCGCACCGCTGCTCCGTCTGCGCTGGGCGCTCGGCCTTCTTGATCATCACGCGCGCTGAGCGCGCCCTGGTTCGTATACATGTGGCGCCGCTTCGGTGAGGCCTTCATCACCGGTTACGTATTCAAGGAAAACCTGTGGCTGTTTTCGGGATCGCTGTGACGGGCGCAGCGCTCGATGCTCTTCTACCCGAAAGTGATCCTCGTGGGGCTGCTTCCCTGGACGCCGCTGCTGATCGGCAGGCTGATCGATGCCGGTGCGCGGCGTGCGCATCGACGACTCCGGAACGGCTGCTCTGGTCGTGGGCCATCGCCGTTGTTGGTTTCTTCACGGTGTCGGGGTTCAAGCTCGATCACTACGTGTTCCCGGCCGCACCGGCGCTCTGTCTCCTCTGTGCGCGGCGCTTGGAGCGAATTGCGGGATGCGGAACCGCGGCCAATCGGAACCCTGACCGGGCTCGTCACGATTCCGGTCCTGCTCGTTATCGTCGGGCATCGTCCTGATACCCGGGTTGAACCGCGTTCCGCTCGAATTGCCGACGGCGGCGCGTCTCCTTCCGATCGCGCTCATCGCATCGGGCATCGCGATGATGGCGCAGGTGGCCCGGCGCTGGCGTCCCGCTTCACACCCGTTTGCGGCAGTCGCGGGCCTGCTCGCCGTCCTACGCCATCGTGATCACGATTGGCTTACCGGCCTTCGAACAGATGAAGCCGACCAGAAGGCTGGCGCGACTCGTCGCCGCGACCGCGGGAGCGGACGATCACGTGGCGATGTTCCGGTTGAACCGCTGGAGCAGCAGCTGGCGCTTCTACGTAGGCCGCCATTCGGAACGGCTCGAGACGTCGGACGAACTTCGCCGGTTCTTCGCGAAGCCCGGGCGCCATTACTGCGCGATGCTGCTTCGCGATTACGACCGCCTTGCCGCCGAGGGTTTTCGCCTGCGCATCGTCCACCAGCAACGCGGCCTCTTCACCACGACCGGACGAGCGCTGCGGTCGGGCGCCGCCGCACGCCGTGATGCGTTCATCGTGGTCTCGGAGGAACCGGCGCACCCGGGACCTTGAGTCTTGTGCCCCTCTCGTATTAGTCTCCGGCCACCCCAAACATGAGTGCGCGGCCGGTCCGCCGCACGCTTACTGTCGTCGCGTTTTCTTTGGAATTACCGATCCGAGGGACGCCCTGCGGCACGCCTCGAGCGCGTGCTTGCGATCGGGCGCGCTTTTCCTGACCGTCAGCGGGCTGATCGCCATCTACGTCGACCCGACCGAGCCCGCACGTCTCGCGGAGCTGACCTATGCGGTGCTGTTCGGCTATTCCCTGCGCAGCATCATCGTCCTCGCGTTCGTGCACCGGGCGACCCGGCTCGCGCCGCGCGATGGCGAGATTCTCCACGGCATAGATATCTTCTGGACCGCAGCGCTGACGTTTCGTCAGCAGCGGACCCGGCAGCCCGTTCTTCCTGTTCTTCCTCTTCGTGCAACTCGCAGCGGCCTATCGCTGGGGATTCCGCGAGACCATCCTGACGACGGCGGTGACGGTTGGGATCTTTCTCTTCGAGACGGGCATTGCCGGCGCGTGGGAACCAGTCGTGGTTTCCGTGGACGGACATGGCGACCAATCGCACGATTCCTGCGCGTCACCTACTTCGTGCTGACCGGATGTCTCATCGGCTATCTTGCCGAGCAGGAGAAAGAGCTGCGCGCCGGAGATTTCGGCCGTCGCCGACGCGGCGCGTCAGCCTCGCGTGGAGCTCGGGCTGGGCGGCTCCGTCACGGCTGTCTGCCGCGAGCTGCTGCGGATCTTCGACGCCGCCGCGCGTCGACTTCGTGATCCAGGATTTCGAAACGCGCCGGACGATGCTGTGGCGTCTCGAGGTTGCCGATTCCGACTCTCCTCGCGGCAGGCGCTGCACGTGGAGCTCGATCCATCGCAGCAGGCCGCCTGGCTGTTCGACGATCCCGGCCGCGCGTGGCACGCGAAGAAGACGCCTGACGGCTCCGCGCTCACGGTTCAGCGTCGCCGAACCGGGCGTCGTGGCCGCTGCAGCGCAACGCCGTAACGCTGCCGCAAACGGCTCGCCGAGGCGCGGCCGTTCACGGCCGTGATGGCGAGCAACATGGGCCTGTCCGAAGAGTGGCGGGGCCGGGTCTACGTGTTCGACGCCGCCAACGCGGACAACCTCGAGCGATCGCTGCACTTCCTCGAATCGCTGACCGAGCACATCACGCCCGCCTTGACGAACGTGTTCCTCCTGCGGCGGCTGCGGTCGCGCGCCGGCGCCGTCGAACGCGCGCGCGTCGCGCGCGAGCTGCACGATCGGAGCCATCCAGGCGCTATTTGGAATCGAGATGAAGATCGAGGCGCTGCGGCGCGGCGACCGCGCTGACATCCAGCCGGCGATGGACGCGGAGCTGGGCGACGTTCAGCAGCTGCTGCAACGCGAGGTCCTCGCGCTGCGGGAACTGATGCAGGCGCTGCGGCCGATCGAGCTCGAAACGAGCGATCAGCTTCCCGACGTGCTCGCCTCGCTGGTCGACCGCTTCCGCCGCGATACGAGTGTCTCGGCGCGACTTCGTATGCGACCGGCGGTCCCATTTCGCTCCGGCGCCGACGGCGCTCGAATTGGCGCGGATCGTCCAGGAGGCGCTCGTCAACGTCCGGAAGCACAGCCGCGCGCGCAACGTGCTCGTGCGTCTCACCAACAACGAGCACACGTGCAGCCTCGTCATCGAGGACGACGGCCAGGGTTTCGAGTTCGAGGTCGGCTGTCTCGCGCGCGAGGCTGGAGAAACGGCCGCGTCGGCCCGGCCATCATCAAGGAGCGGCGCGCGCATCGCGGGCGCGCAGCTCGCCGTCGATTCGGCGCCCGGCGTCGGCGCGCGTCTCGAGCTGACGTTTGACGACGGGTGTCCATGCCTGATCAGCCGCGCCGCGTGCGCATCTCGATCGCGGACGACCACCAGATTTTCCGCGACGGACTGAGGCGGCTGCTCGAAAGCGAGCCGGGATTCGAGGTCGTGTCCGGAAGGCGCCGACGGCATCGACGCCATCCGCATGGCGCGCGACTCGCAGCCGGACATCCTGCTCCTCGACGTCGCGATGCCGCGGATGGGCGGCGTCGAAGCGCCTGCCGTCGCTCGCCAACGTCGGGCCGCGCGTCATTCTGCTGACCGCGGCCATTCAGCCGTCGGATCTCCTCAAGGCCATTCAGTTCGGTGCGCGCGGCGTCGTCGATGAAGGAATCGGCGACCCGGCTGCTGATCGACGGCATCCACCGCGTGATGGACGGGAAATACATCATCGGCGCGGACGTCGCCAACGATCTCGCGCGAGGCGGTGAAGCAGGTGGGCGCCGAGCGGCCGCGACCATACAAGCTGACCGCCCGCGAGATGGACATCGTCTCGGCGATCGCCGCCGGCCAGAGCAACCGCCAGATCGCCGAGCGGCTGTCAATCAGCCTGCAGACGGTGAAGCACCATCTGACGAGCATCTTCGACAAGACCGGCGCATCGAACCGCCTGGAGCTCGCGCTGCTGGCGATCCGCCAAGGTGCGGTCGACTCTGACTTCTGCGATTAGTGATCGTGATTGATGATTTGCATGTTTGAAATCGCCAATCGCTAATCGCGAATCGAGTACCTGTTGCTGGCTGGACCAAGGCCTTCGTCGCCGTCGTCGCGGCGTCGCGGCTGCGTCCGTCGTCGGTCGCCCGGTGCGATCCCAGTCGCCGCGCGCCTGATCGCGGTTCGGTTGCGATAGACGGCTCGTGCGGTCCTGGGCGATCTCCGATCCGATCTCATCCAGCGTCTCGCGTCGAACACGTCTCATCCTTCTTGAGCTGCTAGCATCTCACCTCGTCTGCGGTCGGCCATGGTGCTCCTCCACCCGACGGGATGCAGACGTCCCAACCCCAAACCGCCAAATCCCAAGATGCTGGTTGCGACTGGCAGTCTTGGCTTGGGATTTGGGATTTGAGGATTTGGGATTTATGCAGAGCACTCCCCATCCATAACGACCGGATCGAATGCCTGGCTTTCGCCGAGGTCGATGAAGTCGTCTGGAGTGGTCGCGTTCGCGTTCGAGCTCGACGAGGTCCTTCAGCCGCTCGGCGGCTACCGACGGGGCGATGCGCCGGTAGAACGCTCCGAGGTCTTCCGGTTTCGCTCTGCCGCTGCTCACGGTAGAGATCGATGAGGCGACCGGCCGCTTCGGTGATGCGGCGCGCGGGAATCTTCGCGACCACCTTCCCGAAGTGGGCACCTGATCGCTGGTGCCGCCACCGACGAGGACGGAATACTGCGGCAGGGCGCTTACCCCGACCTTGCGCACGCTGCCCTGGAAGCCGAGCGAACCGATGTGGTGCTGTCCGCACCCGTTCGGGCAGCCGCTGATGCGGATGTTCCCGGACGGAACGGCATCGACGAGATCAGGGCGCGCGCTGAAATACTTCGGTCAGCACGCGGCCGAGGCCGCGTGACTGCGTCACCGCAAGGCGGCACGACTCGGCGCCCGGGCAGCTGATCACGTCGCTCAGCGTCAGCGCGTCAGGCGCCGTTGAGATCCGCAGCGGCGAGGCGCTGATAGAACGGCTCCAGCGATTCGGTCTTCACCCACCGGAAGAGCACGTTCTGCTCCACCGTCAGGCGCATCGACCCGTCGGCGTACGCTTCGGCGAGATCGGCGAGCACGCGCATCTGTCCGCGCGGTGAAATCGCCGAGCGGCAAGCGGATGGTCACGTGGTAGTAGCGCGGCCTGCCGCTGACGTGCTGACATTGCGGCGCATCCACCGCACGATAGGCATCCGGCAACGGCTGCAGCCGGACGGTGCCCGGGTGAATGCCGGGACCGCGCATCGGCGTCGCCGCCATCGCCGCGACGCGCCTGCAGTGTCGGCGGCGCAGCCGGCACCAGTCAGGCGCACTGCTCCGCCGTGACGTCTGCGCGGGATCGAACGGCAGCCGCGCGCCGCCTTCGCGCCGGAAGCCTTCGAGCTCCTCCATCGACCTGCGCGCGGAACGCCTCCCACCCCATCGCGCGTGACGACGAACTTCATCCGGTTCGCGCTGCGGATGCTTGAAGTCGCCGTAGCTGTGGAAGACACGCACGCACCGCTTCGGCCACGTCGAGCATCTCCTCGACGGGAAGGAAGTCGTAGAGCACGTAGCCGTTGACCGGCAGGATCGAGGTGCCGCCGGCGACCGTCATCTTCCAGCCCTTGCGGCCGTCCACGATGCGCGCGCGCCAGCCGATGTCGTTGATCGAGGTGACCGCGTGATCCTCGGCGCACCCCTCGAACGCGATCTTGAACTTGCGAGGCAGCACGCCGCTCAGCGGATGGCGCAGGAAGTAGCGTGTCAGTCGCCTCCGCATACGGCGTCGGATCGAAGATCTCGTTCTCGGACGTGCCGGCATGCGGCACGCCGGTGATGTTGCGGACCGAGTTGCCGCACGCCTCGCGCGTGGTCAGCCCCTCGTCGGCGAGCTCGCGCATCGCCGACTTCGACGTTCTTCAGCAGGACGAAATGAAACTGGATGTTCTGGCGCGTGGTGATGTGACAGAAGCCGCGCGAGTAGCGCGACGCGACGCCCGGCAAACGCGCGCATCTGCGACGAGGAGACGATGCCCTGCGGCGCCTTGACGCGCAGCATCTGGACGCCGTCCTGCACGCTGGCCGTAGGTGCCGCGCACGAGGCGGAAGCGCCGCCACTGGTCGGCGGGCATTTCACCGCTCTCGAACTTCCGCAGCGTCTCCACGAACTCGTCGATGTCGTGCTCGCTCGCAAAATCCAGGCGTGCACGCCCGAGTGTCCGTGTGTCATCGATTGCGGCCATACATCACCTTCTGCTTCCTCGGTACTCGCGCCGAGCGTTCGCGAACGCGAACGACGTCACCAACCACCACGACACCCGCGATGCCGGCCGGCGGTTCATTCGCCCCGAGCTCCGCGATGGTGCCGGTCCACACCCACTCGTCCGGCGTCGACGCACCACAGACGATCGCAGCCGGCGTCGCGCCGCATTCCAGCCGCGCGCCATCAGCGTCTCCGCGAGCTCGTGCCGGCTGCCGAGTCCCATCAACACGACGAGCGACACGGCGGATTGGGCTGAACGGCCTTGCAGGCCGTTCTCGAACGCATCAGTTGCGTGGCCCGACAACACGAGAAAGCCCGACGCGGAACCGCGATGCGTGACGGGAATCCCGGCAAGCTCGGGCGCCGCGATCGCGGAACTGACGCCAGGCACGACCTCGAACGCGAATGCCGGCCATCGCCAGCGCGAGCGCCTCCTCGGCGCCGCGTCCGAACACGAACGGGTCGCCGCCCTTCGAGCCGAACGACACGCTTGCCCTGGCGCGGCGGCCCGGATCATCAGCCGATGGATCGTCTCCTGGCGGACGCTTTCGCGCCCTGCGCGCTTGCCGACGCAGAAGCACTGCGCCTTGGTGAAGCGCCGCAACGCACGCGGCGTCCACGAGCGCGTCGTAGAGCACCAGGTCGGCCTGCGCGAGATACGCGACCGCGCGCTGCGTCCACAGTTCCGGATCCCCTGGCCCTGCACCCACCAGCGCGACCTGCGCCCTGCTTGGGGTTTGGGATTTGGGATTTGGGCTTTGGGATTTGCTCGCGTAGAGCGCATTCAATATCGCGAGCAACCGCGGACGGCGCTCCTCCATCGGCGTTCGCTCGGCGCGCCAGACGCGGCGCGCCTCATCGGATGCTTTCAGCCACTCGTCGATCTCGCGCGGCAGCAACGCGTCGAAGCGCCTCGCGCAGCAGGCCGGCTAAGGCGGGCGCGCGGCCATCGGTCGAAATCGCAATCGTCACGCCGTCACGACGGACGACACCGCCGAGATAGGCCGTCGCGTGTCCGCGGATCGTCAACGGCGTTGACGAACATGCGGCGCGCTTCGGCCGCCGCACTCACCTGGCGATTGACCGCCGGCGGCGCCGCGGCGACGACCCACCACGCCCCGTCCAGATCCGTCGTCGCGGAACTCGCGGCGGACAATCTCGACACCGGCGCGCTCGATGTCCTGATGAATGTCCGGAGCCACCACCGTGACGCGGGCGCCAGCCGCGAGCAGCGACTCGAGCTTGCTCGCGGCGACCGGGCCACCGCCCACCACGACGACGTGGCGGGATGTGAGGTCGAGGAAGGCCGGGAACATCACGCTCATACGGACGCGGGGACCTTCAGGCGGGATCCATGACACGGTCGAAGTCCGCCAGGGACCGGCCGATCTGGGTTGGCGTGGCGACGCGGTCGCGCACCACTTCCGCCGTCTTGTAGCCGTTGCCCGTGATGCAGACGACGATGGATTCGTGCGGCTTGATGACGCCGCGCTGAATCAGCGCGCGCGTGGCCGCCAGCGTCGTCCCGCCGGCGGGCTCGGTGAAGATGCCTTCGGTGCGCGCGAGCGAGCTGGATGCCATCGAGGATCTCCTCGTCGGTGACCATCGCGCCCGACCCGCCGGTTTCCTTGACGACGCGCACGACCTGGAAGCCGTCAGCCGGGTTGCCGATCGCCAGCGATTTCGCAATGGTGTTCGGCTTGACCGGATCCGGGAACTCGGCGCCCGACTCGAGCGCGCGGATGACCGGCGCAGACCCTGATGGTTGCGCGGCATGGATGCGCGGCAGCTTGCCGTCGACGAGGCCGACCTCGCGGAGCTCGCGAAACCCCTTGTAGATGCGCGGCAGCAGCGTGCCGCCCGCGACCGGCGACACGACATGATCCGGGAAGCGCCAGCCAAGCTGCTCTGCCACCTCGAAGCCCATCGTCTTGGCGCCTTCGGCGTAGTAGCTGCGCAGGTTGATGTTGGCAAAGCCCCATCCGTAGCGATCGGCGATCTGCGTGCACAGCCGGTTCACGTCGTCGTAGTTGCCGTCGACGGCGACGATCTGCGGGCCATAGATCGCCGACCCGAGGATCTTGTTCGGCTCGAGATCGTTCGGGATGAAGACGTAGCACGTCAGTCCGAGGCGCGCCGCGTGAGCCGACGACGCTGTTGGCGAGGTTGCCGGTCGATGCGCAGCCGAACACCGGGAAGCCAAGCTCCACGTTCCGCGTGGCCGCGATCGAGACGACGCGATCCTTGATGCGAGAACGTCGGGTGGTTGACCGAGTCGTCCTTGATATAGAGCTCGGAGACGCCAAGCTCGCGCGCGCGAGGCGATCGGCCTTCACCAGAGGCGTGAAGCCCGAGTTGAAACCGGTCTTCGGCGACTCGACGGGCAGGAGCTCGAGGTATCGCCACAACGAACGCGGCCGCGACTCAATCAGCTGCCGGCTGATCACCTTCTTCACCGCCGCGTAGTCGTAGGTGACTTCCAGCGGTCCAAGGCATTCCGAGCACACCCACAACGCCAGCGGCGGATAGGTGGCGCCACACAGGTGACACGTCAGCCCAGGGACGAATTTCATGCGGTTCTCCCGGGGGCGGATGCCACGGCATCCCTCATCACTGATTCGTCTGTTGATGCGCGGCCAGCGTCCGCACGGTCACCGGGGATCCCGCGGCCTCGCAGGTCGCCTGCAGCAGCCGCTCGACTCGCGCGAAGTCGCGCCGTCGCGAGCAGGGCGACCGACGGGCCCGCCCCGGACAGAAACGCGCCGAGGACGTCAGGATCGTCAATCGCGAGCACGGCGCCGAGATGCGGAACCAGATCAGCGCGTGCCGGCTGGTGCCACCGATCCTGGAGCGCCTCGCGGAGCCGGTCATATTCGCCATGCTGCAGCGCGTGAACCAGCGAAAGCACGCGCTGAAGGTTGAACACCGCGTCCTTGCGCGCAATCGTCGGCGACAGCGCCGCACGCGCCTTCGCGGTCGGCGAGGCCGGTGAACGGCGTCGCGACGACGAAGCGCAGATCGCGTGGCCATTCCCACCGCAACGCACGCACTGACTCACCTGCCGCGGTGAAGCCGTCATGCGAAGTCGGATCGCGTTCAACCACCGACGTCATGCCCCCGAACAGCGACGGCGCCGCGTTGTCCGCGTGACCTTCAAGTGCCGTCGCCGTCGCGAGCAGCGTCGCGTCGGACAGCGGTCCGTTCACGTGCTCGAAGATCCGCAAACCGGCAACGGTCGCCGCTGCGCTGCTCCCGAGACCCGCGGCCAGCCGGATGTCGCTCTCGATCTCCGCGAACACCGTCGGCACCGGCGCTCTTCGCCTGTCTCGCGATTGCCGCGAACGCGCGCTCCACGGCGTTGGTGCCGCTGGACGGCCGGCCTGCTGCTCACGACCTCGAGACGCGCCCCGCCATCCGCGCGGACATCGACAATCACGCGCGCGCAGGTAGAGTTGGACCGCCACGCCAAGCGTGTCGAAACCTCCGCCAAGATTGGCGAGTGGAGCCGAGGACGAGGATGTCGTCAGCCATTTCTTCTGATTGGTGATTTGTGATTAGCGATTTCACGTCACGAGCGCAAAATCACGGATCGCAAATCACGAATTGCCGGTGCAAACTAAAAAGCCCGCCGAAACCAAGTGGTCGGCGGGCCTGGTGATGTTGGGGTTCCTGCCGGGAACGTCACGCCATCGACCAGGTCGCGCATGCCAGCGCGCAACACATACAGACGTATGCGCACCGACACGGAACCGGTCGAATCTGGCCAAAAACCGGCGAAGAACCAGAAAACATTCGGGAAATCATACCATAACAGCGTGGCGGCATCTCCCTTCACCATCGGCATCATCCAGGACCATGCAACCGACGGATACCGCGGCAAATCTGGGCCGCGCGGAGCAGATGGTCAGGACGCGGCGCAAAAAGGCGCGCAAATCATCTGTCTCAAGGAGCTGTTCAACGCGACGTACTTCTGCAAGGCGCAGCAGTGCGACCGCTTCGACCTCGCGGAGCCGATCCCGGGTCCGACCACCGACCGGATGCAGGCGCTTGCTCGCGAGCTGGCAGGTCGTCATCATCGTCCCGATCTTCGAGCGGCAGACAGCGGGCATCTATCGGAACTCGGCGGCGATCATCGACGCGGACGGGATCGCTGCTCGGCGTCTATCGCAAGATGCACATCCCCGACGATCCGCTCTTCTACGAGAAGTACTACTTCACGCCGGGCGACGGCCACTTCGACTATCACGGCGAACGCCCGGCGAAGCCAACGGCTTCAAGGTGTGGAAGACGCGCTACGCGACGATCGGCGTGCTCATCTGCTGGGACCAGTGGTACCCCGGAGGCCGCGCGCATCACGACGCTGCTCGGCGCGCAGGTGCTCTTCTATCCGACCGCCATCGGCTGGCATCCGGCGGAGAAGGACGAATGGGGCGCCGCGCAGGTCGATGCGTGGCGCACGATCCAGCGCGCCGCACGCGATCGCCAACGGCGTCTACGTCGCGTCGCCCAATCGCATCGGCCACGAAGACGGAACCGGGCACCAACGGCATCACGTTCTTCGGACACTCGTTCATCGCCGATCCGTTCGGACGCTACGTCGCGGAAGCCGGGAGAGCAGGAAGAGATCGTGATCGCGCAGTGCGACCCGGCGCTCATCGAGGCCGGTGCGCGCGCAACTGGCCGTTCCTGCGCGACCGCCGCGTCGACGCCTACGGACCGATTCTCAGCCGCTACCTCGCGTGAATGATCGCCTCTGCGCATGCCGGCGGAGTGGGAGCCACACCGCGCTACCTGGATCGCCTGGCCGCATCACGAGCCGGACTGGCCCGGCAAGCTCGGGCCGATCCCGTGGGTCTACGCCGAGATCGTCGCGCGTCATCGCCGACCACGAGCAGGTCGAGATCCTCTGCCATGACGCCAGGCGGTCAGGCCGACGCGCGCGAACGGCGCTTGACGCGCACGGCGTTCGCTGCCGATCGCGTCCGCCTGCACGTCGTCGCCGACCGATCGCGTCTGGCTTCGCGATCTCGGCGCCGACCGGCGTCGTTCGACGACGACGGACCGTGGTGCTGGTCAACTGGGCGTTCAACGGCGTGGGCGAAATACGAGAACTGGACGCGCGGACAGCCTGGTCGGCGCCGCCATCGCGCGGATCACCGGACTGCCGCGCGTCGAGCCGCGCGCGGCGGACGCCGGCGAGCGCATCGTGCTCGAGGGCGGCGGCATCGACGTCAACGGCGACGGCCTGATGCTCGTCACCGAGGAGTGGCTGCTCAGCGACGTGCAGGTTCGCAACCCGGGACTGACACGCGAGGACTACGAGCGGGTCTTCGCCGAATGGCTCGGCATCACGCGCACCATCTGGCTGGGCGAAGGCTGCGTCGGCGACGACACGCACGGCCACGTCGACGACGTCGCGCGGTTCGTCTCGCACGGACACGATCGTGCTCGCGGTCGAAGAGGATCCCGCCGACGAGAATCACGCGCGATCGCATCGACAACCTCGCGGCGGCTCGAGCGTGCGTCAGCGGCAGGCGATCGGCCGCTCCGCATCGTCACGCTTGCCCTTTCCGCGGCCGGTGATCATGAACGGCGAGCGGCTGCCGGCCAGCTACGCGAACTTCTACATCGCCAACGGCGTCGTGCATCGTGCCGACGTTCAACGACCCGAACGACCGCATCGCGCTCGAACACGCTGGCGTCGGTGATGCCGGATCGTCGCGTCGTCGGCATCCACTGCGGTGGATCTCGTCTGGGGCCTCGGGACGCTGCACTGTTTGACCACAGCAGGGAGCCGGCAAGGTCGGCCTGAAGGCCGACCTCTACCGATGATACGCGGATGGTGCTCTCTACACAGGCTGCATCCGGCCTCGATCAACGGTGGTCAGCTTCAGCCGGGCCAGATCCGCACGCCTGACCGCACGAGCGCGCGCAGGCGCACGATTTCTTCGCACTTTCACACGCCTTGGCCGTTAGTGCGGGCGGGAATGGAAGCTGCACAATGCGCACGGTTCTCCCTATGCGTATCGAACCCGGCTTCTCGCATTCGCCCTGGTCAGCGTATCCTCGTGTGCGCGGCGGGCCTATCTTGGCATCGCCAACGGCCGCCACGTCCGTGAGACGCAACGCGAGACCGTGCTCAATTCGGGCCCCGTCATCCAGCAGCTCGCCACGATCAAGTTCTCAGGCCTGCGCATCATCTCGGCGGCAACAGAGTTCGGCCTGTTCCGCCTCGAGGATCCCGTCCGCAACGCGCCACGGATGCGCGACGAGGAGAGCGAAATACTCGAGGCGACGAGGCAGCTGAACGACAGCCTCGAGAGGCAGCGCCGTCGTCTGGGAACGCGCGGGCTGGGATCCCGCGGAAATCGCGCGGATGCAGCGCGCCAGCGATCGCATCAAGGCGCTGAGCCTCGGCATCCGGTCGGACGGCGGACGCGGTCCGTCGATCGTCGACCGACATCAGGAGTTCGACGCCGCGGAACGCGACTTCGTCCAGACTGTCGTCGACGCGATTACCAGCGAGCGCCGGCAGATGCTGCTTGCGCAGAATGCTTCGCTGGCTGATGCGACCGGCCGGGCCATCAACCTGAGCGTCGCCGGTCTCGCGGCGTGCGCGCTCTTCATCTCTGATCGGGGCCGATGGCGATGGGCCGTTCCGATCGCCCGGCCGCTTCAGATGCTGCGGCGCGGCGCGATCAGGATTGGCGCCGGCGACCTGGAACACGATGATCGCGCTCGAGCGCCGCGACGAGTTCGGCGAGCTGGCGCACAGCCTCAACCAGATGGCCGCGGACCTGAAGACGCTTCACATCGAGCGTGACGAGGCGACCGCGGCGCTCGTGCAGGCGAAGGACGCGGCCGAGGACGCCAACCGCGCGAAGAGCGAGTTCCTGGCGAACATGAGCCACGAGATCCGCACGCCGATGAACGGCATCATCGGCATGACGGAGCTTGCGCTCAACACGCCGCTCACGCGCGGTACAGCGCGACTACCTGCAGACCGTCGCACCGCTCGGCGGAAATCGCTGCTGGTCATCCTGAACGACGTCCTCGACTTCTCGAAGATCGAGGCCGGCAAGCTGCACATGGAGTCGATCGACGTTCTCCGTGCGGCAGATGCTCGACGAAACGCTGAAGCCGCTCGCGCTGCGCGCGCACGAGAAGCAGCTGCGAGCTGATGGTCGACGTCGAGCCCTCGATGTGCCCGATGCGCTCGTCGGCGACCCGCTCCGCGTCTGCGGCAGGTGCTCGTGAACCTGGTGAGCAACGCCATCAAGTTCACCGATCGCGGCGAGATCGTCGTTCGCGTCGAGCGGACACGGCGCGCGACGACGACGCGCGTCGGTGCACTTCAGCGGTCATCGACACCGGGCATCGGCATCCCGCGCGAGAAGCAGGCGTCGATCTTCCGAGCCGTTCACGCAGGCGCGATGGTTCGACGACGCGCCAGTATCGGCGGCACCGGGCTGGGCCTCGACGATCTGCCAGCAGCTCGTGGCGCTGATGGGCGGCCGCATCTGGGTCGAGAGCGAACCGCAGCGACGGCAGCGCGTTCCATTTCGTCGTGACGCTGCCGATCAGCTCGCGGTCGGTGACCCCACCAGTTCCTTCCGCAGCCGGACGAGCTCAGTCAACATGGCAGCGCTCGTCGTGGACGACAACGCGACCAACCGGCGGATTCTCGTGGAGCTGCTAGTCCAGTTGGGGAATGCGCGCGGTCGCCACCGCCGACGGCTTCGAGGCGCTGCGCGCCGCCGACGAGGCGACGCGTCCCGTTTTCGCTCGCGCTGGTCGACATCGAACATCGGCGGCGAAGTCCGGAGTCGATGTCGCCTCGGCGCTCCGGCGGTCGAGGAACTGCACGACGGCGCCAATCCTGCTGCTGACATCGGCGGACCAGCCGCCCGACAGCGCGCGTGCGCCGGCCGTCAACGCGGTTCCTGGTGAAGCCGGTCGGCCAGCAGGCGCTGCTCGAAGCGATCCGCCGTCTCGTCGGGTCCCGCCTGACGCGTGACCAGAGCCGGCGGCGCCTTCCGTCACCCCGATGCGTGCGGCGCGGCGGCTGCGCGTGCTCGTCGCCGAAGACAACCCGGTGAATCAGAAGCTCGCGCAGCACTCTGCTCGAGCGGCGCGGCCACACGCCGATCCTCGTCGGCAACGGCCGCGAAGCGGTCGAGACGATTCTGCGCGACCAGTTCGACCTGGTGCTGATGGATCTGCAGATGCCGGAGATGGACGGCTTCGAGGCGACCGCGGCGATTCGCGCGCGCGAGCGCGAATCGGGAATCCCGCGGGTGCCATCATCGCGCTCACCGCCCACGCCATGCAGGGCGACCGCCAGCGATGCCTGGACGCCGACATGGACGGCTACGTCGCCAAGCCTATCAAGCCCGTTGAACTGTTCGAGGTGATTGATCGCGTCATCGCCGCGGTCGCGGCGGTGGTCTAAGGAAAATCCCAAATCCCAAATCCCAAATCCCAAATCCCAAAACCAAATCCCAAATCAAACTGATTGGGAGTTGGGATTCGGGATTTGGGTTTTGGGATCTAGTCCTTCTAGTTCACAGCGAAGCAGTACAGCAACCCGCGCCGCCGGTCTGCACCAGCTTCGGCTGGCTGCAGCCCGCCGACGCGTGCGCCGGAGTTCCACGACGAGTTGTTGCCGCCCTGCTTGTCGGCGTGACCGAGCTGCACCGAACCCATGTCGGCGTTGCTCGTGCAGTTGTTGCAGGTGTGGTCTGCCTCGTCCGGATAAGGCGCGTGCCGTCCGGACGGGATCCGGTCAGGATGTCATGCTGGTTCGGCATGTCGCCGACGCCGTTGGTTGGCGTGCCTTTGTCGTTGAGCGAGATCTGCTTGCCGAGCGCGTTGCCGACGCGAGCCTGATCGATCGTGTCGCCGTGCAGAATGCCGAGGTCGCGGGCGACCATCTGGCCACGCTGGTTGTACCAGGGGCCGCTGCCGATGCGATCACGTGCGTTGACCGCCGGCATCCCGTTCTTCGCCTGCTGGCTCAGGTAGGCATGCCACATGACGCCGCCACGACCCGCCGCCGCCCCGAGCTGCTGGCAGTACGCATCCGCGCCTGCGAGGCCGCCGTAGTTGGCGCCATCGCCCTTCGCGCGCGCTCGTGATGAAGAACGACATCGGCATCGGTGGTGCCGCCGCGCCGCCCCGACCGCCCTGTCCACCACCACCGCCCTGCGCGAAGGTAGCTGTCGTGGCGAGCGCCGACAGCGCGAGCGCCGCAAGAATCTGTGTTGTCTTACGCATCTAGCCTCTCCTTGTCAGTCAATGTGTCTGAAGTCGTTCGCGTTGCCGACCGGAAGATTAGCACAAGCGTGCTCCCGTGCGGTTCGCCGCCTCTACCCGACAACCTGATCGATCGCCGCGGCCGCCGCGCCGGCGCCCTCTGTACGCACGATTGCCGCAACCTCCGATGCACGCGCAGCACTGCCGTGTCGTTGAGAAGCCGCTCGAGCTGTCGCGCAACCCGGCGGCCGCGATACGAACGCGGGAGCAGTGTCCTTGCGACGCCAAGCTTCACCACGCGCGAGGCGTTGTCAGGTTGATCGTGCGCATGCGGCACGACGAGCATCGGCCGACCGGCTCGCAGCGTCTGCGCGAGCGTTCCCGCACCGCCCTGATGGACGACCGCCGCGGCGCGCGGGAAGAGCGACTGGTGCGGCGCGCGGTCCACGAGGAGTACGCCTGGCGGCAGCACTGCGCGCGGACAATTTTGTTCGAAGCCGCCCGTGAGCATCACCGCGCGGATGCCGAGCTGCCTCACCGCTTCGACACTCTCCTCATAGAAACTTCCCGCCGCGGCGACCGCCGACGTGCCGAGCGTAAAGACGACGGGCGGTGGCCCGGCGTTCAGGAACGCCTCGAGCTCCGGCGGTAACGCATCGGGACCGTTATAAAAGACGAATCCGGTCACCGACACGTTCCGTGGCCAGTCAGGTTGCGGGGTGGCAAGCACGCGCGAGAACAAGGCGAGCGTCAGCGCCGGCGAGAACTGCCCTTCAAACAGCGGATGCTCGCCCGGCGGCAATCCGAGCTCGCGCCGCAGCTCGGACACCGGCTGCATCCAGCCACGCGTCTGCCTCCGGGCGACGTGCGCGACGATGCGCCCGTAGAACGGGCCGAGACGCCCGAGATGCGCGAGAAACGGCGCGGGCGGCAGGACGGGGACGTCGGTCGGCGAGAAGAACGACATCGGCGCAAGCACCGTCGAGACCCACGGCAACCCACGGGCCTGCGCAATCACCGGCGCCGCAAAGGTGATCGGATGCGTCACCATCAGGTCCACGTCGCGCGCAGCATGGTCGAGCGCGACATAGTCCGCCCGCAGCGACGGCATCAGGACGTCTTTGACGAGCGTGTCGGGACCGCGCACCGGATCCATCACGCGCGCGATCAGCGCGCGGTCGTCGGGGTCAATGGCCGGACCGGCGGGATGGAATTCGAAGCCGAGCGACTCGATCAGATCGCGGTAGAACTCGGCGGTCACGATGATCGGGCGATGACCGAGCTCCCGCAGCGCACGTGCGAGACCGACGTAGCGGGTAGACGTCGCCGTACGATCCCCAGCTGGTGATCAGGATGCGGGCCACTGGTTATTCGGTGGTTCGGGATCGGGGATCGGGGATCCGGGATCCGGGGTTCTCGGTTCGCTGTTCGTACCCCGTCACACGCCATCACCGGGAGTGGCGGGTAGCGGGGAAAGCGCGGGTCCGTGAACGAGAGCCGGCAGAGGACGAACGTCGAGCCGCGCGAGGAGGTGACCGGCTGCGCATGCACGCAGCGGGCACACAGCCCGCACGGTCGTCAATCACCTCGAATCAACGGGCGGCCGACGTGGTGACCGGCTTCTTGTTGACGACATTCGCCTGGAGGAACGCGTCGATCGCCGTCCACGCGCGCAGCACCTGGTCGCGCGGGAAGTTCCCAGTGCCCGCCGCCGGGGATGGTCACGAGCTCGGCCACGCCGCCTGCCTTCTTGAGCGCGTCGATCTCGCGGACTTCCTGTGCTCGTAGGGGACGATCGGATCCGCGTCACCATGGATCGCCATCACGGGCGGCAGGCCGGCGCGCACGCACGTCATCGGCGACACGCGCTTTGCCACGTCCTTGTAGTTGGGCTGTGCGCCAATCCATGAGATGGCGTAGTCGCGCTTCGGATCGTCCACGAGCGTCGTGTAGTCGAACACGCCGTACCAGCTGACGACCGCGGCCACCTTCAGCGGCTCGGGACCCGGACAGTTGCGGTCGAAGCCGGCCGACTCCGGGCACGAGGCCCGTCATCAACGCGAGATGCGAACCGGCTGACTGGCCGGTGACGACGATCCGCTCGGTATCGACGTTATGCTCCTTCGCGTTGCTGAATGACCCAGCGGAGCGCGCAGCGGGCGTCCTCCACCGCGGCGGGCGCGAGCGCGATCCCGCTGGCGCGGTATTCGACGTTGACCGCGTTCCACCCCATCTGGACGTGCGGCATCACGTTCAGCGCGGAGGCTTCCTTGCGCGAGCCGATGCGGTAGCCGCCGCCGTGCATGAAGATCGCGGTTGGCAGCGGGCCCGCTGCCTGGGCCGGCCGGTAAAGTCCAGCTTCAGCTCCACGCCGCTCGCGGTCGTGTAGGTGATGTTGGGAACGACTCGATATCCGGTGCCGGCATACGCGGCAAACGTGGCTGCGTCGCCCGCGGGACGCTGGGCCGATACGACGCCGCCCGGCATGGAGAGCCCGGCCGTCAACAGCAGGACGAAACACGCACGTTTCATAGTCGCCTCCGTGGCCGGCAATGGTACTCAACGCGGTTCCGTTGTTGCAACGCAGAGGTGTCATGCCGCTGTCAAAATCCGTGCGCGCGCTCCTCACCGCAGCTTATCCGTGGGCGCTGGCGACCGTGGTGCTGATTTTCGTCTGGCAGACGGTCGCCGCGCGCCGCGCCGCCGCGCCACCGCCGCCTTCGGACACCGCGCACGAGCTGACGTGCGACACGCTGTCGCACGGGGTTGAGCTTGGCGTGCTCCCCGAGGCCAGCGGCCTGGCCATGAGCGGACATGCGCCGGGCGTCCTGTGGTCGATGAACGATTCAAGCCTGCCCGAGGTGTTCGCCATCGATCAGGCCGGTCGCGTGGTTGGCCGCGTCCGGATCACCGGCGCCGAGGTGAACAACTGGGAGGACGTGAGCGTCGCGCCGTGTGCGGGCGATTCATGCCTGTACCTCGCCGACACCGGGAATGGCGGCGGCACGCAGCGCAACGACGTGGTCATCTACCGCACGCGGGAGCCCGCGGTCTCGGACACGAAATCGGCGCAGGTGGAGACCTGCCAACGCCGCGTATCCCTCGGACGAGGATCACGAGGCGGAAGCGCTGTTTGTCGCGGACGGCCAGCTCTATCTGATCACGAAAGGGCATCCATCGCTGGTCTTCCGCTTTCCGCGCCGCATGGAAGCAGGAACGCTGGCGACGCTCGAGCGCGCTGGCGAGGTGCCGACCGAGCAATTTCAGCAGACGACGATCCGGCGGCAGACCCGCATCACCGACGCGGAATCGTCACCCGACGGCAAGTGGGTCGCGATGCGCACCAACAAGGAGCTGCTCCTGTATCGCGCCGCGGACATCGTCGCCTCGCGCTTCGACATGTTCTGGCACTTCGATCTCTCATCGCTCGACGAGCCGCAGGGCGAGGGCGTCGCCATCACGAATGACGGCGACGTCTACCTGGCCAGCGAAGGCGGAGGGCACGGGTTGCCGGGACTGCTGGCGCATCTGAAATGCGCCTTGCCTGGAGCAGGTTCGTAGGTTCGCGTTCGCGGTTCGCCGGTTCGCCGGTTCGCCCCCGCGAACTACCAGCTTAACGATCGGTCCGGGCGGTACACGGGAGATGTCCGGCCGCGGTGTTCGACATGGCGCGCGTCGGGTTGAAGATCAATCGCAGGCTCGCCCGCCAGACGCGGTTCTTCGTGTGGCGCTCGGTCCACTCGACAAGGAACTTGTCCAGCACGTCTTCCGCGATCACGAGGCCGAAGGCGCGCGGTCGGTGTCACCACGTAATCCACCCACCCGTGGTCTCGGGACGCAGGCCGACGTTGCCGATTGACGCCTCGCTGATCGGACCAATCTCGAACTGCAAGCTGTAGGCGGCCGCGAATGCCGCGGCGCGTCCACGGCTTGCCCAGTAGCGATTGTCGAACTCGATCGTGATCGGCGCGTTCGGATCGTGTTCGAGCCACACATACCCCGCGGCGGCCCCGTGAATCGGGTGACCGACATAGTTGACCAGCCACGGGTCGGTGTCTTCCCAGTTGACCGGCATGTGCACCGATCGCCGGTAGTCGCGCCAGAAGTTGCCACGGAGCTCGCGCCTCGTTCCCGGCTGCAGGGCGAGGCGGATGCCGTGCTCGATCGCGAGCAGCGCCATCGAGTCGACGAACACACCCCGACTTTGTCCACCGATGTCCCGGGATTCGGGATTCGCGATTCAGGATTCGACTGCGCGCGCGCCGGGGCGGCCAGCGCGCTGAGAAGGACTGACGGCCGTCAGGATTCGCACTGCCCCAATGCCGCGAGCATTCACGTCGACCGCCTCATTTCAGTGCCGATGATTGTGCACCTGATGAGAGCACAGCTGGTCGCCACCTATTCGATCGTCGCACGCGACGCGGCGACCAGGACAGCTGGGCGTCGCGGTGCGGTCGTTACGTCGCGGTTGGCGCGGCGGTCATCTGGGGGAGAAGCGGGCGTCGGCGTCGTCGCCACGCAGTCGTTCGCGAACATCGATTTCGGTCCCGAGGGGCTGGCGATGATGCGCGATGGCGTCGCGCCAGCCGACGCCCTGCGCCGGTTGCTCGACGAAGACCCGCGTCGCGAGACCGGGCGAGGTGGCGCTGCTCGATGCGGACGGTCGCGCGGCAGCGCACACGGGCAGCGCGTGCGTCGCAGCGGCGGGGCACCTGACGCGCGACAGCGTGAGCGTGCAAGCCAACATGATGACCGACGACACCGTATGGCCCGCGATGCTGGCGGCGTATGAACGAGCGACCGGCGATCTCGCGACGCGTCTGGTTGCCGCGCTCGCAGCCGCGGAGGCAAGCGGCGGCGACATTCGCGGCCGCCAGTCGGCTGCCCTGCTCGTCGTCGCCGGCACGCGCGCGGAAAAGCCCTGGCAAGGCCGGTTGTTCGATCTGCGCGTGGACGATCATCCAGACCCCGTCGTCGAAATTGCGAGGGTGCTGCGCGTGAAGCGAGCGCAGAACGCGCAGAGCCGATTCGTGGGCGCGGCCACCGCCGGACAAATGGAAGAAGCCGTCGACGCGCTGCGGCAAGCAGTGGAACTCGCGCCGGAATCGGGCGAGACACGCCTGGCGGCCGCGATGGCCTGCTTCGTTCCAGGGGCGGCCCGAGGAAGCACGAAAGATCCTGCGCGACCTGTTCGACACCAGGCCGCACCTCGCGGAGTGGATGGGTCGAATGATTGAGTCGGGCTACATCCCGCCCGACGCGACCCTGCTCGAGACAATCGCGGCCACGCGGCCCGCGCCGGTTGGGCTCAGCTCCCCCACACTTTCAATCCTGCGCGGAGGCGCATGTGTCGTGCGCGGCGGACGCGGATCCGCCCGTGAACCGCCTCGAGCCCGGTTCATCCTTCACACAATTGCACGCGATTGCGTGGCCTGTGGATTGCGAAAGCCCGCCTCGATGCGATCCGGCGTGTCGGTCCCGTGGCGTTCCACGGAGCCGGCTTTCAAAATTCCGCGCCCGTATGCCCGTGAGCGGAGTGTCGCCCGCGGCCGTGCCGACGATCGGCCGCAGCCGCCGCGGGAATGGCCGACACTTCCCCTCGTCGCCCGCGGCTACGTCGCGCTGATTACCGCGCTCGGGGCGGCAGCGATCGCATTCGCGCTACCGCAGATCACCGATCGCGACGCGCCGATTCTTACGGCGCTCGCGGTGCTGTCGGTGATGACGGCGTTCGCGAAGACCACGCTGCCGGTGCCCGGAAAGCGCGACAACCCTCAGCTTCTGTTACGTGATCGATTTCACCGCGATGCTCGTGCTCGGCCCTGCCGCCGCGACGCTCACGAGCGCGCTCGGCGTGTGGACGCAGGCGACCTTCCGCGCGAGGAATGGCGGCCCCCGCTACCGGACCTGGTTCAGCATTGCCGCGCTGGCGCTGACGGTGCGTGCCGCGTGGTTCACCTATACCTCGTTCGGCGGCGCGACGGGCGGCGCGATCGGTTCGTCGGCGCTCGTGTCCCTGGCCGCCACCGCCATCGTCTATTTCCTCTCGAACTCGATCCTGGTGCGCCGGCGCCGTCGCGCTGACCACCGGGCAACGCACGCTGACGGTCTGGCACTCGAACTACGCATCGATCTGGCCAGGGCACCTGTTCGGCCTCAGCGTCGCTGTCGCCGCGTCCGCGGGTATCACGCGATCGAAGCTGTGGCTCTTTCCCGTTCACGCTCGCCATCCTGGGGCTCACATACGAGAAGCTCCATGCGTGCGTGGAAGGCCTGTCCGAATCGCTCACCCGGACGCGATGACCGGGCTGCCCAACCTGCGCTATCTCCGCGCGCATGCGCCGCAGGAAATCGATCGCGCGAGCCGCGACAGCAAGGCGGTCGCCGTGCTGATGATCGACCTCGTCGATTTCAAGTCGATCAACGACACGTACGGCCATCGCGCGGGCGACATGGCGCTCTGTGAGGTCGCCCGGCGTCTTCATGCCTCGGTGCGGTCGCGCGACATCTGCGGCGCTACGCGGGCGACGAGTTCGTGGTGGTCCTGCACGGGTGCCCCGCCGACGAAGCACAGGCCAAGGCCGCCACGCTCCAGCGCGCGATCGCCGACACGCGCTTCGAGCCGGCCGCGGGAGAGACGAGACCGCTCGAAATCAGTGTCGGGGTGGCGATGTATCCCGAGCGGGGCGAGACGTTCGACGAGCTGCTCTCGGCTGCCGACCGGGCGATGTTCGACAACAAGCGCGCGGCCGCGAGCCGCGACAGCGCGCGTGCCGCCCGGCGGGCGCGACCGGCGCGCAAGGCTCATCTCGCGGTCAATCGCGGACTGGTTCCGGCCATCTAACGATAACGAGACGCATGGTTCTCCGAAACCCGTCGGACAAGCGCACTTCGATGCACCTGCAGGACCTCGTTACCCAGGCGAGGAGACGATGACGCTACAGAACCGCTCGACAGAAGACGTTCCCGAGCCGCAAAGACGCGATGCCCTCGATGTGCAGTCGCGGCTCGAGGTGCTGGAAACATCAAGCGGGGGACGCACGGTCGCGGTCGCGTTCCTCCGGGTGACCGTCGAGACGACCGCGGCGGCCCTGGAAGTATTCATTCCGCCCGACGGCGGCGCCGAAATCCGTTGCCCGGCGTGTAACTGCCCCAGTTCGATCCCGCCGGGCCGCGTCGCATTCCGCCGCTCAAGCGCGCGACCACATAGCGCCATCTCAATCCCGATCGAGGCCTGGTTCTGAGTCTTGTAGCCCGGGCCATCATGGCTCCCTCAGCCCTCTCTGCGTTCGATGCAACGCCCGCAACGTGAAGATGGCCGGCAGGTCCGCCAACGGGATCACGCAATTCCGCTGCGATACCTGTCAGAAGGAGTGGGGCGAGATGCTGTCGGCGCGCCAAAACGCCACAATCACGAGACAGCGGTCGTTAGATCGGGATGAAGCGGCCGACGCTCGGCGCCTGGACTGCAAACGGCCGGCAGCTCTTCGACGCGTCCTGCAGCCCGTGACGCCACGGCCCGCGACGAAAAGCGCTGAAGTGCCGGAGGGTGGGAATCGAACCCACACGGGGGGTGACCCCACGGGATTTTGAGTCCGGCGCGTCTGCCAGTTTCACCACTCCGGCATGCAGGCCAGACAAACGACTCACTAGTGTGCGCCGAAGTGTCCGTCGTTGCTTTTGAGCGATGCGTGTGCCGCAGGGACCCGGCCTGCCGCCCCGAACGGGTTACGCCGCGGTGCGCGGGCGCCGCCGCGCTTGCCGCCGCGAACGCGGCGCCGCCAATCAGCGCAAGGTTCTTGGTGAAGTGGATCATCTCGCTCATGCGCTGACTCTCTGGTCCTGAACGTTCCAGTAGTCGTGCATCGCCGGCGTCACGCCGGTGAGAAACGTCGTCACGAGCGACGCGCCGACTTTCTGCTTCACGCCGGTGAGCAGGCTCAGGCCGCCGAGCACGAGCAGCGCTCGCCCGTACCGCACCGCGGCCTCGGGCCATGATCACGCCCTTGCTCTTCGCGTAGCCGATCGGCATCTTGCGATCGGTGAAGTGATGAATTCCGTTGTAGAGGAAGTAGCCGCCAAAGATGGCAGGTCGTCCCGCGGTCGATGCGACCTGTTCGAGTGCTGACCTCTCCGGCGCGGTTTCGTGGGGGTCCGGACGCCATCGGGCGGACCTCATGCTCGCGTCCTGTCAGGTAGGGCCGCTGCGCCCGGGACCGAAACTTCAGAGCCATCAGTTCCCTCCTCTGCGGTGGCGGGCCGGTGCAAGCGGCTGGCCGTTTATGCCCGCCAAAACGCAGCTCAACGGGGCACCCGCCGCGCGCTTCGGCTTCGGGAGGCGAAGTTTGGACCGGCTGCTACACTGGGGTTACATGCATCCCGACCTGACGCCGCTCGAGCACGAAGACGAGCTCCACCGTTTGCTTGCCGAATCCGAAGAGCGCCCGGTTCTGCTGTTCAAACACAGCCACACGTGCGGCGTCAGCATGGAAGCGCTCGACGAGCTCGTCGCGCACATGAACGATCGCACCGGCACGCGCGGAGCTGAACGGTCAGCACCGCAGTATGCGATGGTGACGGTTCAGACCCACCGCGGTGTATCGAATGCTGTCGCGCAGAAGCTCGGCGTCCGCCACGAGACGCCGCAGGCGCTGCTCATTCGGGATGGACGCGTGGTGTGGAGCGCGTCACACTTCCGCGTGACCGCGGCTGCCGTGGACGCTGCGATCAGGACGCGATCCTGATCCTCACCGGATATTTTCTGCCATCAAGTACACGCCGCACGTCTCGCGGCAGCAGCGCCACCTGCTGACGGCAACGCTCGCGAATCTCGCCGAGCGTGGGACGCCAGGTCCTGACGCCGTTCTTCATCACCTCTCGTAGAAGTGGCTGGCCGCCGGTCGCGCGCGGATCATCCGTCGCCAGGGCCAGAACATCTTCGACCGCGACGCCCTCGTGAAATACGCGCCACGCCTGTTTGCACCCCGGATAGGTGCGCTTGCCGGGGCTCGTCTTGATCACGGGCACGAAGCGTCCGTCACGCTCGATTTCCGCAAGCTTGTAGACGCCGGACAGCGCGGGCGCGTCGCTCGACGTGCTGACGGCGGTGCCGACGCCGAATCCGTTCACGGGTGCGCCTGACGCGACAATCTCGGCGACGCGCAGCTCGTCGAGGTCGCCGCTCGCGACGATCGCGGTCTCGCGCAGACCGTGCTCGTCGAAGATGCCGCCGCACCGTCGCGACTGGTCGCGATGATGTCACCGCTGTCGAGCCGGACGGCCTTCGGCCTGAGGCCTGACGCGGCGATCATTCGCGCGGCCGCGAGCGCATCATGCAGTGTCGAGGATGAACACGGCGTCCGTCGCCGATACACGTCCGCGTGAAGGCGCTGAAACGCGCTCGCTTCGTCCGCAAACGCCATCACCCACGAATGCGCCATCGTTCCCGACAGCGGGATGCCGAAGCGCCTGCCCGCCTCGACCAGCGACGATGGATCGAAGCCGGCGATGTAGGCGGCACGCGCGGCGCGGATGCCCGCATCGATGCCGTGCGCGCGGCGCGCACCGAAATTCCATCACGCCGCGGCCCGCTGCCGCCTCGACGACGCGCGACGCCGGCTGGCCACGGACGTGGGAAACATGATCTCCGCGATCAGTGCCGTCTCGACCAGCTGCGCTTCGGCGAGCGGCGCGGTCACGCGCAGCAACGGTTCCTGCGCGAATACCGGCGTCCCTTCTTCGATCGCCGACACGTCACCCGTGAAGCGAAGGCGGACCAGGTACGCCGTCGAAGAATGTCGCGGGCAGCTTCGCGAGCGCCGGCACGGTGCGGTAGGTCGATCTCCGTCCGCGGTAAACCGCAGCGATTCGAGGAAGTCGAGCGCCTGGTCGAGACCGGCCGCGACCAGGTAGTTCCGCGTCGGCGGCAGTTGCCTGACAAACAGGTCGAAGGTCGCGCGTCCCGACACCCCGCGCGACGTAATACCGCCGATCATCGTCAGCTCGTAGAGATCGGTGGAAGCGCCGACGGCGTCATCGGTCGCTACGAGCGCCGCGTCGCGCAGCGCGCGCTGCCGGCGAAATAGCCGCACATGCCGTGCACGCCGACGCCGGGAGGCGTCGCCGCGGAGACAGAGATAGAGGCCGCGCACCGGCGTCGAATAGGCGCGCCACGTCGGCCGCGTGAAGAACTGCCACAGGTCGGCTGACGCCCGGAGCCGATGTCGCCGCCGACGAAGTTCGCGTTGTGCCTTCGACATCCGCCGGTGACGCGACCGAACGCGCAAGGATGCGATCGCGGAACCCCGGCGCGAAGCGTTCGATCTGCGCTTCGATGCGCGGCAGCATGTCCACCGCCGATCCGGCCCGGCGCATTGGCGAATGCGCCCACGCGGTGTGCTTCCCCGGCCGGGCGCGCGACAGGATCAAACGAGTGTCGGCTGCACGAGCGGCACGAACGGCCGTTCCGGGGCCACGCCCGACCACGCGTCGTTGTTCGGAGCGGCATGAGCTCAGCCATCGTGCCGCACACATGCACCGTTGACGCCCGTGCGCACTCGGGTGATCGCCACGGAATCGGCGCGCCAAGCGCCAGTCCACCTTGAACACACCCATCCCGTATCGATATCGCTGCAGGCTCCGCCGGTATGCGACGAGGGCAGCCGTGAGCCGGCGATGTCGAGAAACGGCTTCGGCGACAGGTCACACAGCACCGCTCTGGCTGGCGGCAAGTCGTCGAGCGACGTCACGCGGTGGTCCGCCACGACGTCACCGCCAAGCGGTCCGCAGATGTGCGACCAGCGCGTCCGTCAGCGTCTGCGCGCCGCCACGCGGGATCACCCACCCGACGATGTGTGCCATCGCGCCGAGCACGAGGCCAAAGCCGGCCGTGAGGGGTGTGTCGAGCGGCAGCATCCCGTGCGCGGCGATGCCACCGAAGAGCGCCCGCGTTCGATCCTCGACGAACGTGCTCCGGGCAGAAGCCCGTTCGCGGTGCGAAGCGCGCGAAGCCCGAACGCGGCCAGCGCGAGAGGATGCCGCGGCCAGCGAAGCGGGCCGAGGACCGACGATTCGATCAGCGGCCACCCGCGCACCAGGCCGCCGAACAGGCGTGTGTAGGGCTCGCGATCGCGGCCGAAGGCCTCCCGCCGTGCGCTCCACCGATCGCTCGACAGATCGCCGCCGTGCCGTCGTCAAACGGGTGCGCAACCATGGCGGGCGGCTCGATGAATTCGACGCCGTGCTGGCGAGCGGAAGCGTTCGAAAGAATGGCGATACGGCCGCCGTGGCGTGCAGCAATACGTAACCT
>ERZ1370068.5175-contig-4209_pt1 | contig 72817 bp, 90 predicted proteins | sample MGYA00561227_ERZ1370068 | MGnify/ENA primary metagenome ERZ1370068 (study PRJEB38410, sample SAMEA6850437) | metagenome | study: Metagenomic assessment of the ecological functions of the soil: analysis of the soil microbiota associated with the... | reverse complement strand
TTGTACTTCGTTCAGTTACGTATTGCTCATCCCTGAGGGTCTGGCGGAGTTCTCGCAGCAGACGTTCTCGTTCGACCTCGGGACGCTCTACGACGTCGGCGCGCCGGCATGAAGATCGGCATGGCGATCTCAGAACATCGGCTCGCAGATCAAGTTCATCGAGCGCGAGGCGCGCATCCCGTCGATCTTCCGCGTCGGCACGTCGGCCACGCTGCTGCAGACGCGCCGACCAGCAAGCTGCTGCGGCTCGTTCGAGTTCTCGCATCCGCCGGACAACTCCGAGCGCGCTGAACGTCGGCGCCGAGTACTCGTTCCGCAAGTACGTGTTCCTGCGCGGCGGCTACAACGTTCAACTACGACTGCCGAGGGCGCTCGCCGGCGGCGTCGGCTTCCACTTCCCGGTCTCGGTCGCCGGCATGGCCGACCTCGACTACGCGTACACCGACATGAGCGACCTCGGCAGCGTCCATCGGTTCTCCGCTCAAGTTCATGTTCTGACCGAAGATCGTTCCGGCTCCGACGTTCGATCGGGTCCGCGCCGCGCTCCCTTCGGCGGGGCGCGTTCGTCTATGCGGTGTCGTTGGCCGTCGTGAGCCACTGCGCGCGCCTGCGGCGTCGTGGCCGCGCGCGCGTCCGCGCCCGACGAGGCCCGGGCCCGCTGCCGTGGCGCGTCGCGGCGGTCGTGCTGGGCTTCACCGGTCGACGCCGCGACTTCCCGGACTCGACCGGCGGCCTACGCTCGAGGTCTACCTGCGGCTGCCGCCGCGACGCTGCGGCGATGCTCGCGGACGTCAGCGGCGTCGCCGGATCCGGCGTCGAGGCTCGAGCTGACGCAGCGCCCTATGGCGGCCAAGCGGGACAGCGGCCATCAGGAGATTCGAGATCGCGCCAGCGGATTCGGCAGGTGGGTTCGGCAAGGCGTCGTGAACGCGATTCGCCGCGCCCCCGGACCGCAGCGGCTGAGGTCGCGCGTCGAGGACCTGGTCGTCGCAGAAGCGCGGGCTCGCGTCAGGGCCGCGGGCGCACCGAGATCGCCGGCGCCGTCGACGGGCGAGTTTCGACTCTCTGCAGGCGCAGGGGCCGCGACCTGTCGACGCCATCGAGTTCGTGTGGGGCGAGGTCAGGAGCCCGGTCGGGCCGACGGCCGTCGATCGCAACGGCCGCAGCGGTCTGCCCGACCCGGAGCGGCTCTACGGACTGTTCGCCGACGCAGATGCGCGTCGCGTTCACGCGTGCGCTCAGGCTGCACGCGCGTGGCACTGGAAGGCGCACGGTGCTCGACGCGCGCGCAGACGCGCGCTGGCCGAGCACGAGGGCACGGACGGGTCGCCGGCGACCGCTGGTCGTCGAGACCGAGCTCGACGTCTCGCACTGAGCCGGCCCGGCTGGCTACGACTGCGAGATGACACGCGTGGCAGGAAGGCGACGCGAAGCCGCTGTCGCCGTCGGTCGCTTCAGCGTCGCGTGGCGCCGGAGTCGTGGCTGCGCAATCCGCGCGAGACTGCAGGACCTGGTCCACTTCCTGCTCGCGCGCCGACGACGAGGAGAGCTTCGTACGCATGCATCCCGGCGAGCAGGAGCGTCTGCTCGACGACTTCTGGCGCCGCCGTGACCCCGACGCCCCGGACACGCCGCGATCGAGACGCGCGTGAGCTTCCTCCACCGCGTGGACGATCGCGAACGAACGCTGCGGACCGGTTGCGGTGCTCGCAGCGCGGATGTTCACCGACATGGGGCGCGTCTTCATCCGCTATGGGAGCCGTCAGGACGATCCGATGCCAGGTGATCCCGGCCGGGCGACAACACGTTGCGCAGGTGCTGCGCGAGCTGTCGCTGGACGAGAACCGCCCGCTCGGCGGCGTGATCGAGCAGGGGCCCGGGCGGCGACATGCGTCCATTCGAAGTGTGGGTCTACGGCCGGCGATTCCGCTGCCGCCCGACGCGGATCGAACGCTCGAGCGCCGCGCCGCAACCGCCTCGTGTTCCTGTTCGTCGACGAGCACGGGCTCGGCGACTACCGCCTGCGCTACTCGAACGAGTGCCCGCGCGGCGGGCGCCCGCGCTCGCCCGGCGCCGATGGAATCGCATTCGCCGCGGCGGTGCGCGCGTCGCGACCCACGCGCTTGACCCCCGCGCGCGCTGCGGCATAGTCCCCGACTTTTTCGCAACCCACTTCGCTCGATCGTGGCTGCCTTCGAGGAGGATCCGTCTCCCCATGCGCCTCGGCATCCTCACCGGAGGCGGCGACTGCCCCGGCCTCAACGCCGTCATCGAGCCGCCGTCGTGCGCACCGTGCGCACCTACGACCGGGCCTCGTCCTCGGCTTCTCGGACGGCTGGCGCGGCACTGCTGCAGAACCAGGTTCGCATCCTCGACCGAGCCGCAGTCTCGGGCATCCTGCCGCGCGGCGGCACGATGCTTTCTCGGCTGCCGCGCGCATCGACCCGTTCCAGCGAGCCGGGGCGGGGTCGAGGCGGTTGCGGCGGCGTGCGCGAAGCCACGAGCTGGACGCGTTGCTCGTGTGCGGAGGCGATGGGACGCTGTCGGCGGCGGCGCGCCTGGCGCAGGCGGGCGTGCCCATCGTCGTGGGATCCCGAAGACGATCGACAACGGCATTCACGGGACCGACTTCTCGTTCCGGTTTCGATACGGCGCTGGCGACCGTGGTGAGAACCATCGACGCGCGCTCCACAGCACGGCGGAGTCTCACGATCGCGTAGTGATCGTCGTGGAGGTAATGGGGCGGCGGCATCGCCAGGATGGCTCGCGGTGTGCGGGCGGGGTGTCGCCGGGGGCGCGGACGTGATCGTCGCCCCGGAGGAGCCGATGAGCATGCAGGAGATTTTGCGGCGACACCTGCGCGAGCGCAAGGCGCAGGGGCGGGACTTCAGCATCGTCGCGGTGGCCGAGGGCGCGAAGTTCAAACTAGCCCGAGCCGGACGGCCGGCAGTTCTGAGGCGCCGTTTCGCCTCGATCACGTGGGGCGAAAGATGTACGGAGGAGTCGGCGAGGTCGTCGCGCGCGAGAGACTGAGCAGCGGCTCGGAAGATCGAGACGCGCACGGTGACGCTGGGCTACGTGCGGGCGCGGCGGGACGCCGACCGCGTTCGACCGACTGCTCGGCACGCGGATGTGGCATCGCGGCCGTCGACTTCTGGCGGTCGAGGGCAAGGTGGGGGACGATGGGTGAGCCTCGCAAGGGCGCAGCCTCACCGCCGTGGACCTGTCCGTCGTGCTGCAGGGCACGCGGACCGTGCCGTCGACCGCGAGCTGATCGACGTCGCGAAGGTGTTCTTCGGTTAGAGCGCGCGTGCGCCGCAGTGTGGACGCTCGAGACTCGACCTACGGGGAGATCGGGAACCGCGATGACGCTTCGTGTCGGAATCAACGGCTTCGGACGCATCGGGCGTCTGGTGGTGCGTGCGGCCATGTCAACGCCGAAGGCGCCGATCGAGTTCGTCGCGGTGAACGACCTCACCGACGCGCAACACGCTCGCGCACCTGCTGCGCTACGACACCGATCCACCGCGTGTGGGCCGAGGCTTCGCGGCGGCGTGCACGGACGGTGCGCTGGTGGTCGCGGGCGACGAGATCGAGGTGCTGGCCGAGAAGGATCCCGCCGAAGCTGCCGTGGAAGGCGCCTCGGCGTCGATGTCGTGCTCGAGGCGACCGGCCAGCTTCACCGACCGCGCGAGGCGCGCGCGCATCTCACCCGCGGCGGTGCCCGAAGCCGTGCTCGTCTCGGCCCCGGCCAAAGGGCGCCGACCTGACGTTCGTGATCGGCGTCAACGACCACCTGTTCGACCGCACGAAGCACACCGTCGTGAGCATCGGCTCGTGCACGACCAACTGCCTCGCGCCCGTGGCCAAGGTGCTGGACGACGCGTTCGGCATCGAGCACGGGCTGATGACCACGATCCACGCCTACACGAACGACCAGCAGCATCCTCGACCTGCCGCACAAGGACCTGCGCCGCGCGCGCGCGCGCGGCGCTCAGCATGATCCCGACCTCGACCGGCGCCGCCAAGGCGATCGGCCAGGTGCTGCCGGAGCTGAAGGGCAAGCTCGACGGCATCGCGGTGCCGCGTGCCGGTGATGGACGGCTCGCTCGTCGACCTGGTCGTGCCGCGTGGCGAAGTCCGTGCGACATGCGCGACGGTGAACGCCGCGATGAAGACGGCGGCCGACGGGCCCGCTGCAAGCGGCATCCTCGAGTACTGCGACGGACCCGATCGTCTCGAACGACGTCGATCGGCAACCCCGCGAGCAGCGTGTTCGACGCGCTGTCGACGAGCGTGATGCGACGGACGGCATGGTGAAGGTGCTCGTCGTGGTACGACAACGAGTGGGGCTTCTCGAACCGCGTCGTCGATGCGCTGGTGATGATGGCGTGAGCGGCGCCGCGACCTACCACAAGACGGATCGTACGCGATCTGACCGCGCGCGGCAAGCGCGTGCTCGTGCGCGTGCGACTTCAACGTGCCCGTCGACGAACGGCGCGGTGACGGACGACACGCGCATCGTCGCCGCGCTGCCCACGATCCGCGAGCCTGACCGAGCGCGGCGCGGCGCGTCGTGCTGATGTCGCATCTCGGGCGCCCCAAGGGCGGGCCCGGAGCCCAAGTACAGCGCTGGCGCCCGGTCGCGGCGCGGCTCGCGGAGCTGCTCGGAATGCCTGTGACGTTCGCGCCCGACTGCGTCGGGTCCGGACGCCGAGCGTGCCGCGCCGCGCTCGGCGGACGGCGGCGTGCTGCTGCTCGAGAACCTGCGCTTCCATCCCGAGGAGGAGGAAGAACGACGCCGGCTTCGCGCGCAGGCTCGCGCGCGCTCGGCGAGCTGCTACGTGAACGACGCGTTCGGCACCGCGCATCGCGCGCACGCCTCGACCGAGGGCGTCGCATCTGCTGCACCCGGCCGTCGCCGGGCTGCTGATGCAGACGGAGCTCGAGTACCTCGGCGCGCGCGCTCGACCAGCCCGCAGCGTCCGTTCGTCGCCGTGCTCGGCGGCGCCAAGATCTCCGGCAAGATCGACGTGCATCACCGCGCTGCTGGCGAAGGTCGACCGCCTGCTCGATCGGCGGCGCGATGATGTTCACGTTCCTGCAAGCGCGCAGGGCGTCCCGACCGGCCGCTCGCTGGTCGAGGAGGACCGCATCGACGCTGGCGCGCGAGCGTGCTCGCGACGACGCCGCGCGCGCGGCGTCGAGCTGGTGCTGCCCGTCGACTGCATCGCCTCGACCGCGCCGACGGCTCGGCGCCCGGGCGCGCCACCGCGCGTCGAGCGCGCTGCGCCGCAGACGAGATGGGCGTCGACATCGGCCCCGAGACCGTGCCGCGCATTCGCGCGAGAGCTGCGCGACGCGCAGCACCGTGCTGTGGAACGGCCCGATGGGGATCTTCGAGGTGCCGGCGTTCGCCGCCGGCACGCTCGGCGTCGCGCGCGTGCTGCGCCGAGGCCGCCGGACGCGGCGCGACGGTCGATCGTGGGCGGCGGCGACTCGGTCGCGGCGGTGCAGCAGGCCGGGCTCGCGCGAGCGCTTCACGCACCTCTCGACCGGCGGCGGCGCGTCGCTCGAGTTCCTCGAGGGCAAGGTGCTGCCCGGCGTCGCGGCGCTCGACGACGCCGAGCGCGTGAGCCGCACGACCGTGGCCGCGCCGGCCGCGCCTCGTCGCGCGGCAACTGGAAGATGCACAAGACCGCCGCCGAGGGCGCGCGCGCTCGCGCGCGAGCTGCGTCGAGCTGCTCGGCGCGCGCCCGCCGTGCGCGGTCGCGCTGTGCCCGCCGTTCACCGCGCTCGAGTCGGTGGCCGCGGTGCTGCGCGACGGCACGGCATCGCACTCGGCGCGCAGAACCTGCACTGCGGAGCCGCAGGGCGCGTTCACCGGCGAGGTGTCGGGCGCCGATGCTCGCGGCGCTCGGGCTGCCGGTTGGTGATCGTCGGCCACTCCGAGCGCCGCCACGGCATGGGCGAGGACGACGCGAGCGTGGCGCGCAAGCTGCGCGCCGCGCTGCGCGACGAGCCTGACGCCGATCGTGTGCGTGGGCGAGACGCTCGCCGAGCGCGAGGCCGACCGCACCGCCGAGGTGCTCGTGCGCCAGATCCAGGCCGCCTACGACGGGCTCGCCGACGCCGACGCGCGGCGAGACGGTGATCGCGTACGAGCCGGTGTGGGCGATCGGCACCGGCCGCGTCGCGACCCCGGAGCAGGCGCGCGAGGCGCACCGCATCGATGCGCGCCACGCTCGACCGCGTGGTCGGCGCCGGCGCGGGCCGCGACGTCGCGATGCTCTACGGCGGCAGCGTCAACGCCGACGAACGCGCCGGCACTGTTCGCGGAGCGAGGAGATCGACGGCGCGCTGGTGGGCGGCGCGTCGCTCGAGGCGGCGTCGTTCTGGAAGATCGCGGTCGCCGCGTCGCGCAGCCGACGCGATCGGTTGACGCGCCCGAGTTGACGTCGTCTGGGTGCGGCTGCACGTGCCGGCCGCCTGAGCCGTCGCTCGCGCCGCACCGTCGAACCGCCGTCGAGGCGCCCGCTGGAGATTCACCGCGAGGATCCGTCATGTACGCTCTGCTGCTCGTGCTTCACCTGCTCGTCTGCCTCGCGCCTCGATCGGCGTCGTGCTCATCCAGTCCGGAAAGGGCGGCGGGCTTGCGGGCGGAGCGCTTCGGCGGCTCCGCGCAGACCGTGTTCGGCGGCCGCGGCGCCACCGACTTCGTCACGCGCGCGACGATGGTGCTCGGCGGCTGCGTTCTTCGTCGACGTCGCTCGTGCTGGCGTTGATGACCTCGAACCCCGGCACCTCGTCGCGCAGCCTGATCCAGAACGAGGCGCGTCGCTCCGCCGGCGCCACGCAGCCCGGACAGCTTCCGCCGGCACCGGGACAGCGTCCGTCCGCGCCGCCCGCGGGATCCAGCGCCGCCCGCGACGCCGCCCGCGACGACGCCGAGCACGCCGCCCACGCCGAGCGGCAAGCCGACGACTCCGTAGACCCGTGCCCGGGTGGTGGAACTGGTAGACACGTACGTTTGAGGGGCGTATGGGGAAACCCGTGCGAGTTCAAGTCTCGCCCCGGGCACCACGCGCAGCACTGCGAGCCACGCGAGCGTGCGCGGTCGTGTCGCTTCGTCGAGCGGGGAAGGTGGGCTGCCCCGGCGGACGCGCGGAGGTGTGGGAGGCGTCGTTACGGCGGGTGCGCGGAACCAGCAGCTCGGCGGCGGAACCCGTCCATGGTCTCGGCGTCGACGTAGCCCACGACGCGGCGCACGATCTCACCGTGTCGACCGATGAACACGGTCGTCGGCAGCGAGCGGACCGGGCCCCACTGATCGAGCGCCGCATCGTTCGCCATCGCGAGTCGGGAAGCGCACGCCGAGATGGTCGGCGAAGTGGCGAACCTCGACGGGTGATTCATCGTCGACCGAGAGGCCGAGCACGACCAGGCCGCGGTCGCGATAGCGCTGCTGGATCCGATCGAGGTGGGGCATGTTCGCGCGGCACGGCGTGCACCACGTCGCCCAGAAGTCCACGACCATGGGGCGCCCGCGGAACTCGGACAAACGCAATGGCTTGCCGTCCAACCCTCGCACGGTGAACGAAGGGGCGGGCGGGGTCTGCCGGCGAGGCTGGGAGCCGCGCCCAGCATCAGCACGCCAAGCGCCGCGCTCGCATAGAGGAGCACGACGCCGGAATGCGCCTGGTGCCAGTGTGCCCTGAGTTGTCCCGGTCGGTTTTGCGGTGGCATCGGTCCTCTGCGCCAAGAACGATACGGGCTCCCGGCCTTCGCGCGCACGCGCACTCTCACGTCTTTTGCAGCGGCTTGACCGGGTTTTTCACAACTGGAACGCGAATCCGCCCCTTCGTGCGTTTCGCAGGGAACGAACCCGGCGGTCCCGGCGTAGGGAGTTCGATGGCGTTTCCATCGCCATCTCTCGCTGCGGGCTTGAGAGGCATTTTCAGCCCGTGCTAGCGTGCGAAACGGCCGTCGCGCGACGAGCGATGTAGGTCTCCCGTCCGCCGGCGTCGAAGGAACGACGCGGCGAGACCTCACAGGGAGTGTGAAGCCGAATGGTCCTCGCGGCCTTCATCATGCAAGCGGGAGGATGCGTGCCTCCATCCCGTCCCTGATCGCCGGCGCCGGCTGGTTCTCGAAGGGCATCCTGCTCATCCTGCTCGTCGTCTCGGTCTACTCGTGGGCGGTGATGTGGAACCGGCACCGCCTGTACACGCGGGTCGAGCGCGCCGACCGTGACTTCCTCGCCTCCTTCCGCCGCCTGAAACCCAATCAGGAGCGCCGGCTCGTGCGCGAGCAGCACCCGCAGAGCCTGCTCGCCCGCGTGGCGCTGGCCGGGCAGCGCGCGCTGGACCAGCAGCCGCGCGGTCGCGGGCACGGCGTCTGACCGTCACGAGGGCGCCCAACGGGCGATGGATCGCTCGCGCCAACGAGAGAGTCCGCGCGTGCTCGGAGCGTCACGTCGGCTTCCTCGCCACCACCGGCAGCGTCTCGCCGTTCATCGGACTGCTCGGCACGGTGTGGGGCGTGATGAGCGCGTTCCTCAACATCGGCGCCCAGGGATCGGCGTCGCTGCGTGGTGGTCGCGCCCGGGATCGCCGAGGCGCTGATCGCCACCGTCGCGGGCCTGCGCCGCCGCGATCCCGGCGGTGGTCGGCTACAACCATCTGCTCGGCCGGCTGCGCGAGCTTCGGCCAACAGCACCGGGCAGTTCGCGAGCGAGTTCCTCGACCGCCGGCTGGGAGCGCGACGGCTCGTGAGCATGAGACTCGGTCCTCGCGCGCGCCCGATGGCCGAGATCAACGTCACGCCGTTCGTCGACGTGGTGCTCGTGCTGCTCATCATCTTCATGGTCACGGCGCCGTTCCTGCAGGGCGGGCTCGAGATCGACCTGCCCAAGGTCGCGACGCGCGGGCTCGACGTGCGCGAGGGACTGATCGTGAGCGTGCGCGCCGACCGCACGATCGCGGTCGGCAACTCGCGTCGTCGCGCTCGGCCGGCTTCGAGGACGCGCTGCGCCGCGCGCGGCGCCGCGCAGCGTCCGGTGTTCCTCAAGTCCGACCAGCGCGTGCCCTACGGCCTCGATCGTCGAGCTGCATCGCGCGACTGCGGCGCGCGGGGGTGGCGTCGCTGGGCCTCGTCACCGAGCCGCCGCCGCCGGCGCGCCGCTAGGGCATGACTCGTGCGCGTCGTCGGTGATCGGCTCGGGGATGGTGCACCTCGCGGTGCTGCTGTGCGCTGTTCGCGGTGCGGCGGCGCGGCCGCTGGTGCGTGTCCGGGCCCCGAGGTGGTGCAGGTGTCGCTGCTCGAGCCGACGGCCGACGCCAGCGGCGCCGGTCGCGGCCCCGCCCGAGTCGAGACGCCGCCCGCAGACCGAGACGGTGCAGCCCACCGAGGACACGGGCGTCGAAGGTGACGCCCGACAAGCCCGAAGAAGCCGCCCAAGCCGCCGAAGAAGGCCGGAGCCGGAGCCGTCGCCGTCCGCCGGTGCTGCCTTACGCGTCCATCGGCAACGCCGGACTGCAGGGCGCAGGTGGCGGTGGACGCGGCCGACTTCGAGTTCACGTACTACCTGGTGCTGATCCGCAACCGCATCGCCACGAACTGGGCGCCGCCGGCCGGCCTCTCGAGCGGGGGCCAGCCGATGCGCGCGGTGGTGTACTTCCGGATTCAGCCGCGACGGCGCGGTCTCGGAGCACGCGGATCGAGACGCGAGCGGCTGGTCGAGTTCTTCGACCGCTCGGCGTTGCGCGCGGTCCAGCTCAGCGATCCGATGCCGCCGCTTCCGCTGGGCTACGCGGGCGGCGATCTCGGCATCCACTTCGGCTTCGAGTACGATGGCGCCATGACGCGCGCGCTCACCGCCTGCGTTCTCGGCGTCCTCGCTGTGCGGCGTCGCCGCCGCTCAGCCGAGCGACGTGCGCATCGACATCACCTCGGGCAGGACGCGCGCATCCGCATCCACTGCGAGGCGATGGACGCGCAGGGCAGCCGCAACGCCGCGGTGTCGAGCGTCCAGGCCGACGAGCTGCTCGCCAACGATCTCGATCGCTCCGCCGTGTTCGCCGTGAGCCGCGCGTGGGTCGACCGGGTGAGCACGCCGTTCGACGTCGCAGGCCTTCGTCGGCGGCAAGTGGGCGGTGTCGGGAAGCCAGATCAAGCTCACCGGCGAGGTGCGCGACTTCCCGGCGCGGCGAACCGATCCTCGTGCGCGAGTACCGCGGGGCGTCAACGAGTGGCGCGACGCTCGTCCACCGCTTCGCGGACGACGTCGTGCTCCAGTTCACCGGCGAGCTGGGAGTGTCGCAGACGCGCATCGCGTTCGTCTCGCCCTCCGGTCGCAACGAAGGAGCTGTGCGTCGTGGACTTCGACGGTCAGGGCTTCGCGACGCTGACCCGCGACCAGTCGATCGCGCAGTCGCCGGCGTGGTCGCCGGACGGCTCGCTGATCCTGTTCACGTCGTATCGCGGCGGCACGGGGCCCCAGATCTGCGTGACCCCGGCCGCGGGTGGGAAGGACATACCTCGTCTCCGGTCGCCCGGGCAACAACACCAGCGCGTCGTACTCGCCCGACGGCCGCGAGGTCGTGTGCACGCTCAGCCAGGACGGGAACTCGGAGATCTACCTGCTCGACGCGCGCGGCGGGTCGCCGCACCGCCTCACCAATCAGCGTGCGATCGATACCTCGCCGGCATGGTCGCCGACCGGTCACGAGATCGCGTTCACGTCCGACCGCGGAGGGTCGCCGCAGGTTTACGTCATGGACCGCGACGGTGGTAACGTACGTCGGCTCACGTATGAGGTGAACTATACGGACTCGCCAGCGTGGTCCCCGAAGGGGGATCGGCATGGCGTTCGTCTCCCGCACGGCGCGCGGGTTCGACATCTATGTCGTGCCGGTCCGACGGCGGGAGCCCGACTGGTCGTGAGCGGCAGGAGCAACGAGAACCCTCGCTGGTCACCCGACGGGCGACATCTGGTGTTCGCATCGAATCGCGACAGGGGCGTTCGGGCTGTTCGTCACCGACCTCGACGATCGCCCGCCCCGACGTCTGGATTCTGGGGGCGTGAAGCGATGAGCCCGGCATGGTCCCCGCGCCCCGGCGGCGCGACGACCCCACCGAGCTCGGCCGAACGACGTACCACCGAGGAGAGAAACCATGAACGTCGATACCGGATGATCCGCCGCCCCGCCCTGGTCGCGCGTGGCGCTGCTGTTCGCCCTGACGTGGGGTTGCGCGAAGAAGGCAAAGGAAGCGCCTCCGACCCCGCCGCCGCCGCCGCCGCAGGAGACACCCGCGCCGCCCCCGGAGCCGCCCAGGAGCAGCCCCCGACGCCCGCCGCCGGCGCCCGCGATCACGTCGAGCGACTTCCAGCCCGTGTTCTTCGATCTCGACTCCGTACACGCTGCGTGACGACGCGCGCTCGGCGCTCGACGCCAACGCCCGACTCCTGCGCGAGCAATCCCGACGCGCGCACTCGCGATCGAGGGACACTGCGACGAGCGCGGCACGGTCGAGTACAACCAGGCGCTCGGCGAGCGGCGCGCCCAGGCCGCGCGCGACTACCTGGTGCAGGCCGGGATCGCCGCCGCGCGTCTTCCAGCCGTGTCCGTACGGCAAGGAGCGGCCATTCGAGACCGGCCACGACGAGGCCGCGTGGGCCAAGAATCGTCGCGCCCAACCCGTGGTCCAATGATCGACGGCATCGGTCGCGGACGCCGACCGAGCCCTCCGGGCGGCGTCCGCATCGCCTCGCGCGTGCGAATCGCGCCGGCGCTGATCGTCCTCGGGGCCTGCGGCGCGTTGCCGGCGTGCACGCCGCCATCGGTGCTGACGCTGCGCGGAGGCCTCGACAGCCTGCGCGTGGTGGTGGATACGATGAGCGTCCGCGACTCGATCACGCACGCCATGATCGTCGACATGCGGCGCGAGGTCGCCGAGCAGCGCGACATCCTGCTCAGCACGCGCGCGACCACCGGCACGACGACCCAGGAGCTGTTCGAGCAGATGGGACGGCTCGAGGGCAAGCTCGACGAGGCGATGGGCCGCTTCAACCAAGCGTCGCAACGCTCGAGCTCGACGCCCGCGAGCAGCGGCGGCCGACGCGAACCAGCTGTACGACCAGGCCGCGCAGGATCTCACGCAGGGTCGGTACGCGATGGCCCTGCAGGGATTCCGCGACTTCGTGCGAAAGAGCCCGAAGGCCGAGTTGGCCGACAACGCGCAGTACGGGGTCGGGGAATGCTTCTTCGCGCAGTCCCAGTTCGACAGCGCGGCGGTCGAATACCAGCGCGTCGTGGACGACTACCCGCAAGGGGACAAGGTGGCCGCGGCGATGTACAAGCTCGGACTCAGCCAAGAAAAGCTTCGACGCACCTCGGAGGCCAAGAAGACGTTCGAGGACCTGGTGCGCAAGTACCCGTTGTCCGGTGAGGCTCAGCTCGCCCGCGAGCGCCTGGGCACGACTCGCCGAAACTAGAGCTCACCCTGTCGCTGCACCTCCTGATCGTCGTCTGATCGGAGCGGCCTCCCCGGCCGCTCCGTTCGATTCCATCGCCCACGCCGGTGTCGTGACGCGCGCCGCCGAGGCGGCCCCGATCCCGCGCCGGCCGAGTTGTTCCGCTGGGACGCAGCGGATCCCGATCCGCCCGCGGCCTTAGCACCGCACGACTCCGCCGAAGGGCTTCCGATCTCGCGCGTTCAGGTCCCGCCGCACAACATCTTCGATCCCGTGCCCGGGGCGCGTTCGCGCCCGTCTACCGGCTCGCGAACCGACTCCACATCCGCACCCGTGAGAAAACGGTGCGCGACCAGCTTCTGTTCCGTCCCGGCGATCGCTGGTCCAACGACATCGGACGGGAGACCGTGCGCAACCTGCGCGCGCTGAACTTCCTCGCGCCGTCCCAGATCGTCGCGCAACGCGACGGCGACTCGGCCGTCGTGAGCGTGACGACGCGCGACGTGTGGTCGACGAGCGCCGAGTTCAACATCGAGCGCCGACGGCAAGGAGTACGGCTCGATCGCCTTCACCGAGTCGAACTTGGCCGGGCTCGGCAAGGCCTTTGCGCTCACCTATCGATCGATTCCCGACAGTCGATCGTTCGGCTTTTCGTACAACGATCCCAGCGTGCTCGGCTCCCGCTTCCGGTTGCGGTACGGGGCCAGCGACGGCACCAGCGGTGCGAGCGACGAGGTCGGCTTCGGCGTGCCGTTCTACGCGCTCGAGACGCCGCACGCGTATGGGATCTCCTGGGCGCGCACGACGTCCGTCGTGCACCTCTACGAGTCGAACGCCGAGGTCGTCAACTTCAACCAGCGGATCGAGGACGCCGAGATCCATTGGGGGCACGAGGATATCGGATCAGCGACACGGTCGCGCGCTGGGGGCTGAACTTCCGCGACCTGGATCGCCGCTTCGGTCCGACGCAGGCGCTGGTGTCGCCGCCGGAGGAGTTCGTCGGCGGGGAGGAGAGCCTGCGACTGCGCCGCATCGGCGTCGAGGGGCGGTTGTGGCATCCGACGTACATCGAGCGCACGCGCGGTGAACGGCTTCGGCCTGGTCGAGGACTTCGACGTCGGCCACTCGATCAGCCTCGAGGGCGGCTGGGCCCCGAAGGAGCTCGGCAGCACCGACGACGAGGGTTTCGTGCAGGGGAGGCTCGACCTCGGCGTCGAAACGCCGCTCGGCTTCGGGACGCTGCGCAGCTCGGCGCAGACGCGGCTCCAGCCCGATCCCATCGAAACCCTGGGCCGGCTCGACGCGCGCTGGATCACGCAATGGGCCAAGAGCCAGACGCTCGCTGCTCGCGAGGATCGGAGCCGTGAGCGTCGAGGCGCCGCGCAACTTCCAGCTCGTCGTCGGCGGCCTCAACGGCCTGCGTGCGTATCCCGTGCAGGCCGTCGCCGGAACCCGCGGATGGCGGCTGAACGCGGAGAACCGCATGGTGCTCGGCGAGAACTTCTGGGAGAGCGTCACGGTCAGGGCGGTCGGGTTCATGGATGCGGCGCGCGCGTGGGGCGCGGGCTCGGGACCGTCGCGGTGGTTCGTGGACGCCGGCACGGGCCTGCGCATCGCGCTGCCGCAGTGGTCGCTCGGTCAGGTGCTGCGCATCGATGTGGCGTGGCCGCTGGGCCCGACGCGCGACGGTCAGCGCGACGCCGTGCTCACGTTCGGATCGAGCCAGGCGTTCTGATCGCGCGGCTTGACGCCTGCGCGGCGCCACCCGTAGCGTGCGCCCGCGGGGCGCACCCGGCGTCCTGGATCCGGCCTCGGATTCGACGCGCGGCCTCGTCGAGGCGGTTCGAGTCCGCGCCCCGTGTTCTTGCGGGCGCCATGGGCATCGTGAGGATTGGTCGGGGGTCGTGGTCACCACCATCTCGAGCACGGAATTCGTGCGCGCGGGCATCCGCAGGACTGCGCATGCCCGCCGCGCGCACGCTCCGCCGTGGGCGCGACGCCCGGAGCCCGCGATGAGCGCGGGCGGCCCCCGCGCGCAGGCTCCGGTGGTCGTGATCGGCGCCGGCTGCATCGGCAGCGCGATCGCGTACGAGCTCGGTCGCCTCGGCGTGCGCGGCGTGGTCGTGCTCGAGCGCGAGCCGTTCGCGGGCTCGGGATCGACCGGCAAGGCCGCCGGCGGAATCCGCGCGCGCAGTTCTCGACGCCAGCTCAACGTGCAGATCTCGATGCGCGCCGAGCGGCGCTATGCGTGCTTCGCCGAGAGATGGAGACGCCTCCCGTGTTCTTCCCGGTGGGCTACCTGTTCGTGCTGTCTCTGCCCGAGCACTGGGCGCGCTTCCAGGTCAGGTCGAGATGCAGCGCGGCCTCGGGCTCGAGGTGCGCACGCTGACGCCCGCCGAGGTGCACACGATGATCCCCGAGCTGCGGGTCGACGATCTGCTCGGCGCCACGTTCTGCCCGACCGACGGGCTCGCGAACCCGCACGAGATCACGCAGGCCTACGTCGCGCACGCGCGCCGGCTCGGCGCCGAGTTCCGGTTCGAGACCGCGGCGCGCGGGCTGCGCGTCGAGTCGGGCCGCGTGCGTGGCGTCGTCACCGATCAAGGCGCGATCGACACGCCCTGGGTGGTCAACGCGGCCGGTCCGCACGCCGCCGAGATCGCACGCTGGGCGGACGTCGACCTGCCGGTCCGGCCGATCCGCCGGCACTGCTTCACGACCTCCCCGCTGCCGTTCGTGCACGATCGGCTGCCGATGATCGTCGACGTGGGCTCCGGCGCGTACATGCACCGCAGAGCGGCGGCATGCTGCTCGGCCTCGCCAACGCCGACGAGCCGTCGGGGTTCGACACGAGCGTGAACTGGGAGTTCCTCGAGCGCGTCGTCGAGCCGGCGATCCATCGGCTGCCCGCGCTCGCCGATGCGGAGATCTCGAACGGCTGGGCCGGGCTCTGCGAGACCACGCCCGATCACAACGCCGTGCTGGGTCCCCGCCGGGGTCGAGGGGCTGATGCTCGCGAACGGCTTCAGCGGGCACGGGCTGATGCACGCACCGGCGGTGGGCGAGCTGATCGCGGAGTGGATCGTCCACGGCAAGCCCAGCCTCGACCTCCGCCCGCTCCGCCTCGAGCGTTTCGCCGAGCACGAGACGCTCGTCGAAGCCAACGTCATCTGACATGGCGCTGATCGTCCGCACCCTCCATCTCGGGCCGCTCGACAACAACACTTACATCCTCGCCTGCCCCGAGACGCGCGAGGCGGCGCTCGTCGACGTCGGCTTCCAGCCCGAAGCGGTGCTCGAGGCGGTGAACCGCGAGGTGTGGTCGGTTCGAGCGCTGCTCAACACGCACGCTCACTACGACCACATCTGCGGCATGCGCGCGATGCAGATCGCGTTCCCGGGCGCGCACTACTGGCTGCATCCCGACGACTCGCCGCTGCTCGCCCGGCTGTCCGAGCAGGGCGCCGCGTTCGGGTTCCCACCCGCGCAGCCGCCGCTCGATCCGCACCCGCTCGCCGACGGACAGCGGCTCTCGATCGGGCGCGAGACGCTACGCGTCCTGCACACGCCGGGCCACTCGCCGGGCCACGTGTGCTTCTTCGCCGGCGACATCGTGTGGTGCGGGGACGTGCTGTTCGCCGGCTCGGTGGGGCGCACCGACCTGCCCGGCGGCTCGTGGGACGACCTCGAGCGCTCGATCCGCACGCGCCTGTTCCCGCTCGGCGATGCCGTGCGCGCGCTTCCGGGTCACGGACCCGAGACGACGATCGGACGCGAGCGTCGCGACAATCCCTTCGTGGGCGAGGGGGCGAGGCTCGCGTGAGCGGGCGCACGGGCTTCCGGCCCGCGCACCTCGACATTCATCCGACCGCGTTCCTCGCACCGGGCGCGGTCGTCGTCGGCGACGTGTCGATCGGCGCGCGGTCGAGCGTGTGGTTCCACGCCGTGCTCCGCGGCGACAGCGACCGCATCGAGATCGGCGACCACACCAACGTGCAGGATCACACCGTCGTGCACGTCGACGAGGGCCAGCCGGCGCTCGTCGGCGCGCGGGTCACGATTGGACACCGCGCCATCGTCCACGGCTGCGTCATCGAGGACGACTGCCTGATCGGGATGGGCGCGATCGTGCTGTCGGGCGCGCGCATCGGCGCGGGATCGCTCGTCGGCGCCGGCGCGCTCGTCCGCGAGGGCCAGCAGATCCCGAACGGGAGCCTCGTCGTGGGCGCGCCGGCTCGGGTGGCCGGCGACGTCCGGCCCGCGCACCGCGAGGCGATCGCGCGCGGCGCCGAGCACTATGCCGAGCTGGCGGGCGACTACCTCGCGCGCGGCTTCGGGCGCATGCATCCCGTTCCGGACAGCGTGCGCGGATTGCAGCCCGCTCCGCGGTCGCGGATGAGCGAACAGGAGTGGCACGGCGCGCTCGAGGTCCTCGCCGAGACGTCGGAGTGGATCGTCGCGCGTCACGCGCGCACGCCGGAAGGGGCGTGGCGCATGCGTCCAGGCCCCGAGCGCTGGAGCGCGGCAGAGGTGGCGGCGCACCTGCGCGACACCGATCGCGAGGTCGCGCTGCCGCGACTCGGCCGCTTGCTCACCGAACGCTTGCCTGCGTTCGCGTACATCGATCTCTCGGGAGCGGAGCGCGTGCGCGGATGGGGCACGGAGGATTCGGCGGCGGTCGTCCAGGACTTCCGCGCCGCGCGCGCCGAGGTGCTGGCGGGCCTCGAGCCGCTCGGCCCGCGCGAGTGGGAGCGGGTCGCGGTCCACTCCGTGCTCGGGTCGATCACGCTCGCCGGCATGGTGCGCGCGTGGGCGGACCACGATCTCGGTCATCGGCGCCAGATCGAGAGCGCGCTGAGGTCGTCGACATGATCCTCGTCGATCCCGTCGGGGCGCCCGTTCCCCGGCTGCTGCGGGCGGTGCGCGCGCGCGCGGCGTCGCTCGTCGATTCCGGACCGCGCACGCGCATCCTGTCGCCGCCGGCCGATGCGGCGGCGCCCGTCCTATCGCCGAGCGACGCCGAGCGCCTGCTGGTCGTCGATTGGATCGGCACGCATCGCGACGCGCGGGTTCCCGGGCTGCGCGCGGCGTGGGACCTGGAGGAGCGCGCGCGCGACCGGGCTCCCGGTGCTCGTGCTTCGCCTGGCGCCCCTCGTCGGCCCGTCGAGCCCGCTGATGCGCGCGCTGCGGGCGCAACGCCCGACGGGTCGCGCGGCGCGCGCGCTGGTGCAGCCCGTGCGCGAGGCGGACGTCGTCGAGACGCTCGTGCGGGCGCTCGACGGCCGCGCCGCCTGGCGGGGATGGTACGAGGTGTGCGGCGAGGAGGTGCTGACGCTCGAGGAGCTGGCGGCGCTCGCGGCCCCGACGCCCGGCGTCGAGGCGGGCGAGGAGGCGGAGTGGGAGCCGGCCCTCGACATCCTCGCGGTTCAAGGGCTGGCCGAGCCCGACGCCTGGCGCGGGCACTTCGGCATCACGCCCGGACCGCTCCGCTCGGCGCTCGCGGGATCGGCGACGTGACGCGCGCTCGATCGACGCCGCGGGCGAAAGTGCCGCGCCACGCCCACGCCGCCGGCGCGCACCGCGCCGTCGTGTGCGCCATCGTCACCGTCAGCGACACGCGCGGCCGCGACGACGATGCGAGCGGGTGATCGCGCGCAGCGCCTGCTCGAAGGCGCCGGGCATCGCGTCGCGCATCGGGATTGGGTGCGCGACGATGCGCGCGCGATCCGCGCCACCGTGCGTCGCGCGCTCGCGCGCCCGCCCGTCGACGCGGTGATCGTCACGGGCGGCACCGGCATAGCACCGCGCGACGTCACTCCCGAGGCGCTCGAGCCGCTGGTGGACACGCCGCTGCCCGGCTTCGGCGAGCGCTTCCGTGCGCGCTCGGAGGCCCACGTCGGGGCCGCGGCGTGGCTGAGCCGCGCCTCGGCGGGCATCGCGCGCGGGCGATTGCTGGTGTGGTTGCCGGGCTCGACGCGGGCGGTGAGCCTGGCGCTGGAAGAACTCATCCTGCCGGAGCTGGGACACGTGCTCCGGCTCATCGGACGTCTGACCTCGAAGGAGTGAGCATGTCGATCAAATCCGACCGCTGGATCCGGGAGATGTGCGTCACGCACAGGATGATCGAGCCGTTCGCGGAGAAGCAGGTGCGCGAGGGGTGATCTCCTACGGCATCTCGTCCTACGGTTACGACCTGCGCATCGCGGACGAGTTCAAGATCTTCACCAACGTCAACTCCACGATCGTGGATCCCAAGAACATGGATCCCGCCTCGATGGTCGATTTCAAGGGACCGGTGTGCGTGATCCCGCCCAACTCGTTCGCGCTCGGCCGCACGGTCGAGTACTTCCGCGTCCCCGCAACGTGCTGTGCACGTGCGTCGGGAAGTCGACCTACGCGCGCTGCGGCATCATCACCAACGTGACGCCGTTCGAGCCCGAGTGGGAGGGTTTCGTCACGCTCGAGATCAGCAACACGACGCCGCTGCCGGCGAAGATCTACGCCAACGAGGGCATCGCGCAGGTGTTGTTCTTCGAGGGCGACGAGGCGTGCGAGACGTCCTACAAGGACAAGGCGGGGAAGTACCAGAAGCAGACCGGGATCACGTTGCCGCGGTTGTGATCCGCGGCGCATCGGCCCGCGCCTGAGCGAGCAGCTTGGCCGCGAGGGCGATCCCACGACCACGGCCGCGCCGCCTCGGGGCCGACCCGGCCGAGCCGCTCGCGCAGCGATGCGTCGGTGAGCAGCCGGCGTGCCGCACGGCGGATGAACCATGGGTGTCGAATCGGGATGACGAGCGCCGACTCGTCGTCCCGGGCGAAGTCGGTCGTACCGCTCGGCGTGCACGCGACCGCGCAGCCGCAGGCCATCGCCTCGAGCGCCGTGTTGCACCATCCGGCCTTGCGCTCGGCCGCGATGAAGACGTGCGCCGACCGGTAGAGCCCGACCAGCTCGTCCTGGCTCGGGTTCAGCACGTAGCGCGATCGCTCAGGGAGCGGCGCCCCGTCGCGCGGGTCGTGCGGGTCATGGGGGTCGGTGCTGTCGAACAGCACCGTCTCGAACTCGGGGACGCGTCCCACCAGGCCCGCGAGTGCCTGCAGGATGAGGTCGGTTCCCTTCTTGGGGCGCGAGCGGCGTCCGTTCACGAGCACGCGCAGCGGGCGTCGGCACGGGGTGTCGGCGGTGGACGGAACTGGTCGAGATTGATGCCGCCGATCCCGTCCACACCTCGCGCCCACTGCGGCGCGCGACCGTGCGTCGCAGCGGCGTCGAGTTCGCCGCCAGCCGGATGCCCGGATCGGCGAGCGCCCGGGCGAGCCCCGGGTCGCTTCTCGAGCACGCAATAGTAGACGGTGCCGGGACGCGCGATACGCGCGGAACGCGTCGAAGGTGTGGGGTTCGGCGCAGAACGCCAGGTCGCCGGCATCGCTCGCCGCCGCCGCGAGCGCGCGCTAAGCGCCCGCGAAACGGGAGCCAGGCGGGCGCCGTTCCGTCCGGATGGTAGAGCGTGACGTCGTGACCGAGATCCGTCCAGACGTTGCCCAGCTCGATGAAGCGCCGCACGCCGCCGAACACTCCGACGTGGGGAGGAAGAGCGCGATCCGCATCGCGGCGCACGCTAACAGACCCGCCCGGCGGAGCCCAGAGGATGCCAGCTTGAAACACTCGGTGTTTCGCGCCGGAACAGCCGAGCGCGCCAACATGAAACGGCGTCGCCGCGGCGCCGCCGTAAGGTGCGCGTCGTTGCGTCGCGGCGGCCGCCCTCGGCGATTGGTACGCGCCATGCAGTGACGCTGGACCGAACTCACCCTCGTGAGCACGCCGTCGTCGACGCGACGCGGCGGAATCGACTAACAAGAAGAGGAGTCTTCATCATGACCATCGATTCGCTGGAATTCCCCGAGCCGTAGCCTGGTTCGTGTCACGACGATTTGGACCGCTGGTTCGACGGCTTGTTCGACGGACGTTGGGGCGTCGGGCCAGGATCTCCCGAGCCTCTTTGCTCCTCCCGTCGACATCGACGAGACTGCGGAGGCCTTCGTGCTCGCGCGTGGATCTGCCGGGCGTTTCGCTCGAAGGACGTGAAGGTCACGGTCCTGGGCGACACGTTGACGATCCGCGGCGAGCGCGAAGTCCGGAGACCGCGACGAACGTCGGCGCCGTACCGAGCGCGTCCACGGCACCTTCGAGCGTACGTTCACGCTGGGCGCGACGGTCAGCGGTGACCGCGTGCAGGCGAGCTACAAGGACGGCGTCCTCGAAATCCAGGTGCCCAAGGCCGAAGCGGCCAAGGCGCGCGAGATCGAAGTGAAGATCGCGTCCTAATCGCGACGACCCTTATCGGCGGCGCGGCGCGGCCATCGGGCCGGCCCGCGCGCGTCCGTCCCGACAGAAACTGAGGTGTCTTGAACATGGGCAAAGTCATCGGCATCGATCTCGGCACGACGAACTCGTGCGTGGCGGTCATGGAGGGCGGCGAGCCCAAGGTGATCCCGAACGCGGAAGGCTTCCGCACCACGCCCTCGGTGGTCGCGTATCTCGAAGAGCGGCGAGCGGCTGGTCGGTCTGGTGGCACGCCGTCAGGCAGTGACCAACCCGAAGAACACGGTCTACTCGATCAAGCGGTTCATGGGCCGCAAGCTACGACGAGGTGCAGAGCGAGATCAAGCTCGTGCCCTACGACGTCGTGAAGGGCCCCAACAGCGACGCGCGGATCCGCGTCGGCGATCAGGAGCTGTCGCCGCCCGAGATCTCCGCGATGATTCTGCAGAAGATGCGGCAGACGGCGGAAGACTACCTGGGCGAGAAGGTCACCGAGGCGGTCGTCACCGTGCCCGCGTACTTCAACGACAGCCAGCGACAGGCGACGAAGGACGCCGGCCGCATCGCGGGGCTGGACGTCAAGCGCATCATCAACGAGCCGACGGCGGCGGCGCTCGCCTACGGTCTCGACAAGAAGAAGGACGAGATGATCGCGGTGTTCGACCTCGGCGGCGGCACGTTCGACATCTCGATTCTCGAGCTGGGCGCGGGCGTGTTCGAGGTGCAAGTCCACTAACGGCGACACCCACCTCGGCGGCGACGACTTCGACCAGCGCCTGATCGACTACCTGCGCGAGGAGTTCAGCAAGCAGGAGGGCATCGATCTGGGCAGGGACCCGATGGCGCTCCAGCGTCTCAAGGAGGCCGCGGAGAAGGCGAAGTGCGAGCTGTCGACCGTGCTCGAGACCGAGGTCAACCTGCCGTTCATCACGGCGGATCAGAACGGTCCCAAGCATCTCAACATCAAGGTCACGCGCGCCAAGCTCGAGCAGCTCACGGCGGAGCTCGTCGAGCGTTGCCGCGGTCCGGTCCTGGCGGCGCTCAGGACGCCGGCCTGACGGCCGCGCAGATCGACGAGGTCGTGCTCGTCGGTGGCGCGACGCGCATGCCGAAGGTGCAGGAGGTCGTGCGCGACTTGTTCGGCAAGGAGCCGCACAAGGGCGTGAATCCGGACGAGGTCGTGGCGATCGGTGCGGCCATCCAGGGCGCCGTGCTCTCGGGCGACGTCAAGGACGTCGTGCTGCTCGACGTGACGCCGCTGTCGCTCGGCATCGAGACGCTCGGCGGCGTGATGACGACCCTGATCACCCGCAACACCACCGTCCCCACCCGCAAGAGCGAGATCTTCTCGACGGCCTCGGATCATCAGCCGTCGGTGGAGGTGCACGTCCTGCAGGGCGAACGCCCGATGGCGGCCGGCAACAAGAGCCTCGGCAAGTTCCATCTCGACGGTCTTCCGCCGGCGCCGCGCGGCATGCCGAAGATCGAGGTCACGTTCGACATCGACGCGAACGGCATCCTCCACGTGTCGGCCAAGGACCAGGCGACCGGCAAGGGAGCAGAGCATCCGCATCGAGGCGTCGAGCGGTCTCCAGGAGTCGGAGATCCAGCGCATGGTGCGCGACGCGGACGACCACGCGTCGGAGGATCGGCAACGCAAGGAAGAGGTCGAGAGCCGCAACCGTGCGGATCAGCTCGTCTACGAGGTGCGCAAGAACCTCAGGAGCACGGCGACAAGCTCGACGCTCAGCTCAAGTCCCGGGTCGAGAGCGCGGCGACGAACGTCGAAGAGGCGCTGAAGAAGGGCGACGCGGGTGGCATCACGCAGGCCTCCGAGGAGCTCCAGAAGGCGTGGAGCGAGGCGGCGGCGGCGATGTACCAGTCCGCGAGCGGCCCCAGCCCCGAGTCGGGTGGCCCCAAGCCGCCGGACCGCAAGGACGGACCCGGAGGCGCGGTCGACGCGGACTACGAGGTCGTGAACTAGACCGGTCGGGCGCGAGCCGGACCCCTACATCGAATCGGCGGCACGCAACGCATCGCGTGCCGCCGATTTTCGTTGGGCGGGTGATGCGGGCCGTCCGGGGCGCATCCTCGACGCCCATGAACGCGCGAACCGGCCTCACCGATTGACCGGGTTCGAAGCGGTCCCTGGATTCGCCGCCTCGATGGCACTCGCGCCCCCGCTCCTCACGCCGGCGAACGTCGGCCACGCCGCGATCCTCACACTGTTCGCGCTCGCGCAGGCGTTGCTCGTCCTCTACTCGTCGCACCGCTACCTCACGCTGTGGCGGTGGTGGCGGCGTGCGCCGTCGCCGCCGTCGCCGGCCGCCGTCGAAGGCGCGTGGCCCCGCGTCACCGTCCAGCTCCCGCTCTACAACGAGCGCGTCGTCGCGGCGCGGCTCATCGAGGCGGTGCGCGTCGCTGCGCTACGCGCCGGGGCGGCTCGAGATCCAGGTGCTCGACGATTCCACCGACGAGACGACCGCGATCGCGGCGCGCGCGGTGGAGGCGGCGCGCGGCCGCGGCGTCGACATCGCGCTCCACCATCGCGACGGCCGCGACGGCTTCAAGGCCGGCGCGCTCGCCGACGGGCTCGCGCGCTCGCGCGGCGAGCTGATCGCCGTGTTCGACGCCGACTTCGTTCCGCCCGCCGACTTCCTCGAGCGCTTGGTCCCGCACTTCACCGACCCGACCGTGGGCATGGTGCAGGCGCGGTGGGGGCACCTGAACCGGGAAGGCTCGCTGCTGACGCGCGCGCAGGCGGTCATGCTCGACGCCCACTTCCTGCTCGAGCACCGCGTGCGCATGGACGAGCGGCTGTACTTCAACTTCAACGGCACGGCGGGCGTGCTGGCGGCGCGCGGCGATCGAGTCGGCCGGCGGCTGGAGCCACGACACGCTCACCGAGGACCTCGACCTGAGCTACCGCGCGCAACTCGCCGGCTGGCGCTTCGTGTTCGATCCGCGCGTCGTCGCCGAGGCCGAGCTGCCGGCGGACGTCGCGGCGCTCGAGGCGCAGCAGCGGCGCTGGACGCGCGGGTCGATCCAGACCGCGCGCAAGGTCCTGCCCAGGCTGCTCGCCGGTGCGCACTCCTCGCCCTCAAGCTCGAGGCGTTCGTTCACCTCACCAGCAACGTCACCTATCCGCTGCTGCTGCTGCTCGCGCTGCTCCAGCTCCCGGTCCTGCTCGCGCGGGATCCGGCCTCGTCGTGGGTGGTCGGCGCGCTCCAGCTCGCGGTGATCGTGTTCGGGTTGGTTCCGGTGTCGCTCTTCATGGTCGGGGGCAGGGGCTGGCGGGACGGCGCGGCGCACGCGTCCGCGGGACGTGCTCGCGGCGCTCGTGCTCGGCGCGGGCCTCGCGCTCAACAACACCCGCGCCGTGCTCGGAGGCCTGGGGCCGCGACTCGGCGCGTGGGGCGGACGCCCAAGTCCGGCGCGGGGGGCCGGGCGTCGGCCGCGGCGCGCTATTCGAGTCACGGACGCGTGCGCGTGGGCGAGGTGCTGCTGGCCAGCTATCTCGCGGTGACGGCGTGCGTCGCGGCGGCGACCCGACAGTGGCAGCGCGGTGCCGTTCGTGGTGCTGATGGGGGCGGGGCTCGCGGTGGTCATCGCGAGCCGGGCGCGGGCCGCGGCGTCCGGGCGCGACGCTACAGTCGGGTGATCTTCGCCGACTTCTTGCCCTTGAACGCGTTTCGCGTGTCCACGATCGCGCGGGCGTGTCGCAGCACCATCGACGTACGGGAACTCGCTTGTGCGCGGTGGCGACGACGACGCAGTCGTAGCGCGCGAGGGCGTCGACCGTCAGCTTGACGCTCCGGAGCTTGCGGCCGGCGAACTGGAGCGTGGGCACGAAGGGATCGCTGTAATCCATCTTCGCGCCGCAGGCTCGCGCAGCTCCTCCATGATGTCGAGCGAGGGACTCTCGCGCGTGTCGTCGATCTCCGCCTTGTAGGCGACGCCCAGCACGAGCACCTTGCGAGCCGTGCACCGCGAGACCGCGGCGGTTGAGGCCCTCCGCCACGCGGCTGACGACGTGCCCGGGCATCTGCCCGTTGACGTAGCCCGCGAGCTCGATGAAGCGGGCCTCGAAGCCGCTCGCGCGCGCCTTCCACGACAGGTAGAACGGATCGATCGGGATGCAGTGTCCGCCGAGGCCGGGGCCGGGATAGAACGGCATGAAGCCGAATGGCTTGGTCGCCGCCGCCTCGATCACTTCCCACACGTCGATCTTCAAGCCGGTCGCACATCAGCGCCAGCTCGTTCACGAGCCCGATGTTCACGCTGCGGAACGTGTTCTCGAGCAGCTTGACCATCTCGGCCACCTGCGTCGACGACACCGGCACGACTTTCTCGAGGCGCTGGCTGTAGAGCTTCACCGCCACCTCGGTGCAGGCCGGCGTAACGCCGCCGACGACCTTCGGGAATGTTGCGCGTGTTGAAGCGCGGATTGCCGGGATCGCACGCGCTCGGGCGAGAACGCGAGGAAGAAGTCCGAGCCCACCTTCATGCCCGTCTCGGACAGGGGCGGCAGGATCAGCTCGTCGGTGGTGCCGGGTAGGTCGTGCTCTCGAGGATCACGAGCATGCCGGAGTGGAGATGCCTCGCGACCTGCTTCGAGGCCGCGACGATGTACGACACGTCGGGGTCGCGCTGCTTCGACAGCGGTGTCGGCACGCACACGTTCACGGCGTCGACGCGGCGCAGCACGCTGAAATCGGTGGTCGCCTTGAGGTGGCCCGACCGCACGAGCGCACGAACCTCTGACGTCGGAACGTCCTGGATGTAGGACTTGCCCGCGACAGCTCGCCGGACCTGACCCTCGTCGATGTCGATGCCCGTGACCTGGAAACCGGCCTGGGCGAACTCCACCGCCAGCGGAGGCCCGACGTAGCCCAGCCCGATGACGCCCAACCGGGCAGTGCGTTGATCCAGGCGGGATAGCAGCCGTTCGGCGGCGGGAGAACGTCGGGGCGCGCGTTTGGGGGACATGAGCCGCGCACGCTATCAAACGGGGAAGCGAACGTCAATCGCGCGCGCCGCAACGGGATGAGCTCGAGGAGGCAGTGCGTTCGGGGTGGACAGAAAGACCCGCCATGAGACAGGGTACGGTCTCACTTTGGCTAGGCGAAACCCGCGTCGAGCCGAAACGCTTGTTCCGGACCGGACCGGCACGTGATTTTTCCCTGACGTCGCCTCCACCGCGCCCAAGTATTCGTGTCAGCGGAGCGAGGTTGCCTGTCCGGACCGTGCACCTGCCCCCGATACCAGTATTAGCGAAGCGGACGTGCCGTCGCTCTGTGTATTGTGGTGGCTCCCTCACGGCGTGTGATGGGGAACCTCCTCTTTTTTTGCCCTCCGACGCCCCTCGATGCCCTCGACCGCGGTCCGCCACTTCGCACGCTATCGAATCCGCGATCTCGTCGCGTACGGACGTGTCGACGGCGATCGCCTCGTGCGCCTGGAACGCGCACCCTGGGAGAGCCCGCGCGAGACCGGCGACGTCGACGGCCTCGCCGACGTCGAGTTGCTCGCGCCCGTCGTGCCGACCAAGATCGTGTGCGTGGGCCTCAACTACCCGCGCGCACATCGCCGAGAGCGTCACCGTGCTGCCCGAGGCCGCCGACGCGCTGCGCGAGCCGCTGCTGTTCTTCAAGCCGCCGAGCGCGGTCATCGGCCCGGGTGCCGCGATCGTCTACCCCGCGGGCGTCACGCGTCTCGACCCCGAGGGCGAGATGGCGATCGTGATCGGCCGCGCGCACGCGCCGTCCCGCGCGAGGACGCGATGCGGTTCGTCGCCGGCATCACTGCGTTCAACGACGTCAGCGCGCGCAACTACCAGACGGCAGGACGGTCAATGGACAAGGGCGAAAGGCTTCGATACGTTCGCGCCTCTCGGACCCGTCCTCGCGACCGGTCTCGCGCCCGAAGGGCTCACCGTGGAGTGCCGCGTGAACGGCGAACGCCGCCAGCAGCGGCGACACCGCCGACCTCCTGTTCACCGTGCCAGAGCTCGTCACCTTCATCTCTTCGATCATGACCCTCGAGCCCGGCGACGTCATCGCCACCGGCACGCCCGCGGGTGTGGCCCCGGTGCGGCCGGGCGACCGTATCGAGGTCGAGGTCTTAGGCGTCGGCGTGTTGTCGAATCCGGTGCGGGACGGTTCCGCGTGACCGGGCGCGCCGAGATGCTCGTCACCGGTGGCGTGGTGTGGACCGACGGGCGCAACGTGCCCGGAGCCGACGCGGTCGCGATCGGCGGCGGGCGCATCCTCGGCGTCGGCACGGCGTCCGAGCTCGAGGCGCTGGCGGATCGCGCGACGCGGCGCATCGCGGCCGCGGGCGGCACCATCACGCCGGGGTGCATCGACGCGCACCTCCACCTCGTGGGCTGGGCGCGCTCGCTCGTCGAGATCGACCTGGTGGGCTGGCCTCGCGCGACGCGCTGCCTGGCGCGCGTCGCGGCCGCGATCGCGTCGCTCGCGGGCGACGGTGTCGTCGTCGGTCGCGGCTGGGATGCCAACCGCGTGGAGCGAGGCTCCCGATCGGCCGTCGCTCGACCGCGTCACGGGATCGCGCCCGGCACTCCTCCACAGCAAGGACTTCCACGCCGTGTGGGCGAACAGCGCGGCGCTCCGCGCGTGCGGGATCGACGCGGACACGCCCGATCCGGACGGCGGGAGGATCGAGCGCGACCGCTCGGGCGAGCCGACGGAGTCCTGCGCGAGCACGCGGTGCGGCTTGTGCGCGCCTCCAGGCGGACGACGCGGAGGGCGATCGCGCGCGTCTGGATCGGGCGGTCGCGCTCCACGCCGACGGCGTGACGTCGGTCCACGACTTCGAAGGCGCCGCGGCGCAGCGCACCTTGCGCGCGCTCACACGCACGCGGCCGCTGCCGCTCCGCGTGCTCATGCACCTGCCGCACGCCTGGCTCGACGCGGCCCTCGAGGCCGGTCTCGAGAGCGGCGTCGGCGACGACGCGTTTCGCATCGGCGCCATCAAGCTGTTCGCCGACGGCACGCTCGGCTCACGCACCGCGGCGATGCTCGCGCCCTACGAGGGCACGAGCGAGCGCGGCATGGACTTGCTCGCGCCCGACGGCGCTGCGCGCGATCGTCGCGCGCGCGTTCGCCGGCGGACTCTCGGTCGCGATTCACGCCATCGGCGACCGCGCCGTACGCGGCTCGCTCGACGCCTTCGAGGCCTCGCGCGAGCGGATCCCGTCGCTCGCGCTGCCGCCACGCATCGAGCACCTCCAGCTCGTCGATCCCCTGGACCTGCCGGCGCCTCGCCGCACTCGGCGTCGTCGCGAGCATGCAGCCGTCGCACTGCGCCTCGGACATCGAGCTGGCCGAGCGCCACTGGGGCGCGCGCGTACGGAACGCGTACCCGTGGCGCGCGTTCCTCGACCGGAATACCGTGCTCGCGTTCGGCTCCGACGCGCCGGTCGAGCCGCCGAGCGCTGCGCTCGGGCTCCACGCGGCGGTCGCGCGCACGCGGCCCGACCACAGGTCGGCGTTCGTGCCCGAGCAGGCGATCACGCTCGACGAGGCGCTCACCGCGTACACGGCGCGGCGCCGCGCGCGTCGGGGGAGCCTGGCCGGGCGTCGGCACCCTGCGCCCAGGCGCCGCGGCGCGACGTCGTGGTGTGGGACGCGGACCTGCACGCGATCCCGTCCGAGCGGCTGCACGATGCGAAGCCGCAGTGGACGATCGTCGATGGCGTGCGTCGCGTACGCGGCGGAGCGCCTAGCCGAGCCGCGCGAGGGCGCGGCGCCGCGCAGCGGCCGGCACGGACACGTCGCCTCCGCGGTCGCCGCGAGGGCGTCATGACCATCGTCTACGCCGAGCGCGGCGATGAAGAGCTGGTGCGCATCGCCCAGGCGGCGACCGGCGCGCCTTCGACGAGCTGGTCCGGCGCCACGCGACAAGGTCTACCGGCTCTCGTACAAGATCCTGCGCCACGAGGAGGACGCGGCCGAGGCGCTGCAGGACGCGTTCCTGTCCGCCTACCGCGGGCTCCCAGAACTTCAAGGCCGAGTCCACGTTCTCGACCTGGCTCTACCGCATCGCCACCAACGCGAGCCTGATGAAGTATCGGCGGCGCCGCGACGGCCACGTCTCGCTCGAGCAGTCGCAGAGCGTGCGACGGACGCTCAGGAGCCGATGCAGATCCCGGACTGGACGCAGCAGCCGATGACGGAGCTGCTGAATCGCGAGACCGCGCGAGGTGATGGAGGAGGGATCTCGCCGCGCTGCCCGAGGAGCTGCGCACCGTGTTCGTACTGCGCGACATCGAGGAGCTGTCGAACGCCGAGGTCGCCGAGATCCTCGACACTGTCGGTGGCGGCGGTGAAGTCGCGACTCCACCGGGCGCGCATCTGCGCTGCGCGACCGCCTCAACCGCTACTTCGCCGGACAGGATGACGCGCAAGGACCGCGATGCGGTAGCGTCAGCGCTCGTGACGGACACGTGCACGAGGATCACCAGTGCCAGCGAGCGCGCGCGGTAGGCGAAGAACGCGCCGAACCCGGCGCGGCCGAGCCAGCGCATGCAGGCCATGGATGGCGATCACGCCGACCACCGCCGACGTGACGATGCCCGTCGCGAGCACGCTCGTTCGGCAGATGTCCGGCGACACGTGCCTGAACTCGAGCAGCCCGGCGCCGAACGTGATCGGGGTGGCGAGCAGGAACGAGAACTGCGCCGCGCGCACGCGATCGAGGCCTGACGGCCCGCCCGGCCGTGATCGTGACGCCCGAGCGCGACACGCCGGGCATGAGCGCGAGCGGCTGCGCCAAGCCGACGAGGATCGAGGCGCCCCAGCTCGGCGTGCCCTGCTCCCGGCCGCGTCGGCGCGGCGCGATCCACCCACCACAGCAGGAAGCCGAACACCGAACAGCGTGATCGCCTGGAGCGGCAGCCAGCGCAGCTGGGTCTCGGCCGCGTCCTTGAGGAGGAGCCCGGCGATGGCCGCCGGTACGCTTCCGATCGCGAGCTTGAGCCCACGTGTCCCACGCGGCGGCGCGCGTCGCCCTGTCGCGCGACACCGCGTCGCGCACGAGCTTCCACCACACGTGGCCGAACGCGAGCAGCAGAGCGGCCAGCGTCCCGACGTGGAGCGCGACGTCGAACGCGACGCCCTCGTAGTGCCAGCCCAGGAGCGCCGGCACGACGAACAGGTGCGCGCTGCTCGACACGGGAGGAACTCGGTGAGCCCCTGCACCACGCCGAGCACCGCCGCCTGCAGGGGAGTCATGGCGCGCGCACGCTAGCATGCGCCTCGAGTCGCCTCAACGCGCGCGCGGGCGTGGGGTCGCGAGGTTGCGCGCTCGCGCGGCGGATCGCGCGCGTGAGCGAGGAACGGCGGGTCGCGAAGCACGCCGGCGCGCGTCGGCGCTGGCGACGCATGCTGTCGCGCGTGCTCGGCCTGGTGCGCGAGCAGGTGATGGCGAGCGCTGTTCGGCGCCGGGCTCGCGACCGACGCGTTCAACGTCGCGTTCCGCATCCCGAACCTGCTGCGCGACCTGTTCGCCGAGGGCGCGATGTCGTCGGCGTTCGTGCCGACGTTCACCGAGTACCGCGAGAAGCGCAGCGACGCCGAGGCGTGGGCGCTCGGCCGCCAGCTCATGACGACGCTCGCTCGTCGTGCTGCTCGCGGTGTGCGTGATCGGCTGGCGATCGGCGCCGTGGCTGGTCGCGGCGCTGGCCCCCGGCTTCGCCGCGATGCCCGGCAAGCTCGAGCTCACGGTCCTGCTGACGCGGGTGATGCTGCCGTTCCTGCCGCTGGTCGCGCTCGCCGCGGCGGCGCATGGGCATGCTCAACGCGAGCGGCCGGTTCGCGGTGCCTGCGCTGGCGCCCGCGCTGCTCAACCTCGGCATGGTCGTGTTCGGCGTCGGCGCTCATCCCGGTGTGCCGCGCGCCGGACAGCCGGCGATCCTGGCGATGGCGATCGGCGTGCTGATCGGCGGCGCGCTCCAGTTCGCGCGTGCAGCTGCCGGCGCTCGCCCGGCTCGGCTTCCGGCCGCGCCTGGAGTGGCCGCGCCGGCATCCCGGCGTGCGGCGCGTCGCGCGCGCTGATGGTGCCGGCGACGCTCGGGCTCGCCGCCACGCAGGTCAACCTGCTCGTGAGCACCATCATCGCGAGCCTGCTCGCGCAGGGCAGCGTGTCGTGGCTGTCGTACGCGTTCCGCCTCATGCAGCTGCCGATCGGCGTGTTCGGCGTCGCGCTCGCCACCGTGAGCCTGCCGGCGCTGTCGCGCGCCGCGGTCGACCGACGACCTGCCGGCGCTCAAGGCAACGCTGTCGGCGACGCTGCGGCTGGTGTTCGTGCTCACCGGTGCCCGCCGCGCTGTGGCTCGCCGTGATGGCGGGCCCGGTGATCGCGCTGCTTTACGAGCACGGCCGCTTCGGCGCCGACCGACACCGCGCAGCACCGCCGGCGCGCTCGTCATGTACTGCGTCGGGCTGCCGGCGTTCGCCGCGGTCGGCGTGATGACGCGCACCTTCTACGCGCTCGGCGACACGCGCACGCCGGTGCAGGCGAGCTTCGTCTCGGTGGCGCTCAACCTGGCGCTCAACCTCGCGCTGATGCAGCCGCTCGCGCACCTCGGCTCGCGCTCGGCACGTCGCTGACGTCGATCGCCAACCTGGCGATGCTGTCGTTCGCCCTGCGCCGTCGCATCGGCCTCGATCGACGGCGGCCGCATCCTCGGCACGGTGGCGCGCGTGCTGCTCGCCGCCGGCACGGTCGCGCTGGTGTGCTACGTGGCCGTCCACGCCAGCGGTCGCATGGTGGCACCGCGGGTGGGGGCCCGAGCTGGTGGCGGTCGGCGCCGGGGCCGTGCTCGGCGGGCTCGGGATCTACGCCGCGATGAAGATCGCGGGCGTCGACGAGCTGCACGTCATCGACGACCTCGTCCGCTCGCTGGCGCCCGCCTGCGCGCGTGTGACCGACTCAGGCGCGCGGCGTGATCGGGCGAGCGCTGCGGCCACAGCAGCGACGCCACCGCGCGCACGATGATCGTCGCGCCCACCACCGCCAGCGCGATGCCGATCGGGATGTCGACTCACGGGACAGGATCATCTTGGTGCCCACGAACACCAGGATGAACGCCAGCCCGTAGTGCAGGAAGTGGAAGAGGTCGAGCAGGCGGGCGAGCGCGAAGAACAGTGAGCGCAGCCCGAGGATCGCGAACGCATTCGAGGTGTAGACGATGAAGGGGTCGCGGCTGATCGCCAGCACCGCCGGGATCGAATCCACCGCGAATATCAGATCGGTGGTCTCGACCATGAGCAAGACGACGAGCAACGGCGTCGCCTTGCTGCAGCCCGTCTTCGCGCACGATGAAGCGGTCGTCCCGGTAGCCGGAGGTGATCGGCACGAAACCGTCGGAACAGCCTCAACATCGGGCTCCGATCGGGGTGGATCTCCGGCTCGCGCCGCGCCCCATCCGGATGCCCGACACGATCAGCACGGCCCCGAACAGGAAGATGATCCACTCGAAGCGATGGACCAGGGCGACGCCGGCGAAGATGAACACGAAGCGCATCGCCAGCGCGCCCAGGATGCCCCAGAACAACACCTTGTGCTGGTACTCCGCCGGCACCGCGGAAGTGCGCGAACAGCAGCATGAACACGAACAGGTTGTCGACGCTGAGCGACTCCTCGATCAGGTAGGCGGTGAGGAACTCGAGCGCCGGCTGGTGTCCGCGCTACGACGAGGACGCCGAGGTTGAACAGCAGCGCGAGCCCGATCCACACGCCGCTCCACGCCAGCGCCTCGCGCATGCCGACCGCGTGCGCGCCGCGCCGGAACACGAACAGATCGAGCGCGAGCATCCCGAGGATGAGGACCGCGAACACGATCCAGCCGAGCGCCGCAGGGCTCACGAGCGCGGTTCCTCCGGGTCGGGACTTGGAAGAGTGGGGAAGGACGCCGATAGTGTCCGACGCCCATGCCACGGTCAAGAGTCGCGCCTCTCGAGCCTCGCGTCGCGTCGTGTGTTTACACGCGCGTGACGTTGCGCGCGCCGTGACTTCGGCCGGCAGCGCCGCGTGGATCGATCTCGCTCGCTTCGCGGCCGGCATCGCGCGCCACGATGTCGCGGACGCCGCGCGCGCGATCGCCCGCCTGCGCCGTGCCGGCGGACCGCGGCGCGCGGTCGAGGAGACGGCGCTCATGGTGATTCCTAACGTCGGCTATCCCGCGGGGCTCGAGGCGCTGCGCGTGCTGCAGGAGGGGATGGCTGGGGCGCGCGCGCGCGACCCGCGAGGCGGGCGCGCGCGTGGCGGCGCCGCGGGCGAATCGCGGCGCGCGGCGCTTGCGGATCGGTGCTGCCGCGGCTGCTGAGCGCGTTGCGTGTGCTCCACCCCGACGTCGCGACCTGGGTCGTCGAAGACGGCTACGGCCGCATGCTGTCGCGCTCAGGCCTCGATCCACGCACTCGCGAGCTGGTCGCCATCGCACTCCGCCACGGGCGGATGGGAGCTGACAGCTCGTGAGCCATCTGCTCGGCGCGCGCCGCCTGGGTGCCGCGAGCAACGTGATCGCGCGCGCTCGCCGTTAGCTTCACCGGCGCGTCGTCCGCAACGCGCCTCGCCGCCACCGGCGCGTGGGCGACGGCGTTCCGGAAGGATTCGGCAACGACGCCCCGGGCGCCCCGCCGGTGCGCGCCGCGGTACCGCGCGATGCGGGCCTGCGGTTGACCCTGCGCCCCAGCCGAACCTAAGATGCGCGCCAGCCATGATGCGTCCCCGTCAGGCGCCGCGGGTCCGCGCACGCCCCGTCGAGCCGCGCGCCCCAGCGGCCCGCGCCCGTGCCCTTGGTGAACCGCGCGCTCGCGGTCCGCGCGCGCGTCGTTCCTGTCCGGACGCTCCTTTCGATCTTCTCACGATCCGATCGTCACCGATCTGGTGAGCGACGGTCCGATCGCGCGCGAGCGCTTCGACACGCGCTGGCGCGACACCGACGCGCTCCGCCGTCTGGCGGAGCGGAACGCGCGCCGCTCGCCTCGGGGCTCGCCGACGCGCTCGGCGACATGCACCGCCGGCTCGGCGCGCCGTCCGAGTCGTCCGCGTCGCTCGAGCGGCTCACGCGCGGCGAGGTCGTGTGCGCGATCGCCGGCCAGCAGCCGGCGCCGCTCGCCGGCCCGCTCTATTCACTGCACAAGATCGCGTCGGCCGTCGGCTCGCCGCCGTCGTGCACGAGCGCACCGGCGTGGCGTGCGTGCCGATGTTCTGGATGCACGCCGAGGACTCCGACTTCCCCGAGATCCGCTCGACCACGGTCGCAGACACGATGCTCCAGCTGCGCGAGCCGACGCTCGCCCGCCCGGCGCACCGCGCCGGGGAGCCGGGTCGGCACGATCGCGGCGTCGGCGCTCGAGCCGCTGCACCGTGAGGCGCTCGAGGGATGGGCCGGTCTGCCGGGCCGCGAGGAGGTCGCCGCAGGCGTGTCGTCGCGCGCGCTCGCGCGCGGCGCGCGATCTCGGTGAGGTGACGAACGCACTCATGCTCGAGCTGTTCGGCGCGCGCGGTCTCGTCGTCGTCGATCCGCGGCTGCCCGCGTTCCGCGCCGCCGCGCGCGCCGATCATCGACCGCTACTGTCGCGCAGGCGGACGCGATGTCGCGCGCGGCGTCGAGCGCCGGCGGCGTGCTCGAGCAGCGCGTCGGCAAGCGCCCGCTCAACGACGCCGCGCTCGAGTCGTTCGTGTTCGCCGTCGACGACGGCGTGCGCCGCAAGGTCGATGCCGCCGAGGCGCGCGCGCGCGCGCGCCTCCGCCGCGCTGTCGCCGAGCGTCGCGCTGCGCCCGGTCGTGCAGGACGGCGTGCTCCCGACGGTGGCGATGGCGTGCGGCGCGGCCGAGATCGCCTACCTCGCGCAGCTCAGCGCGAGGTGTTCGAGGCGCCGGCGTGCGCGCCGGCCTGCACCGGTGCCGCGTCTCACCGCCACGTGGCTGCCGCCCGCCCGCGATCGAGCTGCCTCGAGCAGGCGGGCGTGGATCCATGGACGCTCGTGACCGGCGCCGACGCCGTGCTCACGGCGATGGCCGAGCGCGAGCTGCCCGCCGACGTGCGCGCCTGCATCGAGGACGCGCGCGCAGACCACCGCGCGCGCGCGCTCGAGCGGCATCGCCGACGCCGCGCGCGCGATCGACGCGAGCCTGCCGCAGCTGGTCGAGTCGGCGCGCGGCAAGATCGACTACCAGCTGGCGCGGCTCCACGAGGGTGTGGCCGGCAAGGTGCGGCACCGGCTCGAGCGCCGAGCATCCGGCAGTGGCTCCGCGTGCGCTACTACCTGCTGCCCGGCGATCGGCTGCAGGAGCGCCGCATCGCCTCGCTCGAGCCGATCGCCTACGGCGGCCCGCGCGCGCGGGCGAGCTGTGCGAGCGGCGCGCGCCGACGCTGCGCGCGCGAGGTCGCGCGCGGCTCGGCACGCGCACCTGATGCTGGAGCTCTGAGCCCGCCATGGATGCCGCTGTTCTTTCGGCGCGCACCCCGACGACGTCGAGCTCGACGTCGCGGCGGCTCGCCGCGCGCCTCGCGGCGCACGGCCATCGCCGTCGCGATCGTGGACCTGACGCGCGGCGAGCTCGGCAGCCGCGGGCACGCGCCGAGGAGCGCGCCGGCGAGGCCGACGCGGCCGCGCGCGAGCCTGGTGTCGCCGCGCGCGCGAACCCTGACGCTGCCGGATCTTAGGCTAGACCGCTCGAGCCGCGACGCAGCTCACCGCGGTCGTCGAGTGCCTGCGCCGCCACCGTCCGACGCTGGTCGTCGCGCCGGATCGCGACGACGCGCATCCCGACCACGTCGAGGCGGCGGCGCTGATCGACCGCGCGTGCTACGTCGCCGGGCTCGCGCGCCTTCGGCGCGCGCGGCGAGCGCCACCGCCCGGCGCGGCTGCTGCACGCGCTGTATCGCAGCGCCGAGCGCGCCGCACGTGGTCGTCGACATCAGCGAGCGTGGGAGCGGCGGATGCGCGGCGCTCGCTGCGCACGCGAGCCAGCTCGAGCGCCGGCCGCGGTCCCGGCACGTATCTCACCGCGCCCGGTTTCCTGGACCGAGGTCGAGGCGCGCGCGCGTGCGTGGGGCGCGGCGATCGGCGCGCGCTACGGCGAGGCGTATCGCGCGCGCGGGCCGCTCGCGATCCACGACGCTCGTGCGCTGCTGGCCGACGCCGGAGCGGGGGCCGCGATGAGTCCGCGCGCCGCGCGCCGGCAAGCGCCGCGAGACCGGCGCCGCCCGCCGAGGGCCGAGAACCGCGCGTGCCCGCGGGCGCCGCCGCCGCCCGCGCCGCATCGGCATCACCTGCTACTCGCACTTCGGCGGCAGCGGCGTCGTCGCGACCGAGCTGGGGCTGGCGCTCGCGCGCCGCGGCTTCGAGGTCCACTTCATCGCCGCACCGGCTGCCGTTCCGGCTGCGCGTCGTTCGCACTCGAACGTCTACTTCCACGAGGCGGCGACGGCGCAACTATCCGGTGTTCGAGCAGGCGCCGAGCAACCTGGCGCTCGCCACCAAGATGGTCGAGGTGGTCGAGCACTACGGCCTCGACCTGCTGCACGTGCACTACGCGATGCCGTTCGCGGCCAGCGCCTACCTCGCGCGCCAGCTGCTGCTGCCCGCGCCAGCTCGGCGTGGTGACGACGCTGCACGGCACCGACATCACCGTCGTCGGGGTCGAGCCGGCGTTCTTCCGCGTCACCCAGTTCAGCATCGAGTCGAGCGACCGGGTCACCGCGGTGAGCCGGTTCCTCAAGGAGCGCGCCGAGGAGACGCTTCGGGATCACGCGGCCGATCGAGGTGATCTACAACTTCGTCGATCCCGGCGTGTTCGCGCCCGCCGGCGCGCCGCGCATCGCGGCTCGCGCCGCCCGAGACCCGGGTGCATCATGCACGCCTCGAACTTCCGTCCGGTCAAGAACATCCCGGCCGTGATTCACGTGTTCGCCGAGGTCCGGCGACAGCGTGCAGTCGAAGCTCGTCATGGTCGGCGACGGCCCGAGAAGGCGGCGGCCGAGCAGCTCGCGCGCGAGCTCGGGGTCGAGCGCGACGTGCTGTTCCTCGGCAACCAGGACGTGCATGGAGGAGCTGCTGCCGCTCGCCGATGTCTTCTTGCTGCCGAGCTCGTCCGAGAGCTTCGGCCTGCGTGGCGCTCGAGGCGATGAGCGCCGAGGTGCCGGTGGTGGCCTCGAACGTCGGCGGGCTGCCGGAGGTGGTGGAGCACGGCGTCACCGGGTTCCTACACGATCCCGAGCACCTCGCCGGGCTTCGTCGCGTCGGTGCTGCGGCTGCTCGGCAACGAGCAGCTGCGCGCGCACCATGGGTCGGCGGGCGCGCCGCGTCGCGCGCGAGCGCTTCAGCGTCGACGAGATGGTCGATCGCTACGTCACGGTCTACGACTCGCTGCGCTGACGCGATGCTCGGATCGACCGTCCGGCGTCGCGCTGCTCGCCGAGGGCCGCTTCACGCCGCTCGACGCGCAAGACCGGCGGTCGGGCGTGCTGCGTTACCGCGCCCGGCGAGGTCGCGGCGGTGATCGACTCGACGCGCGCCGGCGCGCACCGCGGCGCGTGCGTCGGCGTCGGCGGTGACGATCCCGGTCGTGGCCGACGTCGCCGGCCGCGGCCGCGCTCGGCGCCGACGCGCTGCTGATCGGCATCGCGCCCGCCGGGCGGACGCCTGCCGGAGCCGTGGCGCGCGGCGTGTGCGAGGACGCTCGCCGCGCGGCTGGGACGTCGCTGTCGGGGCTCCACGCGTTCCTCGGCGACGATCCCGAGCTGGCGGCGCTCGCGCGCGCACGCGGTGCGCGCGCATCGCTCGACGCGCGCCGCCCGCCCGGACGGCGCCCGGTCGCGCCTCGCGCGCCGCGGCGTCCGTCGACGCGCTGGTGGTGCTCACGGTCGGCACCGACTGCAACGTCGGCAAGATGACCGCGGCGCTCGAGCTGCGAGCAGGCGCTGATCGGCGCGGCGTGCGCGCGGCGTTCGTCGCCACCGGGCAGACCGGCATCATGATCGCCGAGCGCGGCGTCGCGGTCGACGCCGTGCCTGCCGACTTCGTCGCCGGCGTCGCCGAGGCGCTGGTGCTCGAGGCGGCGCGCAGGCGGCACGACGTGGTGATCGTCGAGGGCAGGGGGGCGCTCCACCACCCGGCGTTCTCGGGCGTGACGCTCGGCGCTGCTGCACGGCGCGTGTCCCGCGCGCGATGGTGCTGTGCCATCACGCCGGCCGCGAGCGGCATGCGACATCGGCGGCGCCGAGGCATCGACGGCACCCGACCGTTCCGCCGCTCGCCGAGGTGCGCGACGCCTGCGAGCACGCGCGGCGGCGTGGGTGCGTCCGGCGCGCGTGGTGGCGGTGGCGCTCAACACGCTCGGCCTCGACGACGCGGCGGCGCGCGCGGCGTGCGCACGGCGGCGCAGACGCTGCGACGTTCCCGTCGACGATCCGGTCCGCTTCGGCGCCGGCCTGATCGCCGACGTGCTGCATGGCGCGCTCGCGGCCACGCGCGCGCGGCGCCCCGTGCGCGCGCATGGCGCCGGCCGCTCGAACACCAGGGTCGCGTGAGCTGACGTCACGAACCGCTCGACGTCGAGACCAGCTTCGAGTTCCGCATCGCGCACGGAGCGCGAAGCGCGGCCACGCCAACACGCTGGTGCGGATCGAGCACGACGGCATCGAGGGCATGGGCGAGGCGTCGCCGTCGCACTACTACGGCGAGAACCGCCCGCTGCGTCGAGGCCGGCGCTCGACGCGCTGGGCGCCGCGCTCGGCGACGATCCGTTCGCGCTCGACGCGATCGAGGCGCCGGCTCGACGACGCGCTGCAGGGCCACGGCGCCGCGCGCGCCGCGATCGACATGGCGCTGCACGACTGGATCGGCAAGCAGCTCGGCGCTGCCGGTGTGGAAGCTGCTCGGGCTCGACCGCGCGCAGACGCCGCTCTCGTGCGTGACGCTCGGCATGGCGTCGCCCGAGGAGATGGAGCAGAAGCTCGAGACCGTGATCGAGTTCCCGATGCTCAAGGTCAAGCTCGGCGCCCCGGGCGACGTCGAGAACCTGCGAGCGCATCCGCGCGCGCTACCGCGGGCCGCATGCGCGTGGACGCCAACGCGGCGTGGAGCGCGGCCGACGCGGTGCGCGTGCTGCGCGCGATCGAGCCGCTCGACATCGAGCTGGTCGAGCAGCCGGTCGCGGCGCGAGCGACCTCGACGGACTGCGCTGGGTGCGCGAGCGCAGCGGCATCCCGGTGTTCGCCGACGAGAGCTGCCACCGCCTGCCGCGACCTCGCGAACCTCGCCGGGCCGCGTCGACGGCGTGAACCTCAAGCTCGATGAAGACCGGCGGCCTGCGCGAGATGCTGCGCATGATCCACGCCGCGCGCGCGCACGGCATGGGCGTCATGCTCGGCTCGATGGTGGAGATCGAGCCTCGCGCTGTCGGCCGCGGCCCAGCTCGCGCCGCTCGCCGACTGCGCTCGACCTCGACGGGCACTGGCTGCTCGCGCGCGATCCGTTCGTCGGCGCGCCCGGCGAGCGCGGCGCGATCGACGCTCGTCGCGACCGGCCGGGCCTCGGAGTCGAGCGCGCGCGTGAGCCGCGTGAGCCCACGACTCCGGCGTCTACCGTCGCCGCGGTGCTCGCGGCCGGCGCGTTGCGCCTGCTCGCGGTCGCAGCGTCGCCGCGGCGATCGCTCGCCAGCGCGGCTGGCAGCACTACCTGGCTGGATCGTGATCTGCGTCGTCGTCCGAGAGCCTGTGGCTGCCGACGCTGTCGGGCGCGGGCACGGTGAGCATGGCGTCGAGCGCGCGGACCTGGCGACGCTGCGATGCTGTGGGGCCCGGCCGCCGCGATGTGGATCGTGCGCGCTGAGCACGCTGGTCGCGCGAGCTGTTCGTGCAGCGCAAGCCGCTGGGTGCGCGCGACCTTCAACGCCGCGCAGAGCGCGATCACGATGTGGCTCGCGGCGGTCGCGTTCGTGCTGCTCGGCGGCCCGGCCGGCGGGCTCGAGCACGCGCGGCCGCTGCCGGCACGGCGAGATGCGGCGCTCGCGGCTCGTCGCTGCCCGGTGCTGGCGCTGTTCGCCGTCTACCTGGTGGTCAACCGCGCGCTGGTGGCGGTCGGCGGTGGCGTGGTCGACCGAGCGGCCCTACCTGCGCGTGCTGCGCGAGGACTGGTTCTACGCCGAGCGGCTGCTCGACGACGCGGCCGCGTTCCTGCTCAGCCCGCTCATGGTGATCTCGTTCGAGGCGATCGGCTACGTCGGGCGTCGTGCTGTTCTACGCGCCGCTGCGGATGATTCAACGAGTCGCACCGCCGCTACCTCGAGCTGCGCAAGGCCCAGCAGCCATGCTCATCCACACCGAGCGCATGGCCGCCAAGGGCGAGATGGCGGCGGAGATCGGCCACGAGCTGCGCAACCATCCTGAGCGCGATCAGCGCGCGCGCGCAGATGCTCGCTGCGCGACAGCGAGCGCGGCGCGTTCGACAACGTCGCCGCGCCACGCCCAGATCATCCTCGAGCAGTCGAAGCGCATGGAGACGATGTCGAAGCGGGCTGATGGACTTCTCGCGCGCGCGAGCTGAGCATCGAGCGCGTCGACGCTCAACGCGCTGATCCAGCGCACGGTCGAGTTCGATGCGCACGCAGAACCGCTTCGACGGCGTCGAGTGGGACCTGCAGCTCGCCGAGCCGCGCGCCCGAGCTGCGCGCCGATCCCGGGCCAGCTCCAGCAGGTGCTGCATCAACCTGTTCCTGAACGCCGCCGACGCGATGAGCGAGAAGAACCCGACGCGCCGCGCCGCACCATCGGCGTGACCACGACGCGCGACGACGCCGCGCGCCAGGTGCGCGATCGTCGTCACCGACACGCGGCCCGGGCATCCCGGCTCGAACTCTCGCGCATCTTCGAGCCGCACTTCACCACCAAGCCCACCGGGCACGGCGTTCGGTCTGTCGACCGTCGTACCGCATCCTCGAGAACCACAACGGGCAAGATCGTCGCGCGAGCAGCCCGCTCGGCCGCGGCGCGCTGCGTTCACGATCACGCTGCCGATGTACGGGCCGGGAGTGGTGGAGGCTGAGCCCGCGCGTCCGCTGCCGGCCGGCGCACGACCGCGCGTCGTCGTGCGCGTCGACTTCCGCTGCGTGCGCGCTGCGGTCGCGGACGTGCGCAACGTTCGAGGCGCACCGCGCGCGGCGACCTGATGGGCGGCAGCAAGGCGCTCGGCAACGTCGATCGTCGTCGGCGACGAAGTCGTCGTGCGACGGAGCAGGAGCGCGAGCGCGCCGTCATCACCGAGGTCGAGCCCGCGACGCAACGCGTTCTCGCGCCGCGCCTCCGGGGATCGGCGCCGAGGAGCAGGTCGTGGCCGCCAACCTGGACCAGGTCGTGCGTGGTCGACCTCGATCCCGAGACCCGGGTTCAGCCCGGCTTCGTCGGATCGCGTGCTCGCGCAGGCGGAGCACGCCGGGCTGCCGGCGCGGCTCGTGCTCAACAAGGTCGATCTCGGCGGCGCCGACGAGGCCGAGTGACCTCGCCGACTACGCGCGCGCGGGCTACGCCGGGCTCGCGGTCAGCGCCAAGACCGGCGGCGACGCTCGAGCGCTGCGCCAGCGTGTGCCGCGGCCGGCGCAGCTCTGTTCGTCGGGCACTCGGGCGTCGGGAAGAGCACGCTGCTCAACGCGCTCGTGCCCGGACTCGAGCTGGTCGCCGGCGCCGTGAACGCCAAGACCGGGAAGGGACGCCACACGACGACCGCGGCGTGGCTGCTGCGTCCCGAGCCCGGGCTCGAAGTCGATCGACACCCCGGGCGTCCGGACCTTCGGCCTGTGGGGCGTCGGGGCTCGCGATCTGGAGCAGGCCGTATCCCGAGTTCCGTCGCTGCTCGGCGAGTGCCGCTTCGCCGACTGCCATCACCTCCGCGAGCCGGGCTGCGCGCTGCGCGACGGCGCGTCGAGACGCGGCGAGATCGCCGCACGGCGGTTCGAGTCGCTTCTCGCTGCGCGACGAGCTCGCACGCGAGACGGGCGACGAGCAGTGGCGCGGCCGGGCGTCGCACGTGAGCGGGCCGATGTCGGAATCCCGCGCTGCTCGGGTTCGATTGTCGCGCGTGCTCAGCGCGGGTCGACCCCGATGACGTCGGCCGCCATCCGGTGTGTCCGTCGTGCGGCCAGCCGCTGGTCGCGACCTACGACACTCGACGCGATCGGTACCGAGCGTGCGCGCGATGCGCTCGATCGTTTCGGTCATGATCTGTGGCGCTACCGCTTCGCGCTGCCGTTCTTCGGATGCGGTCGGCGCCGGTGCGCCTCGGCGAGGGCGGCACGCCGCTGCCGGTGCCGCGTCTCGCGCGCGCGCCACGGACTCTCCGGCGTCTGGCTCAAGGACGAGGCGCCGAACGCGACACAATCGTTCAAGGCGCGCGGCCTGGCGCTCGCCGTGACCGGTGCGCTGGCGCTCGGCCGCCGCGCGATCGCGCTGCCGTCGGCCGGCAACGCGGGCAGCGCCGCGGCCGCGTACGCCGCGGCGGCGGGACTCGCGCTGCCGCGTCACGATGCCGGAAGAAACGCCCGAGGCGTTCGTGATCGAGCAGCGAAGCGCTCGGCGCCGAGGTGCGCGCGCGTTCCGGGCACGATCGCCGACGCGGGACGCGAGCGCTGCGCACGTGGGCGCCGCCGCCCGAGTGGTGGAACGTGGCGACGTTCCGCGAGCCGTTCCGGCTCGAGGGCAAGAAGACGCTCGGCTACGAGATCGCCGAGCAGCTGGGCTGGCGGCTGCCCGGAGTCGATCCTCTATCCGACCGGCGGCGGCACCGGGCTCGTCGGGATGTGGCGCGCGTTCGCGCGAGCTGCGGCGCTGGGCTGGGTGACGGAACGCGAGCCGCCTCGGCTCGTCGCCGTGCAGGTCGAACGGCTGCGCGCCGATCGTCCGCGCGTTCGAGCGCGGCGCAGCGCGCGGCGGCGCCGTGGCCGGACGCGCACGACGCTAGCGAGCGGCCTGCGCGTGCCGTCGCCGTTCGCCGACGCGCTCGATCCTCGCGCGGTGCGCGAGACGCGCGGCCGCGCGGTGCGGTCACGCGAGGACGAGATGCTCGATGCGCATGGTCGAGCTGGCGGCGCGCGCGGGCTGCTTCGCCTGCCCGGAGGGCGGCGCCACGCTCGCGCGCGCTCGAGTCGCTGAGCGGCAGGGCGTGATCGCCGCCGGGGCGAGGGTGGTGCTGTTCAACACCGGCAGCGGTCTCAGGTATCTCGAGGCGTGGCGACGGGCCGCCGCCCGGCGGCCTGGCGCACGCGGCGAGCCCGGCATCGAGCCGATCGAGAGCAGGGACTCGTGAGATCGCGTGCCGAGATCGCAGGCAACGCGCGGAGCGCTGCGCCCGAGCGTGCCTGCGCCGCGCGGCCTGTGGATCGCGCTCGTGGCCGCCACTGCGTCCGGCGCGCCGGCCCCGCCGCACGTCCACGCTGACGAACGGCGCGGGGCGCGTGCTCGGTGACGCGGCTCGAGGGCCCGGTGTCGCCGGTGATGGCGGAGGCGCTCGATCACGGCGATCGACCGCGCCGACGCGCGAGCGCTACCGCGGCGCTCGTCGTCGAGCTCGACACGCCCGGGCGGGTCTCGAGACGCAGCATGCGCGACGATGGTGAAGCGCATGCTCGCCGGCGCCCGTGCCGGTGATCGTGTGGGTCACGCCCGAGCGGCGCGCGCGCGGCCTCGGCCGGCGTGTTCATCACCATGGCCGCCGACGTCGCGGCGATGGCGCCGGGCACCAACATCGGCGCCGCGACGCCGATCAACATGCAGGGCCCGATGGACTCGACGCTCGCGCGCAAGGCGACCAACGACGCCGCGGCGTTCGCGCGCACCGTGGCGGCCCAGCGCGGGCGCAACGCCGAGTGGGCGGAGGACGCGGTGCGCCACGCGGTCGCGGTCGAGCGAGACCGAGGCGGTCGAGCTCGCACGTCGTCGACTTCGTCGCCGCGACGCTGGCCGAGCTGCTCGCGCAGCGCCGACGGGCGCACGCTGGCGCGCGCGCCGAAGAGCACGCACGCTCGCGACGCGCGGGCTGCCGGTCGACCGCATCGAGCCCGGGCTTCCGGCAGCGGCTGCTCGGCGCTGCTCGCCGATCCGAACGTCGCCTACATCCTGCTGCATGCTCGGCTTCTACGGCCTCCTGTTCGAGCTGCAGAACCCGGGCGCGATCCTGCCCGGATCGTGGGCGGCATCTGCCTCGATCCTCGCGTTCTTCGCGCTGTCGACGCTGCCGGTCAACTACGCCGGCATCGCGCTCATCCTGCTCGCGATCGTGTTCTTCGTCGCCGAGGTCAAGGTGGCGAGCCACGGCATGCTCGCCGCGGGCGGCGTGCTCGTCGCTGCGTGCTCGGCTCGCTGATCCTGTTCCAGCGGCGAGCAGCGCGCGCGTGCTCCGTGGCGGTGATCGGCGGCGCGACGCTCGTCGACCGCGGTGTTCTTCCTGTTCGTGATCGGCGCGCGGGCTGCGCGCGCAGCGGCGCGGTGCACGACCGGGGCGCCGGGCATGATCGGCGAGCGCGGCGTCGGTGATCGAGCGCCTGGCGCCCGACGGGCGCGTGCGGCTCGGCGACGAGTGCTGGAACGCGGCATCGCGCGAGCCGCTCGGACGCGGGACGCGAAGTCGAGATCACGGTGTGGACGGGCTCACGCTCGACGTCCGCCCGCTGGCCAAGGAGGCATCGATCATGACGGCGTTCGTCGGGTCGCGTCGCTGTTCTTCGTGGTCCTGGTCGGCATCGTCGTGCATCGCCAACGCGATCCGCGTCGTGCGCGAGTACGAGCGCCTGGTGGTGTTCCGGCTCGGCCGCCTGGTCGGGCGAGCGCGGGCCCGGGCTCGTGCTGCTGATCCCGATCGATCGACCGCGCGGTCAAGGTCGGGCTGCGCACCGTGACGATGGACGTGCCGCCGCAGGACATCATCACCAAGCGACAACGTGTCGGTGAAGGTGAACGCGGTGATCTACTTCCAGCGTCATCGAGCGCGCGCAGGCGGTCGTCCAGGTCGAGAACTACCTCTACGCCACCTCGCAGATCGCGCAGACCACGCTGCGCTCGATCCTCGGCCAGCAGGAGCTGGACGAGCTGCTGTCCGAGCGCGAGAAGCTCAACCAGGCGCTGCAGCAGGTCATCGACCGCCAGACCGAGCCGTGGGGCGTCAAGGTCACGACGGTCGAGGTCAAGAACGTCGACCTGCCGCAGGAGATGCAGCGCGCGATCGCGCGCCAGGCCGAGGCCGAGCGCGAGCGCCGCGCCAAGGTGATCAACGCCGAGGGCGAGTACCAGGCCGCGGCGCGCCTCGCCGAGGCGGCCGCGGTCATCGGCGCGCGAGCCGGCGGCGCTGCAGCTCCGCTATCTGCAGACGCTGGCCGAGATCGCGACCGAGAACAACTCGACCACGATCTTCCTGGTGCCGGTGGACATGCTCAAGGCGTTCATGGGCTCGCTCGAGCGGAAGGCCTGATCCGACGCAATGAGCGGGGCGCTCCCGGCGCGGACCCGTCGCGCGGCCGCTGCGCGTCGCGATCACCGGGCGCGAGCAGGCTCATCGGCTCGGCGCTGGCGGCGCGGCTCGCCGCCGCGGACGATGGTGTCGTGCGCTCGGTGCGGCGGCCGGCGCGCGGGCCGGCGAGGCCGCGTGGGATCCGGTTCACGGCGTCACCCGACCTCGACGCCTCGAGGGGATCGACGCGCTCGTTCACCTCGCGGGTGAGTCGATCGCGGCGCGCTGGTCGGCGGCGCGGAAACGCCGGCTCTGACTGACAGGTCGCGTGCTGGCGACGCAGGCCCTGTGCGCATCGCTCGGCCGCATGCGGCGGCGCCCGTCCGTCCTGGTCTCGGCCTCGGCGATGGGCTACTACGGCGACCGCGGCGACGAACTCCTCGACGAATTGAGCGCTGCGAGGCCATGAGCTCTCCTCGCGGATCTCGTGAACCGGTGGGAGGAGGCCGCCGGGACCGCGATCCACCATGGGATCCGGGTCGTGTGCGTGCGCAGCGACTCCGTGCGTCGCCGCGCACGGCGGCGCGCTCGCACCGATGCTGCCGCTGTTTCCGACTCGGGCTCGGCGGCCCGCTCGCCGACGGCCGCGCGTGGTGGAGCTGGATCGTGCTGGACGACGTCGTCCGCCTGATCCTGCACGCGATCACCCATTCCGAGGTCGCCGGCGCCGTGAATGCGGTGGCGCCCGAGCCCGTCCGCAACCTCGATTTCACGCGCGCGCTCGCGAGGCGCCTGCATCGGCCGGCGCTCCTTCCGGTCCCGGCGCTGGCTCTGCGGCTCGTGTTCCGGGGAGATGGCGGACGAGGTCCTGCTGGGCGAGCATCCGGTGCGTCCGGGGCGGGCGCAGGCTCGCGGGGTTCGTCCACGAGTTTCCGGAGCTCGAGCGGGCACTCGCCCATGTCCTCGACGGGCGCTCATGACCGCGCGGAGGCCGGTGTCCGGGCTTGCACGCTCACGGCGTCCCGACTCAGGCTCCGGCAACGTGCTCACTCTACGTCGGCATCAGGTTGCAGGGACTGGTCGCGTTCGTGCTCTTCGGATGCTCTTCGGGGCCTCCGCCGTCCACGTCCGCGCCGCCCTGCAGAACACCGCGCCCCGCGTCAACGCCGAGACAGGGTTCATCGTACATCGTCGCCGGCGGGTCAGACTCGGTGACCTCGGTTCCGGGATCGCCGGGCTCACTCTACCGCTTCCGATTCCAACAGGACGGCCCCGTCGAGCGACCGCTTCACCTTCCAGGATCGGGACCTGTCCTTCTACTTCCGCCCGACCCCCACCGTGCTCCACTTCCAGGTCGAGAACCGGGGCAGGACCGGCCGGTGTGGATCGACTGGGACCGCTCGAGCTGGATCGACAACTACGGTGCCACCAAGCCCTTGGCGAACGCGGACACGCGTTGGGATCATGCGGCCGTCGGCGCCGCCGCCGACCCAGATTCCGGGCCTCCAGCGCCACAGTAACTTCGTGTTCCCGCTCGGACTACCTGATCGACCCGGCGGGATCGCCACTCCAGCTCCACCGGCCGCTGTTCCCCGAAGACCAGAACGCGCCTCCAGTTCGAGGATCGACAGTTCGGGATCAACCTGTCGGTCCGGATCGACGACCGACGTGCAGCCCTATTCGTTCCGCTTCAAGGTCGCGAGCGTCCTGCCCGGTAGGATGGACGCGTCTCACCCTCGAGGGCAGGGGCGCGGCGCGTAGCGAGTTGGCGGTCTTGGAGCGGCGCGGTGGCCGCGCCTCCACCCTCGGCTGACCCCTCGGTCGTCGCAAGCTCAGGCAACGCTTGGAACTGAGAGCTTGCCATGACCGGACCCTGACAAATATCAATTCTCCGGCCGCGCGTGTCCACGAGGTCCTCGGACGCGGAGCGCATTACTCGCATCGCTGACCACACAGAACGATCTTCACGCAGGCGCGGGCCGTCACGGACGAAGGTGGCGCATCGGAGGCGTGACGAAGCCGACCACTTCACCCTCTCACTCCGCCTGCGCGCCGGAGATTGCTTGCCCCCACGACGTGATGACCGGGACGTCGCGCGTCCGCCGCGAGCGGAACTCGGAGGCTCGTGAGCGCCGCCGATAGGCCGCGGCCGCCTGCCCGCCGCGCGCGCGGCGGGCTCGCGCGCGGTTCGGGTTCGCGAGCGCCGCGCTCGTCGGCGCGTCGATGATCGCGTGGCCCGCGATCGCCAACGCCGCCGACAAGCGTTGGTCGGGGCTCGGGGACGGCTCAGAGCTTCAGCGACCCGGCGAACTGGAACGGCGGCGTCGCGCCGACCGCCGCCGACGACGTCACGCTCGAACAACACGCTGCGCTCAGGCACCTGCAACGTGAACCTTCCGGCCGGCGCCGTGACCGTGACGATCCACAGGCTCACGATCGCGCCGAGCGGCGCCAACGTCATCACGCTCACGCTGCCGAAGCACGAACACGGCGAACCCGGATTGCGTGCGGGCGACGGTCTCGCCGGCACCGACGACATCGTGCCCGCCTCCGGCGCGGTGCTGCGCAACGCGTCAGGCGCCAGCTTCGGCAACGGCATCGAGGCGAACTCGGTCGTCGAGGGCACGGTGCGCATCAACAACGGCGCGCGCTACGTGCACGCCAACATGCGCGCGGCGAGCGGCATCGCGCCGCTCCTGTCCACGGCCGCGGGGACGGAGCTGGGCGAGTTCGAGTACGACGTTCCCGGCACCGCCGTGTTCAACCTCAGCGCCTCGGGCCGCACGTACGGCAGCGTTACGCTCACCCGCAGTGCCGGCGCCGCGACCCACGGCGCGCTGGGTGGCAGTCCGTGGGCACGTGCGCGGCAACCTGAAGCTGAACGCCGGCGTGACGCTCAACTCGACGATGAGCGGCCTGCTCCGGCTCGACGGCAACTTCTCGAACGTCGGCAACGTCGTGAACCTGCCCGACCACGCAGGAGCTCACGATCCAGGGCACCGCGGTGCAGACCATCGCCGGCACCGCCGGGATCACGCTGAACGGCGGCGGCAGCCTGGAGGCCGGCGCGACGCTTGCGGTCAGCACCCTCGGCTTCAACAACAACGGCATCTTCGACGTCCGCGGCACCCTTCGCGTCGACCAGGGCGGGCTCCCGGCCGGGGCGGGCACTTACGTCTACGACCCGGGCGCGACCCTGATCCTCAACTACACGTCGGCGCCGCTGTTCGTGAACGGCGAGCGCTACTGGCCGGCGCAGAGCGGTCCCGCGCGGGTGACCGTCCAGGGCGCGGGCGTGTCGTTCCTCGTGCCGCGCACGGTCGGCGGCGTGCTGGCGGTGAGCGCTCCGATTCTCGGCGCCGGCCAGCTGACGCTGCCGGGCACGCTCGAGATGCGCGCCGGCGGCAGCTCTTCGACGCGCCGCCGCTCTACCCGGCCTGGCGACACTTCGGCTACGCGGCGGCGGCCACGGTGGGACCGGAGTGGGGCGGCGCTGGCGCGGTCGGCGTCGGCGTGCTCGATGAACGTCACCGTCGACGCGGGCGCGGCCACCGTGAATCTGGCGCTCAACTCGAATCGCACCGTTCCCGGTGACCTCACGGTCACGACCGGAACCGCTGCAGAACGGATCCGCTCTCGGGGGATCTCCTCCTCCTGGCAACGCGACGCGTCAACGGCACGCTGAACACGAACGGCCACGCGCTCATCATGCTCGGGACGGGCGCGCAGACTGATCGCCGGGTGCCTCGGCGATCTCGCTCGACTACCTGCGCATCAGCAAGTCCACCGGCTCGGTCGTGCTGGGGAGCGGCGTCACGCTCAGCGGGACGTCGGCGCTGTCGCTCGAGTTCAACGGTCCCGCCGACGTGCTCGACCTTGAACGGCCGCGTGCTGACGATCGTGGGCGCGGTGGGAGGGAGCAGCTCGACCGGCGTGTTCCAGGGGAGTCCGGCCTCAGAGCCTCCTGCTGAGCGGCGCGGGCTCCGGCGGCACGATCCGGTTCGCCAGCGGGTTCTGAGACCCTCGGCACGTTCACCGTGAACCGCATGGGCCCGGGCGCCGCGGTGACGCTCGGGCACGACGCTCACGGCCACTTCGCTCTACCTGACGGCGGGGAACATCGTCACCGGTAGCAACGTGCTCACCGTCGCGTCGGGTGGAACGGTGACGCGCACGAGCGGTTTCGTCGACGGCAACCTGCGGAAGAGCGTCGGAGCGGGCGCGGCGAAGACGGTGTCGTTTCGAGATCGGCAGCGGCGCCGCGTATGCGTCGGCCGACGTCGCGTTCGCGAACGTGACCACGGGCGGAACGCTCACCGCGCGCACGGTGGGCGGTGACCACCCCGCGATCGGCAGCGGCTCGGGCGTCGACGCCAGTCACTCGGTCAATCGCAACTGGTCGATCGCGAACAGCGGGATCGTGTTCAACCAGTACGACCTGACGCTGCACTACCCGGCCGGCGAGATCGATCCCGGCTCGGATCTCTCCGTCTTCGACGTGGTCGAAGTACGACGCTCCCCAACTGGTCGCTGACCGGCGACCGAGCCGGAATCGACGAAGAGCACGGCGATGGGGCTGACGTCGTTCAGCGACTTCGCGGTCGGGCAACTCATGGGCTACCCGCTCACCGTCACCACGGTCGGCAACGGCAGCGTGACGAAGAATCCCGACGCGCCGCTCTACGTGCATGGGACTTACGTCCAGCTCACTGCCGTGCCCGTCACCGGCTACCACCTCGTGAGCTGGAGCGGGGACGCGACAGGCACGCAGAATCCGCTGCTCATCCTGATGGACCGCCCGCGCAGCATCACCGCGACCTTCGCGATCAACACCTACACGCTCGACGTCACCGTGATCGGAAGCGGCACGGTCGCCAAGGAACCCCGACCAGCCGACCTACAACCACGGCACGCAAGTGACGCTCACCGCGACCCCGTCGATCGGCTACACGTTCACCGGCTGGAGCGGGGGAGCGACCGGCAACACGAATCCGCTGATCGTGACGATGACCGCGAACAAAGGCGATCACGGCAACGTTCACGGCCAACCAGTACCCGCTCACCGTCAGCTCCGGTCGGGAACAGGACCGTGAGCAAGAATCCGGATCAGCCGACCTATACGCACGGCACCGTCGTCAGCTCGCTGGCCAATCCGGCCGTGGGGTGGCATCGTCGAGCTGGAGCGGCGACGCGAGACCGGGTCCAGAATCCGCTGTCGGTGACGATGAACGGGCCGAAGAACATCACCGCGACGTTCGCGATCAACACCTACACGCTGGCGGTGAACGATGTCCGGGAGCGGCACCGTCGCCAGACGCCTCTGACCAGCCGACGTACACGCACGGCACGGTCGTCCAGCTCACCGCCACGCCGTGTCGCCCACTATCACCTCGTCGGATGGAGCGGGGACGCCTCCGGAAGCGCCAACCCGCTGTCGGTGACGATGGATGGCAACAGAGCATCCACCGCCACGTTCGCCGCCGACCGGTTCGTGCTCACGACCAGCGCGTGGTCGCCAGGGCTCCGTCGTCCGAACGCCTGAACCAGCGCGTCCTACGACTTCGGGACCGAGGTCGAAGCTGGTCGCGGTCTCGGGGCCGAGGAGCGAGTTCACCGGCTGGGGCGGCGACACGACCGAGACCGCCAACCCGATCGCGGTCGTCGCTGACGCTACCGCGCGATCGATCATCGCGACGTTCGGACCCAAGACGCCCTGGTTGTGGAGCGGCCTGGGCGACGGCACGAGCTGGACCGACGGCGACAACTGGGACCGGCAGACCCCGCCGACCGCCACGAGCGACGTGCTCCTCGACAACACACTGGTCGGCGCCAACTACCTGGTCACGCTGCCGAGCGGTGCGACCACGGTGACCGTGAACCACCTGCTCGTCACGCCGACGACCGGCTCGACGATCACCGTCGTGCTGCCGCTCGCCAACACGGCGAACCCGGGACTCCGGATCGGCGACAACCTCCCGAGCAGCGACGACCTCGTTGCTCGGCGCGGGAAGCCGTGCTCCGCAACCAGTCCGGCGCGACGATCGGCAACGGCATCGGGGTGAACTCGATCGCCAACGGCACGATTCGGATCGACAACGGCGGCCATTACGTGCACGCGACGTTGCGCTCGGCGAGCGGCGTCGTGCCCCAACTTGTCGACCGCCGCCGGCACCGAGATGGGTGAGTTCGAGTACGACGTTCCCGGCACCGCGATATTCAACCTCAGCGCCTCGGGACGCACGTACGGCAGCCTCCACCCTGACGCGGACGGCGGGAGCCTCGAGCTACGGGGCGCTCGGCTCGAATCCGTGGAAGGTCGCGGGACGCTCAAGATCAATCCGGGTGTCGCCCTCAACTCGACCATGAGCGGCGCGCTTCAGATCGGCGGCGACCTCACCGTGCTGGGACCGGCCGTGACGTTCCGGCCACGCAGGCCGTGACGTTCAACGGCGCGTCGACCCAGACCGTGAGCGGCGCCTCCGGCGTCACCCTCAACGGCAACGGCGCGGTCGCGGCCGGATCAGGCGTCGTCGTCGCGGGGCCGTTCAGCGTCAACGACACGCTGTTCGTGGACGGAACGCTGCGCGTCGATCCCAGCTCGTCGTTCGGCGGCACCGGCGCGTACGTCTACCACCCGACGAGCAGCACCCTGGTGTTCAACCAGAGCGGGACGTTCACGCGTCGGCACCGAACAGCCTTGGCCGTCGGCGGACGGTCCGCGCAACGTCACCGTGCAGAGCGGGATCCTGCTCACTTCGACGCGCAGTGCGAGCGGGCTCGTCGCGCAGCGGCCAGATCGACCACGCCGAGCGGCTCACGGTCAGCGGCACGCTGCGCCGCGACACGGGCGGGTCGGTCGTCAACTCGCCCGTCTATTCTGGATCACCGACGCTCCTCTACACCGCCGCCGCCAACGTCGGCGACGAGTGGAGCGGACGGTTCGATCGTGTCAGGCGTCCCGAAGCACGTCACGATCGACGCCGGCGCGGGCACCGTCACGATGCCGGCGGCGACGCGCTCGTGCCCGGCGATCTGACGATCACGAGCGGTACGCTGGCGCTCAACCCGAGCGTCGGCGACCTCGTGCTGTTCGGCAACCTGACCGCGAGCAGCGCACTCAACACCAACGGGCATGCCGTGCTGTTCGTCGCCGACGCGCCGCAGACCATCTCGGCGCCGGGTGCGCTTGTCGATCGACTACTTCCGTCTCAACAAGACCGCCGGGACGGTCAAGCTCCTGACCGACGTGAACGCGGTCGGCACGGCGGCCTCGTCGGTGGAGTTCAGCGGACCCGCCGACATCATCGATCTGAACGGGCACGATGACGATCGCCGGCTCGATCGGCGGGAGCAGCTCGACCGGCGCCTTCCAGGGCAGCGCGGCCTCGACGATGGCGCTGACCGGCGCGGGCGCGGGGAACGCTCCGCTTCGCGCCCGGGTCGGAGGCGCTCGGCACCTTCACGGTGAACCGCACCGGCGCCGGTGCGGGCGTGACGCTTGCAGAGCGCGCTGACGGCGACGACGCTCAACCTGACGGCGGGGGGCGTCCTGACCGGCGCGAACGATGTTGACGGTGGCGAGCGGCGGCACGGTGAATCGCGTCGCGGGGCTGGTCGACGGCAACCTGCGGAAGACCGTGCCGACCGGCGTCGCACGCGCGCTGACGTTCAGGTCGGCTCCGCGCGGCAGCTACGCGCCGGTCGCGGTCTCGTTCGGGACCGTGACCACGTCGGGAACCGTGACGGGGGCGACGGTGACGGGCGACCATCCCAACCTCGCCGGAGGCGTCAGCCTCGATCCGACCAAGACCGTCAACCGCTATTGGACGCTTACCAGTGCGGGCACGGCGTTCGACGCCGCCAGCGCGACGTTCAACTTCACCGCCGCCGATCTCGATCCCGGCGTGGATCCCAACTACGTTCGTCGTGCGCAAGTACAACGCGCCGACGTGGAGCAAGACGACGCTCGGCACCCACACTGCGACGAGCACGCAGGCCACGGGCCTCACGACGCTCGGCGACTTCGCCGTCGGCACGCCGGTGCTCTACCCGCTCACGGTCAGCGTCGTCGGCAGCGGCACGGTGGCGAAGAACCCGGATCAGCCGACGTATGAAGCGGGAACGTCGGTCACGCTCACCGCCACGCCCGATCCCGGGTACCACTTTCAGCAGTGGAGCGGGGACCTGACCGGCAACACGAATCCGGCGACGATCGTGATGAGCGCGGCGCGCACGGTCACCGCCACGTTCGAGGTCAACGGTCCGCGGTTCTGGGTCGGCACGAGCGCCGGCGGCGACGGCGTGTCGTGGGCGTCGCGGCCAATTGAGCGGCGGCCAGGTGCCGGCGCCCGCCGAGGACGCCATCCTCGACAACACCACCGTGACCGGCAACTACACGGTGACGCTGCCGGCCGGCGCGGTGATCACGCAGGTGAACAAGCTCACGATCACGCCGAGTGCCGGGCACACGATCACCTCACGCTGCCGGCGACGAACACCGGCTCCCCGGGTCTGCGCGTCGGCGACAGCACCGCGGCCACCGACGACATCGTGCTCAACGCCGGCGCCGTGCTGCGCAACTCTCCGGTGCCGCCTCGGGCGCCGGGATCGCGCTGCTGTCGGCGGCGAACGGCACGCTGCGCATCAACAATGGCGCGCGCTACGTGCACAACAGCGGCCGCACCCCGGCGGTGGTCGCGGGGCTCTCGACCGCCGCCGGCACCGAGGCCGGCGAGTTCGAGTACGACGTCCCGACCGTGGCGACGTTCGCGCTCGATCTGGCCGGCCGCAGCTACGGATCCCTGATCCTTTCGCGCCGAGCGGTACCGTCAGCTACACCGCGACCGGCGCGACCCCGGTGGCCGTGCGCGGCGACCTGCGCATCAACACCGGCGTCACGCTGTCGTCGACGATGACCGCGGCGCTCAACCTATCCGGCAGCCTGGTCGCGGGCGGCGCCGCGCTGACCGTGCCCGCCACCCAGCCGGTCAAGCTTCGTCGGCACCGGCGTCCAGACGGTCTCGGGCGCCGCGGCCAGTGACGCTCAACGGCACCTCGACCGTGCCGGCGGGCACGACGCTCGGCGTCAGCGTCGTGACATTCAACAACAACTCGACGATGTCGATCGACGGGGCCTTGCAGATCAACCAGGGTGCCGCTCCGGCCGGCACCGGCACCTACGACTTCGATCCGGTGACCGGCACGCTCATCTTCAACAGCACGAGCGGCCCGTTCACCGTCGGCAACGACAAGTACTGAGCCGACGACAGGCGGCCCGCAGAACGTCACGGTCCTGGGCGCCGGCGGCATCGAGTGTGATCGTGAACCGCACCGTGAGCGGCCTGTTCCAGTACTCGGCCAGCGTCCTGCACGCCAACCGGCTGACGGCCTCCGGCACCGTGCAGTTCAATCCCGGTGGCTCGATGGGCGCCTCGATCACGTACAGCGGCACGGCGACCCTGGTCTACAACACCGGCGCCGCGGTCGGGCTGGAATGGGCGAGCGGCTCCGTTGTCGGCGCGGGCGTGCCGCGCAACGTCACGATCCAGGCCGGCACGCTGTTGATGCCGAACTCGGACCGCAACGTCCCCGGCAACCTCACCATCGGCACCGGCTCGGGCCTGACGCTCAACGGCTCGCAGGGCAACCTGATCGTCGGCGGGAACCTCACCACCAGCGGCACGCTTACCTCAATGCCCGCATTGTGCGGTTCACCGGCATCGGCGGCGCAGACGATCGCCGGATCGTCGCCGGTGACGCTCGACAACCTCGAGCTCAACAAGACGGGCGGCTCGGTCCAGCTGCTCGCCGGCCTGACGCTGACCGGAACCGGTGCGACCTCGCTGGCGTACACGGGCAACACCGACGTCCTCGACCTGAACGGACGCACGCTGTCGATGTCGGGAGGGATCGGCGGCAGCAGCCCCGCGGGCGCCATCAAGGGCAGCGCGACCTCGAACCTGGTGCTGAACGGCGTCGGCGCGGTGGGCACGATGCGGTTCGTGAGCGGGTCGGAGCAGCTCGGAACCTTTACCCTGAACCGCACCGGCACCGCGGGGGCCGTGACCTTGGGCACCGCCCTCGGCGTCACGACGCTCAACCTGACGTCGGGCAACCTCGACCGGGAGCAACGTCGTCTCGATCGAGCGAGCGGCGGCACGGTGACGCGGGGAGCGGCAAGGTCGTCGGCAACCTGCGCAAGAGCGTGCCCACGGGCGCCGGCCAGGCGCTGGCGTTCGAGGTCGGCACGGGCACCGTGTACGCGCCCGTGGCGATCGTGTTCGGCAACGTCACCGCGACCGGCTCGCTGACCGCGGCGAGCGTGGCCGGCGACCATCCGAACCTGGGCGGCGGCTCCGGGCTGGATCCGACCAAGACCGTGAACCGCTACTGGACCGTCACCAACAACGGCGTGACGTTCAACCAGTACAGCGCAACGTTCAACTTCGTGAGCGGCGACCGTCGACGCCGGCGCCATCCCCAGCCAGTTCGTCGTCCGCAAGTACAACGCGCCGACGTGGTCCGCGACCACGACCGGGACGCGCACCTCGACGAGCACCCAGGCGACGGGACTGACGTCGTTCAGCGACTTCGCGATCGGCGCCATCCAGCAGTACACGCTCAGCCTCACGACGCAGGGCAACGGCACCGCCGCCAAGTCGCCGGACCAGCCGACGTACGACACCGGCACCAACGTCACGCTCACCGCGACGCCGTCGCCCGGCCACACGTTCGTCGGCTGGACGGGCGATCTCGTCAGCTCGGCGAATCCGGTGGTCGTGAACATGAACGCCAATAAGAACATCACCGCCAACTTCACGTTCGCGCTGACGGTGAACACGTCGGGCAGCGGCAGCGTGGCGAAGAGCCCGGATCAGCCGAACTACGCGCCCGGCACGACGGTGACCTGACGCCGAACCCGATCACCGGCTGGCATTTCGTGTCGTGGGGCGGCGACACCAGCGGCACGACAGAGCCCGCTGCCGGTCGTGATGTGGAAGAACAAGACGATCTCGGCGACGTTCGCGATCAACACCTATCCGCTCACCGTGACGTCGCTGGGCGACGGCTCGGTGACGAAGAATCCCAATCTCGCGAGCTACACGCACGGCACGGTGGTCCAGCTCACCGCCACGCCGTCGGGGGCCAAAGCTTCGTGGGCTGGGCGGGCGACGCCACCGGCTCGACCAACCCGCTCAGCGTGACGATGACGTCGGCCAAGAACATCTCCGCGATCTTCACCGTCGGCCTCACGACCAACATCGTCGGGGGCGGCTCGATCGCGAAGAGCCCGAACCAGACGAACTACACCTACGGATCGACGGTCCAGCTCACGGCCACGCCGGCGGTGGGCTACAGCTTCGCCGGCTGGAGCGGGAACACGACGCGGCGGCGACCAACCCGCTGCCGTTGCCGATGAACCGCGACCGCAACGTGACCGCGACGTTCACGCCCAACTCGTACACGCTCACCGTCGGCACGGTCGGCGGCGGCTCGGTCGCCAAGAACCCGAACCAGGCAACCTACACGCATGGCACCCTGGTGCAGGCTCACCGCCACGCCGGCGGTGGGCTACGGTTTCACCGGCTGGAGCGGCGACACCACGGCGTCGACGAACCCGCTCCCGGTGCCGATGATCGCGAACAAGAACCTCACGGCGACGTTCACGATCAACTCGTACACGCTCAACGTCGCGACGGTCGGCACCGGTTCGGTGAGCAAGAACCCGAACCAGGCCACCTACACCCACGGCACACTGGTCCAGCTCACCGCCACGCCGGGCGTGGGCTACACCTTCGCCGGCTGGAGCGGCGACACGACGGCGACGACCAACCCGCTACCGGTGCCGATGATCGCCAACAAGAACCTGACCGCCACGTTCACGCTCAACTCCTACACGCTCAACGTGACGACGGTCGGAAACGGCTCGGTGGCGAAGAACCCGAACCAGGCGACCTACGCGCACGGCACGCTGGTCCAGCTCACGGCCACGCCCGGCACGGGCTACAGCTTCACCGGCTGGAGCGGCGACACCACGGCGACGACCAACCCGCTCAACGTGCCGATGATCGCGAACAAGAACATCACGGCCACGTTCACGATCAACTCGTACACGTTGAACGTCTCGACCGTGGGCAGCGGCTCGGTGGCGAAGAACCCCAACCAGGCGACCTACACGCACGGCACGATCGTTCAGCTCACCGCGACACCGGCGGTCGGCTACTCGTTCACGGGCTGGAGCGGCGACACCGTTGCGACCACCAACCCGCTGCCGCTGCCGATGATCGCGAACCGCAACCTGACCGCGACGTTCACGATCAACTCGTACACGCTGACGCTCAACACGGTGGGCAACGGCTCCGTCGCCAAGAACCCGAACCAGGCCACGTACACGCACGGCACGCTGGTGCAGATCACCGCCACGCCGGGCACCGGGTTACAGCTTCGCGGGCTGGAGCGGTGACACGACCGCCACGACGAACCCTCTCAACGTGCCGATGATCGCGAACAAGAACATCACCGCCACGTTCACGCTCAACGCGTACACGCTCAGCATCACGACGGTGGGGAGCGGGTCGGTGGCGAAGAACCCGAACCAACCGACCTACCCGCACGGGACGATCGTGCAGCTCACCGCCACGCCGGCGGTCGGCTACACCTTCACCGGCTGGAGCGGCGATACGGTGACGACCACCAACCCGCTCAACGTCCCGATGACGCGCAGCAAGAGCCTCACCGCGACGTTCACGATCAACACCTACACGCTCACGATCAACACCGTCGGCAACGGCACGGTGTCGAAGAACCCGAACCAGGCCACGTACAACCACGGCACGGTCGTCACGCTCACGGCCACGCCGAGCACCGGGTACAGCTTCGCCGGCTGGAGCGGGGACACCGTGACGACGACCAATCCGCTGTCGCTGACGATGGTCGACAACACGAGCCTCACCGCCACCTTCACGCTCAACACGTACACGCTTACGCTCAACACCGTGGGCAACGGCACCGCGTCCAGAATCCGAACCAAGCGACGTACTCGCACGGCACGATCGTTCAGGTCACGGCCACGGCGGGTACGGGCTACAGCTTCACCGGCTGGAGCGGTGACACGGTGACGACCACCAACCCGCTCAACGTGCCGATGACGCGCAACAAGGTGCTGACGGCGACGTTCACGATCAACGCCCACACGCTCACGATCAACACCGTCGGCAACGGCACGGTGTCGAGAGAACCAGAACCAACCGACGTACCCGCACGGGACGATCGTGCAGCTCACCGCCACGCCGGCGGTCGGCTACACCTTCACCGGCTGGAGCGGCGACACGGTGACGACGACCAACCCGCTCAACGTGCCGATGACGAAGAACAAGAGCCTGACCGCCACGTTCACGATCAACTCCTACACGCTCACCCTCAACACCGTAGGGAACGGAACGGCGTCCAAGAACCCCAACCAGGCGACGTACACGCACGGCACGATCGTTCAGGTGACGGCGACGCCGGGCACGGGCTACAGCTTCACCGGCTGGAGCGGGGACACGGTGACGACGACCAACCCGCTGAACGTGCCGATGACGAAGAACAAGGCGCTGACCGCGACGTTCTCGATCAACTCGTACACGCTCAGCGTGAGCACGGTCGGCAACGGCTCGGTGACGAAGGATCCGGATTTCGCCTCGTACCCGTTCAACACCGTGGTGCAGCTCACCGCGGTGCCGTCGACCGGCTGGTCGTTCACCGGCTGGAGCGGTGACGCGAGCGGCACAGCCAACCCGACCAGCGTGACCATGACCGCGAACCGTTCGGTGACCGCGACGTTCACGGTCAACCAGTTCACGCTGACGGTGAGCAGCGGCGGCGGCGGCAGCGTCGCCAAGGATCCCGACCAGCCGACCTACGCGTACGGCACGATCGTCCAGGTGACCGCGACGCCGGACCCGGGATTCTCGTTCGTGGGCTGGAGCGGCGACGCCGGCGGCAACGCCAACCCGATCTCGATCGTCGTCGACGCGGCGAAGACGGTGGTCGCGACCTTCGCCGACACGACCGCGCCGACGATCACGCTGATCGCGCCCGACGGGCCGCGGCAGCGCTCGTGATCGGCAGCTCGCGTCGGTGCAGTGGAGCGCCAGCGACCCCGGCGGCGTCACCGGCATCGACGTGCTGCTCTCGCGCACCGGCGCGGGCGGAGCCTACGACACGTTGGCGACGGGGCTCGCGAACTCCGGCTCCTGGACGTGGATTGTGACCGGCCCGCAGACCTTCGACGCCTACTTCAAGGTGGTCGCACGCGACGCGCAGGGGAACCGTGCGTCGGCCCGGAGCGACACCGCGCTCGCGATCGTATCGTCGGTCGGCGTGGGCGACGGACCGGCGCTCGCGCTGTCGCTGGGGTCGATCGCTCCCAACCCGACGCGCGGGGCGGCGCGCGCTCTCCTTCACGCTGCCGCAGCCGAGCGGGGTCCGCATGAGCCTCGTCGACGTCCAGGGTCGCGAGGTCGAGTGCGGTGGTCGGACGGCGTCCGTCCCGCGGGACGAAGCGACGTCGCCTGGAACGGCCGCATCGGCGGCGCCGGCAGCCCGCCGGCATCTGCTTCCTGAGGTTCGAGAGCGAAGCGCAAGAGGTTCATCGCGCCGAGTCGTGGTCAACCACTGGGAATGGCCCGAGTCGCGCGCGCGTTCTCTCGAGCCCTCCGCCGATCCGCGGGGTCCTCCCTCGGCGCGTCCGCCCGCGTCGGATGCGCATGCGTGCCGGCGCGTGGGTCGCGCTGCTCGTGCTCGCCGCGCCGAGTACGAGCCATGCCGTCTTGGCTACGGGCGGTTGCCCGATACCGTTTCAGGACGAGGCGGTCGTCGCCCAGCTCAACCATCCGGTCGGTATGGCGTTCCTGCCCGACGGCCGCCTGCTCGTGGCCGAGCGCCGCGGAGCTGCGCATGATCGATCAGCGGTCGCGTCGCGACCACGGACCCGCTGCCTCACCGTCGACAGCGTGGCCACGGTGGGTGAGGAGCAGGGGCTGCTCGGCATCGCCGTCGACCCGCGCGGCCGGCACCGGCCTACGTCTACCGTCTGCTACAACGCCCTCGGCAGCTCGATGCGCGTGTCCCGCTACGAGGCCGTCGGCGATCTCAGCGCGCCCGGCAGCGGCTCGCTCAGCTTCGACCCGGGTCGCGCTACGACCTGGTCCGCGACGCCCCCGACGAGCTCGACGCCCACAACGCCAGCTGCCTGCGCTGGCCCCGACCGCATGCTCTACGTCTCGCTCGGCGACGACTCAAGCTCGGCTGCACGTCGCAGGACAACTTTGGCACGCACTGCGCGGCGTGATCCTGCGCCTCCAAGTGTCAGCCTACCGGCCGGGCCCGGCGTCAACTCCGATGAGGGTTGCGCTCGTGCCACCGGACAGCCCGCTCTACAACCATCCCAACGTGCACGCGCGGCTGGGTGTGGGTGATGGGCCTCCGCAATCCGTTCCGCTTCCCGCATCGAGTCCGCTCTTGACCGCTCGCTGTTCATCGCCGACGTGGGCTGGAACTCGTGGGGAGGAGATCGATCCGCCGCCGCCGGGGGCAGAACTTCGGTTGGCCTGCTTCGAGGACCGGCCCAGTACGTCGGCCAATGCCCCGGATCGTGCCGACCTCCGACGTTCAGGCGCCGATCTACGCGATGTACCGCCTCGGCACGACGTCGGCACGATGGGCGCCGGCGTCTACCGGAATCCCGGCTGCGGCCCGTGCGGATTCCCGCCCGAGTGCGAGGGCGACTACTTCTTCAGCGACTACTATCAGGGCTTCCTGCGCCCGGCTACGCGGCTCCGGTAGCTCGTGGTCGATCGCGCCGCCCGTCGCGGGACAGCCGAGTGCGTCCGACTGGGGCCGCGGCTTCGGAGCAGGTCACCGATTACACGGTCGGCCCCGACGGCGCGCTGTGGTACGCGCGCCGAGTCGACCAACTACTTGAACGACACCGGCGAGATCCACCGCATCGTCACGTGTGGCCCGCCGCCGACGTTGCCGGCGGCGAGACCGCGCCCGTCCGCTTCTCGGCGCCATATCCAGCCCGTCAGCGCGGGCTCGTCAACCTCGAGTACGCGCTGTCCGTTCCCGGCCCGATCGAGCTGTCGATCTGGGACGCCCAGAATCGTCCGTCGCACGTTGGCGGGACTTCGCTGCCGAGAACAGGGCGGCACCGCCTGACGTGGGATGGCCGTGCCGACGATGGCGCGCGATGACGTCGAGGGATCACTGGGGCGCCTCACGACCGGCGGCCGAGGATTCAGCGAGCGCATCGCCCTCGTACGCTGAGCGCGTCGACCCGGCGCGTTACGGCTGTCGAATCACGCTCCGCCGCCGCCCCTCGATGGCTCGCATGCCGCGCAGCGGTGCGCACAGTCGGCGCAGGTGATCCAGCCCGCCGCCGCCAGCAACACGACCAGCGGCTCGAACGCAACGCTGCCGCGGAGCACCAAAGAACACCGCCGCCTCGGCGTGGAAGCTGGCACGACAAGGACCGGGATCGGATTGGAACCAGCGGCGGACGCCGGTCAGGGTTCAGGCGTGCCCCACGCCGCAAGCGGGACGAGGATCAGGGTCGCGGCCAGGATCGAACCTGCGGGTAGGCCCGAGCGCTCGTCGTCCGGGACATCGCCGTCGCGGGCGCCCCACAGCCGCTCGAGCCGTGCCGCCGCGAAGGCCGGCCACTCGCGCGCGTGAGAGCGGCGAACCGGACCCCGTCGTCGCCCGCCTGCGCATCCGCCGCCGCCTCGCCCGCGCGCGCCAGCGTGGCGGAGTAAGAGGCGGTGCGCTCGGACGTCGATCGCGCCGCGTCGCGGGATCGGACCCACACCTCGTCGTGGTTCCCCGCGCGCAGCGCGAGGCCGACGGACGTCGTCACCGGCACGGGCGCGTGCATCACCAGCGTGTTGCGCAGCATCACGGTCCGATCACGACGAGCGAGGCCCGAGCGCCATCAGCGCGAGCTGCCGCAGCCGATCGCCCGGTGGGAGCGTGAGCCCGAGCGGCACCACGCCTGCGCCACGACGACGGCCGGAACGACGGGGCCTGCGGAGCCGGCCAGCGCGCTTGCGCCCCATGCGAACCGGTGCCGAGCGCGCGTGCGCGCGGGGGCGTGCGCAGCAATTCAGCGCTGAACGAGCGCGATGAGCAGGGCGGCGGCGAGCAGCGACTCGGTCGGATGGCGCCCCGCACCCTCGACGAGCACCCGGGTCGAGCGCGCACATGACGCCCGCGACGCGCCGACGCCGACGCCGACCAGCGCCGAGCCCAGCTAAACGACTGAGCAGCGGGAGGAGCGAGGGCGATGATCGCGGCGCACACCACGAGGCGGAAGGCCGGGCGACCGCCGCCGAGACGCTGGACATCGCCGCGATCTACGGCGCGAGCGGCGCCACCGACGCGGTCGGCCGCGGCGTCGGTACGGCGTCGAGCATGAAACCATCGCCGCGCGCGCGCTGACGAAGCGATCTCGTCGATGCGGCGGTGCGCGGATCGGCGTTCCGGACGTGCCCGGAGCCGCGATCAGGCGCACCGCCAGCGCGACGGCGAACAGGGCGAGCGCCGTGTGGGCCCGCCGCGGCCGCGGGACGCGGCGAGACGCGGATCGAACGCGTTGAAGCATCGCACCCGCAGTCTACTCAGGCGGCGCCAGGACGGGCGGCCGGAACGCAGAGATCAGGCCTCAGGCACAGGCCGCCTGCCACGCGAAACGCCGTATCGCGGCGACTCGGACCGTGCGTCGCACGATGCGTGCGCGTGGCGGGTCAACTCGCCCGAGACGGCCTCGCAAAGTGGTTCTCGCGTCGTGGTGCTCCGCCGGAAGACGGGGTTCCGTTTCGGCAGGCGAGTTGCTTGGTCGCGGCGCGGAGGAATGCCGCGATGGATCACTACATCCCAAGCGTCGGATTCCGGTGACCCTGTGGTCGGGTGATCTACAGGGGTCTCGGGTCAGATCTTCCTCGATCTCGACTCGCGCGGGGTCAGCATCCCACCGTCCTCGAGACGCTGAACCAGAGCACGCCGTTCACTGCCGGTCGCAATCGGCGACGACAGGCGCGTGCACCTGTTCAATCGCGCGCGCCTGACGCGCGCTGACGCCGGGGCGCCAGGTCCTCAGAGCGACGTGTTCGCGCGCGGCTCTCAGCCGTGGCGCGAGGAGGCGCCGAGGTCGTTCTGCGTCGACGGCACGCGGCTCACCGGCCGGGTGTGGATGCCGCTCGAGCGCGAGAGCCAGCGCCTGTCCGACTTCACTGAACCGGCTCGGGTCGTCGTTCTTCGTCACCATCACGACGTCGGGCATCCATCTGGTGAACGCCGCCGCGGTGGCCGAGATCAGCTCGAGGAGAGCGCGGGGGCGCCGCTCGGCGGCGACGAGATCGCCGCTCAGCCCGGCGTGCCGCTCCATCCAGGCAGCGCCTGCCCCGGCGACTAGAGCGCAGGGTTCACACCGCGGCCTACCGGTCCGCGCGCGGCTCGGTCGCGGCGCGGACCTGCGCGCTCTCCGCCCGGCCTTCCCCGCCCATCAACGCGCGGTTGAGCCGCCGGCGCGGCCTGCCCTAGACTGCCGAATCGTTCTTGCCCTCGAGCGGCCGCGCCGCCCGCCCACGCCCCGAAGAGGATGCCGATGACTCAAGCCGCCGTGCCCGCGACGCCCGAGCTGCGCGCCCACGCCGCCACCGAGATCATCGATCGACTGGTCGCGCGCCTCGAGCCGCTGCAGCGTGCCCACAACGAGGCCCAATGGCGCGCCAGCGTCAGCGGGACCGCCGAGAGACGCCGAGGCCCGCGCCCGCCTCGACGCCGAGATTCGCCGCATGCTGTCCGACTCCGAACCGCTCGCCCGGCGTCGGCGGATTGCTGTCGGCCGGCGGGGTTCCTGACCCCGAGCTCCAGCGCCAGCTCGTCGTGCTGCGCGACCTCCTGCGCGCGCACCAGATGCCCGCCGGCCACGATCGAAGCGATGGTCGAGATCGAGGAAGCGGCTCGACACCACGTTCAACAACCTTCCGCGCGCGGCTCGATAGCGAGTCCGTGTCGGACAATCGGCTGCGCAGATCCTGCAAACCTCGAACGACGTCGGCCGAGCGCCGGCGCGCGTGGGAGGCGTCGAAGCAGGTCGGCGGCGAGGTCGTGGGCTCGCTGCTCGAGCTCGTGCGCCTGCGCAACGCGGCGGCGCGCGATCTCGGGTTCGCGAACTACTACTCGATGATGCTCGAGCTCGACGAGCTGGACGAGCGCGAGCTGTTCGCGCTGCTCGACGAGCTCGAGCGCGGCACGCGGCCGCTGTTCGAGCGCTACAAGCGCACGCGCTCGACGCCCGCCTTGCGGCAGCGCTTCGGCGTCGCTGCCGAGGACGCTGCGGCCGTGGCACCTACGGCGATCCGTTCTTCCAGGAGGCGCCGGCCGCGCGAGCGTCGACCTCGATCCGTACTTCCGCGACCGCTCGGTCGTCGACCTCACCGAGCGGTTCTTCGGCGCGATCGGGTTCGACGTCGCGCGACCTGCTCGACGCGCGCCGACCTGTACGAGAAGCCCGGCAAGAGCCAGCACGCCTTCTGCCTGTCGGTCGACCGCGGCGACGACATCCGCGTGCTGTGCAACGCTGCGGCCGAGCGAGTACTGGATGGGCGCCATGCTGCACGAGTTCGGCCACGCCGTGTACGACCGTCAAGATCGCCACGCACGCTGCCGTTCCTGCTGCGCACGCCGGCGCACACGCTGACGACCGAGGCGAGCGCGATGCTGTTCGGCCGCCTGTCCAAGAACGCCATGCGTGGCTGGCGCGCGTGCGGCGGGCATGCCGCTCGACCAGGCGCGCGCGCCGCGGCGTCGAGATCCGCAAGGCGACGCGCTCGCAGCTGCTCGTGCAGACGCGCTGGTGCCTGGTGATGTGCCACATGGAGCGCGCGCTCGTACCGCGATCCGGCGCAGGACCTCGACACGCTGTGGTGGGACCTGGTCGAGCGCTTCCAGCTGCGTGCGGCGTCCCGACGGGCGGCAGGCGCCCGACTGGGCGAGCAAGATCCACTTCAGCGTGGCGCCGGTCTACTACCACAACTACATGCTCGGCGAGATCATGGCGTCGCAGCTCCAGCGCGCGCTGCTGCGCGAGCTGGGGACGGCGGCGCGGACGCGTGGGAGCGCTACGTCGACGAGCCCCGACGTCGGACGGATGTCTGACGCGAACGGTTGTACCGTCTCGGCAAGCTCGGTCGACTGGCGCGGCGCGATCCGGCGCGCCACCGGCGAGCGAGCTGCGCGTGGACGCGTTCATCGCCGAGCTGTCCGGGCGACGGATTGAGCGCGCGCCGCCTCGAGGGCCTCTCGCGTCCTCGATCTCTCGCGCGTGCTCGCGGGGCCGTACGCGACGCAGCTGCTCGGCGACCTCGGGCGCCGACGTGTGGAAGATCGAGCGCCCGGGCGACGGCGACGAGACTCGCGGCCTGGGGGCCGCCGTTCGTCCACGGCGTGTCGGCCTACTACCTGTCGGTCAACCGCAACAAGAAGAGCGCGGCGCTCGACTTCGCCGACCCGCGCCACCGCGGCGCGCTGCTCGCGCGCGGCGCGCGCAGTGCCGACGTCGTGGTCGAGAACTTCCTGCCGGGGCACCTCGAGCGCTTCGGCCTCGATCGCGCGCGTCGCTGCGCGCCACGCATCCGGAGCTGATCGTGTGCTCGATCACGGGCTTCGGCCAGGACGGTCCCTATGCGATGCTGCCCGGATACGACGTCGTGCTCCAGGGCTTCACCGGGCTCATGAGCATCACCGGTACCGCCGACGGCCCGCCGCTCAAGGTCGGGCGTCGCCGTCGTCGACGTGCTCACCGGCGTCCACGCCGCGGCGGCGATGCTCTCGGCGCTGGTCGGGAGGCTGCGCGGCCGCGGCGGCTGCCATCTCGACGTGGCGCTGTTCGAGGTCGGCGTCGCGTCGCTCGTCAACTGTCGCCAGTGGGCCCTCGTGACCGGCCAGCCCGCCCGCCGTCACGGCAACGCGCATCCGCACGATCGTGCCGTACCAGACGTTCGAGGCCCGGGACGGCGCGATGGTGCTGGCGATCGGGAACGACGCGCAATGGCGGACGGCTGTGCGCAGGCGCTCGACCGGCCCGAGTGGGCCGAGTACCAGGAGTGGGCGCGCAATCCGGATCGCGTGCTGCGCCGCGCCGAGGTCGTCGAGGCACTCGCCGAGCGGTTCGCGAGCGCTCGCGCGCGCGATTGGCTCGCACGGTCTCGCCGCGGCCGGCGTGCCGGCGGGACCGCTGCGCGAGATGCTCGAGGTCGTCCAGGATCCGGCGCTGCGCGCGCGCGACATGGTCGCGGCCCGCGGCGGCGTGGGAGGGGATCCCGACGTACGAGCTGTTCGGCCCGCCGTGGCGCGCCGACGCGGAGCGCGCGCCGCTCAGGCTCCCGCCGCCCGCTTTGGGCGCCGACACGGACGAGTTCCTCGCGCGGTTTGTGACCGGCGTCCTGAGCGTCGCGCGTCGCGGCGGTGAATCGGCTAGAATGCCGGACCGCATGCACCCACCGCTTCACCGCCGCCCGGGGCTCACCCCCTCGCGGCCTTCCTGATCGCGCTCGTCGCGCTGCTCACGCTCGTCGCGCGCCCGGCCTCGGCCGGGCCGGGCGATGCGGGCGCCGACAGCGTGTACCTGATCGGTGAGTTCGTCGATCCCGTGTGCATCTACCAGCATGGCATGCAGGGCGTGCTCAACGCCAGTGCGCGATGGTGCGCGGGCGCGTCGAGCAGGGCATGTTCTTCCTCGACGTCCGCCACCGGAAGCTCTACACGGTGATCGGGCAGACGCACTGGGAGGATCCGAAGCAGGCGTTCCTGCAAGCGCTCGGCGACACGTTCGCGGTCAAGGGCCGGGTGTGGCGGCAGGACGGTAGCGCGGCGATCGTGATCACCGACGCATGGCCGTATCGCGACCAACCCCAGCCCGTGTTCAACGCGCCTGGCCGTGGCACTGGGAGTGGTCGCGTGCTGCTCGGCTGCGGGCTGTTCGCGTGTCGGCTACGCCGCTGGCGATGACGCCGGTTGCGGCGCAGGCTCGGCATTGCCCTCGAGCCCGGCGATCTTGGGCGCGCGATCACGTTCGCATCATCGCTCATCGTGATCGTCGTCTCGCTCAACGGTCCGCTCCACGATCTCAGCGACCGCTACCTGTTCAGCACCCACATGATCCAGCACCTGCTGCTGGCCCAGGTGTTCCCGCTGCTCTTCATCCTCGGCATCCCGACGTGGCTGTGGCGTTGGTTGCTGGGCGGCCGCGCGGTCCACGCGGGGTGGTCGTGGCTCGCCGCGTGCCGATCGGCTTCGTGCTCTACACGCTGGTGATCTCGATCTGGCACGTGCCGCGTGCTCTACGACTTGATGATGCGCGAACACAACTTCCACATCGTCATGCATCTGATGGTGATGGGAACGGCGGTGCTGATGTGGTGGCCGGTGGCCGGCGGCGACGCGGTCGAGCGCCCGATCGATCCGCCCGCGCAGCTGCTCTACTTGTTCCTGCTCGGGCACGCCGATGATGGCGGTGGCGGCGATGATCACGTTCGCGGGTCAACCGCTCTACGAGTGGTACGCGCTCGCGCCGCGCTTCATGGGGATGTCGCGCGGTCGAGGACCAGCGGCTCGGCGGACTGATCATGTGGGTGCCGGGAGGGCTGTTCTACTGGGTGGTGATGAGCGTGGTGTTCTTCCGCTGGTCCGCGCGCGAATCGCGGCCCGAAAGTGATCCGTTCGAGTTGCCGGCCTCCCGTGCCGGGTGCGATAGTCTCGCCGGTTCCTGCGACGCCGCTACGAAAGGAGCGTTGAAGCATGTCGAATACGGCCACCCCCGGCACCACGCGGTCTGGACGGCGTCGTCGCCGCGCAGACGCGACTCGAGCCACGTCGACGGCCTGAGCGGGCGTGCTCATCATCGGCGGCTACGAGCTCAAGGAGCTCGCCGGCACGGTGTCAGCTTCGAGGAGGCCGCGTACCTGCTGTGGCGCGGTCGCCTGCCGACCCGCGACGAGCTCGACGGCGCTGCGCGCCGAGATGGCGCGCGCAGCGCCGCTGCCCGCCGACGACGCTCGAGCGTGGTGCGCGCCGCCGGCCAAGGCGCCGCCGATCGACGCGCTGCGCATGGCGTGCGCGACGCTGTCGCTCGACCTCGCCAACCCGAACGACATCTCGCCGGCCGCCGACCTCGCCGACGCCAAGATGCTGACGGCGCGCTTCCCGACCATCGTCGCCGCGCATGCGCGGCTGCGCGGCCGGGCGAGCAGCCGATCGCGCCGCGCACCGACCTGTCGCTGCGCGGCCAACTTCCTCTACATGGTGCACGGCAAGGAGCCCGACCCGATCGCCGCCCGCGCGCTCGACACCTACTGGGTCACGGTCATCGACCACGGCATGAACGCGTCGACGTTCGCGGGCGCGCGTCATCGCCAGCACGCGCTCCGACATGGTGAGCGCGCGTGACCGGGGCGATCGGCGCGCTGAAGGGCCCGCTCCACGGCGGCGCGCCCGGGCCGGTGCTCGACATGCTGCGTGGACATCGGCACCGCCGACAACGCCGAGCCGTGGCTGCGCAACGAGCTCGCCGCAGGGCCGGCGCATCATGGGATTCGGGCACCGCGTCTACAAGGTGCGCGACCCGCGCGCCGAGGTGCTGCGCACGGTGGCCGAGGAGATGAGCGCGGCGCGCGCTCGAGCGACCGCGAGCTGTTCGAGCTGGCGCGCGCAGGTCGAGCAGACGGCGCTCGCGCGTGCTCGACGAGGTGAAGCCGGGCCGCAACCTGCAGACCAACGTCGAGTTCTACACCGCGCTCGTGCTGCAGTCGCTGGGCCTGCAGCCGCGCGTCGTTCGTGGCGCATGTTCGCGTGCGGCCGCGTGCGCCGGCTGGTGCGCGCACGTGATCGAGCAGCACGCCGAGGACCACCTGATCCGGCCGCAGTCCGAGTACGTCGGCGCCGCTGCGGACTTCACGGGAGCGGTCGCCGGGCAGTGCTCGACGGCATGCGTCGTGCTGCTCGTCGTCACGGCGGCGCTCGTCGTGCTCGCGGCTGTTCGTCGGCCGGTCGACGTCGGCTGGTGCTCTATCCGCCGGTGCCCACCGACCTCGGGTGGCGCGCGCAACCTCGATGCCGCGTGCGCGCCACGTGCGCATCCCGGTCGGCTGACGCGCGACGCGCTCGACGGCTGGTACTCTGCCCGGCGAACCGCGCGCCGCGATCATCGCTGTTCCACGGCTTCGGCCGCGACCACCACCGGCGTGGCGCTACGGCGCGTTCCTCGAGCGCGCCGGCTACGGCACTGCTGGCCGTGGACTTCCGCTCCTCGCGCGCAGCCAGCCGCATGCCCACGACGCTCGGCCACCACGAGATCGAGCGACGCGCGCGCGGCGCTCGAGTGGCTGCGCAGCGCAGCCCGGGCTCGCCGGCGTGCCGATCGGCCTGCTCGGCGAATCGCTGGGCGGTGCCGGTCGGTCGCTGCTCGCGGCGCGCACGGCCCGACGTCGCCGCGCTGGTCGTCGACGGCGCGTTCGCGACCGCGGCGGGGCGCTCGAGGACGCGTGCGAGCGCTGGGCGCGGCCTGCCGCGCCAGCCGAGCGCCACGATCCTGCGCCGCCTCGGGCCGCGCGCTGACCGGTGCCGATCCCGGCGAGCTGCGACGCCGGTCGACGCAGCGGCGCCGCGCTCGCGCGACCGGCCCGTGCTTCCTGATCCACGGCTCGGAGCGACGACCGGCTCTCGGCCCGCGCAGCCGCGCGCGCTGTGGACGGCGGCGGGCGCGAAGGGATCCGCTGTGGATCATCCCGACACCGGGCACAACGAAGGCTGGCTGCGACACCGCGCGCCGTACGAAGCAGCGCGTGCGCGCGTTCTTCGCACGACACCTGCTTGGCCGAAGGGCCGGGCTGTTCCCGCAGGGGATCTGTGACGCTCAAGGCGCGCGGACGCGCAGGGCAGCGAGGCCCTAAGGTGCCGGTGATCCGCCTCGGCACGCAGGGCTGGGCCTACCCGGACTGGGTCGCGACGTTCTACCCGCCCGGCGCCAAGCAGCAGGACTACCTGCCGTTCTACGCCGGAAGTCTTCGACACCGTCGAGCTCGACACCACCTTCTACCATCCGCCGCGCCCGAGCGTCGTGCGCTCGTGGGCGCGCCACACGCCGGAGTCGCTTCCGCTTCGCCGCCAAGGTGCCGCAGCGCATCACGCACGAGGCGCGCCTCGCCGCGATGGGCGAGCACTTCGACGCCGTTCGTCGCGCGCGCTCGAGCCGCTCGGCGCAGCGACGAGGGCCCCTGCTCGTCCAGCTGCCCGGCCGAGTTCCAGCGCGACGCCGGCACGATGGGCGTGCTCGACCGCTTCCTCGCCGCGGCGCCGAAGCGGACGCGGCTCGCGGTCGAGTTCCGGCACGCGCTCGTGGCACCGCGCGAGACGTACGAGCTGCTGCGCGCAGCACGGCGCGACGCTGGCGTGGACCGAGTGGCGCGAGCTGCCGCGCGTCGCGCGAGATCACCGCCGACTTCCTCTACCGTGCGCTGGCTCGGGCGACCGCGCGCGCGATCGACGCAGCTACGATCGCGTCCAGATCGACCGATCGCCGAGTTCGACGCCTGGCAGCACGATCTCGAGCGCGTGCTGCCGCAGGTGCGCGAGGTGTACGGCTACTTCAACAACCACTGGGCCGGGCACTCGCCGGCGTCGGCGAACGACATGAAGCGCCGACTCGGGCTCAAGCCCGTCGATCCTAAGTCGCGGTGGCCGCAGGGGAGTTGTGGTAGCGCGCGAGGATAAGGCCGCGCCGCGCGACGACGCCGCGTCGCGGCTCGTGATGGCGCTCGCGCTGATCGGCGGCCTCGGGCTGCTGGCCGCGGCGATGATCGACACCGTCAACCTCACGATCGACGACGTGTTCATCTCGTTCCGCTACGCCGAGAATGCGGCGCGCGGCTTGGGCTGGGTGTTCAACCCGGGCGAGCAGGTCGAGGGCTTCTCGAACCTCCTGTGGACGATGCTGCTCACGGCGCTCGCGCGCGCCGGCGGCACGCGTCGCGTCCTCCGCGCTGCTCGTTCGGGCCAAGCTGATCGGGGCGGCGTGCGGCCTCGCGACCTGGACGGCGCTCGCCGTGTGGTCCGTGCGGCGTCGCGAGCCGGGGCGCCGCGAGCATGTGCTGCCTCGTCCTCGCGCCGCTCGTGCTGGGGCCGGCTACTCGTTCGGGATGTGGTCGATCTCCGGCATGGAGACGCCGCTGTGCGCCCTGTTCGTGACGGCGGCGGTGCTCGTCCAGATGTAGGCCTTGCGGCGCATCGATGACGGCGCCAGCCCCCTCCGGCGCGATTCGTCGTCGCCGGGCTGCTGTTCGGCCCGCCAGCCTGACGCGTCGAGCCCGTGCTGGTGTGGGCGCTCACCACCGCGGCGCTGGCGATCCCGTCGCCGCCTTCGGTGCGGCGCGCTGCTCTTGGGTGCGATCCCGACGCTCGTGCTCTACGGGGCGTCGACGGTATGGCGGCTCCACACCTACGGCGCGTGGATCCCGAACTCGGTGGTCGCCAAGACCGGCGGCGGCTGGCACTCGAGCGTGCTCCTGGCGTCGCAGTGCGCACGCCGCGGGGTTGCTCGACGCCGTGGGCGCGCTCGCGCTCGCCTTCCTCGGGCTGCCGGCACTCAGGCGCGGCCGTCGCGAGTGGATGTTCCTCGCGCTGTTCGTCGCGGCGTACGCGCTGTTCGTCGCGCTGTCCGGCGGCGACTGGATGCCGGGCTACCGGCTGCTCGCGCCGTTCGCGCCGGCGCTGATCCTCCTCGCCGTCGCCTCGCTCGCCGCGCTGGGCCGCGCGCGGCGCGTTGCCGATGCCGGCCGCCGGGGTCGCCGTGCTGGTCGGCGTGCTCGCGGTGCTGTCGTTCGCCTCGACGCGCAACCTGATCCGCTCGCAGCGGCGCCTTCCCGAGCGGGTTCGGCCACGTCACGTGGCTGTCGTCACCGCTCAGGGTGGAGGTCGCGGGAGGCGCTGCGCGAGACTCCTGCCGGAGGGCTCTGCCGTGGCGCTCGCCGAGTGCGGCGTGATCCCGTACTGCGCGCCGACCTGCGCGTCGTCGGCGTGCTTCGGGCTCATGGACCCGGCGTTCGCAAGCGAATGCCGGCGATGACCGCGCCGAGGAATTCCTGCGCCTGCGCCCACACGACGCGTACCTCGTCGCCCAGTCACGTCGGGGCAGCCGTCGCGCGCGAAGAGTCGCTGCCGTTGCTCGCCTCGCCCGGGTTCCACGCCCGCTACGTGCGCAGCGCCGTCACCGCGACGGTCAGGAAGAAGGCTGCGCGCGATCGGGCGGAATCAGGCGCCGCTCGAGGAGGAGCAGACGTTCGTGTTGTATCGTCGCCGGCCGTAGGCCGAGCTCAAGTTGGCGAGCCTCGGTCCATGCACCGATGGATCGACGAGGTCGAGGCGCCTCAGGCCGCTCCGCCCGCCTGGCCCGTGCCGTTACCGTCCCAGCGCACCCACCGCCGCCGACCGCGCGAGCAATACGTAACTT
>ERZ1370068.9914-contig-8656_pt1 | contig 72836 bp, 120 predicted proteins | sample MGYA00561227_ERZ1370068 | MGnify/ENA primary metagenome ERZ1370068 (study PRJEB38410, sample SAMEA6850437) | metagenome | study: Metagenomic assessment of the ecological functions of the soil: analysis of the soil microbiota associated with the... | reverse complement strand
TTGTCTTCGTTCAGTTACGTATTGCTAAAGGCCCGCCCGGGCACGCCGCTCAAGCCGGTCATCACGGCGGCCGAGCTCGAGCAGCCTGCCGCTGCAACCGCGCCGCCCGCCACGGCCGGTCGCTGACGGCAGCCAGGCGATGGCTCGCTTCTTCATCGACCGCCCGGTCTTCGCGATCGTCATCTCGCTCGTTCCTGCTGCTGGCCGGAACGCTGTCGCTGATCGCGCGCTGCCGATCGCAGCAGTTTCCGCAGATCGCCCTGCCCACCGTGCGGGTCACCGACGGTCTATCTCGGCGCGAGCTCGGACGTCGTCGAGGATCGGTCACCGTGCCGCTCGAACCAGCAGATCAACGGCGTCGACCGACATGCGTAGTACATCAACGTCGGTGAGCGGCGACGACGGCACTGCGACCATCTGCCGTCACCTTCGACGCTCGGAGCGCGATCCCGACCTCGCAGCGGTCGAGGTCCAGAACCGCGTCCGATCGCGGCTGCAGCCGCGCTGCCGCAGCGAGGTCGATCGAGCAGGGCGTCACGGTCGCGCAAGCAGTCGCCCGGACATCCTGCATGTTCCATCGCGTTGCACTCGCCCGGACGGACACTTACGACCAGCTCGTTCATCTCGACAACTACACTACGTCACACATCGTCGACTCGCTGAAGCGCGTCAAGGGCGTGCGGCGATGTACGACGTGTTCGGCTCCGAGTTCGGCATGCGGATCTGGCTGCGCCCCGATCGGATGGCGAGCGCCTCAAGATCACCGCACGCGGACGTCGTCGCGCGCGATCCGCGAGCAGAACGTGCAGGCCGCCGGCCGGACAGATCGGCGCAGCCGCCGTCCGCGCACAGCCAGAACTTCCAGTACTCGCTGCGCGTCCGCGGCCGCCTGGTCGACGCGTCGCGAGTTCGCAGAACATCATCGTCGGCTCGAAGCCGGACGGCTCCGTTCGTCCGGCTCCGCGACATCGGCCGAGTCGAGCTCGGCGCGCTGGCGACTACAGCTTCACCGGCCAGCTCGGCGGCCACCGCGCGGCCGTGATGGCAATCTTCCTCGTCCCCGGCGCGAACGCGCTCGAGATCCGCGAGCTCGTCAACGGCCGAGCTCGGCAGATCGAGGCGACGGTTTTCCGGACGGGCTCGCGTGCACGATCATGTACGACACGATCGCAGTTCGTCGACGGCGTCGATCGAGAGGTGATCGCACACTTTCGTCGAGGCGCTGATGCTGGTGCTGATCGTCGTGTTCCTGTTCCTGCAGAGCTGGCGCGCGACGCTGATCCCGATGCTGGCGGTGCCGGTGTCGCTGGTCGGCGACGCTTCGCGGCCTGCCAGCTGCTCGGCTTCTCGATCAACACGCTGTCGCTGTTCGGCATGGTGCTCGCGATCGGCATCGTGGTCGACGACGCGATCGTCGTCGTCGAGGCGCGTCGAGCACAACATGCGAGCCCAGGGTCTTTCGCCGCGCGAAGCGACGCGCAAGGCGATGGACGAGGTGCAGGGTCCGGTGGTCGCGATCGCGCTGGTGCTCGCGGCGGTGTTCATCCCGATGGCCTTCATCCCCGGCGTGACCGGCCAGCTCTACAAGCAGTTCGCGATCACGGTCGCCGTGTCGACGCATGTTCTCGGCACTCGTCGCGCTGACGCTGCACGCCGGCGCTGTGCGCCGATGCTGCTCAAACCGCATGCGCCCGGCGAGCCGCGCGGCGGGCCGCTGGCGCGTTTCTTCGCACGGTTCAACCGCGCGCTTCGATCGCACCAACGACCACTATACGGACGGATCGCGGAGACGCGGCGCGCGCCGCGATGCTCGATCGTGCGTCCGCGATCCTCGGCGCGGTGATCCTCGCGGACCGTGCGGCCTGCTGCGCATCACACCCACCGGCTTCGTGCCTGACGAGGACAAGGGCGCCATGTTCACGCAGGTCATCCTCCGCCGACGGCGCCTCGCAGCAGCGCAACGGTAGCTGTCGCACGCCAGGTACAGGAGATCGTGCGCGCGATCCCGGGCGTCGACAACGGTGCAGGTCATACGCCGGCTACGACCTGATCTCTGGCACCGCGGCCTCGAACGGCGCCTTCCTCATCCTGTCGACTACAGCCCTGGGACGAGCGCCCTGGCAGGACCTGCATGCCTCGACGATCGTCGCCAAGGTGGCGGCGGCGACGCGCGGCTTGCCCGAAGCGATCGTCGTGCCCGTTCAACCCGCCGGCGCTGCCGGGGTTCGGTGCAGGTATCCGGTTTCTCGATGATGCTGCAGGCGCGCGGCGGACAGACGCGCCGAGGAACTGGCCGCAGTCGCCGGACAGTTCATCGACGACCGCGCAGCAGCGGCCGGAGATCGGCCGCATCACGACGACGTTCTCCGCCTCGACCCCCAACTACCGCCTCGAGGTCGACCGCGAGAAGGTCAAGAAGCTCGGCGTGCCTGTCAACGACGTGTTCACGACGCTGCAGACCTTCCTCGGCGGCTACCAGGTCAACGACTTCACGCGATTCGGCCGCAACTGACAAGGTCACCATGCAGGCGGAGTCCGAGTTCCGCGCAGGACGTGCGCGACCTCGCGACTCCTGTTCGTGCGCAACGAGCAGCGGCGACGATGGTGCCGCTGGACACGCTGACGACGGCGGTGCCTTCCTCGGGCGCGCGATTCCTGCAGCGCTACAACCTGTACCGCACGGCCGCGTTCAGCGGTTCCCCGGCGCCCGGTGCGAGCTCCGGCGACGCGCTGCGCGCGCTCGAGGAAGTCGGCGGCGCGACGTGCTGCCCGTCGGACTACGGGTTCGAGTGGACAGGCCAGAGCCGCGCAGGAGGTCGAGGCCGGCAATACCGCCGTGGTCGTGCTCGGGCTTTCGATCGTCGTCGTGTTCCTGTTCCTGGCCGCGCTCTACGAGAGCTGGGCGGTGCCCTTCGCCGTGCTGCTCGCGACGCCGTTCGGCTTCCTGGGCGCGCTGATCGCGATCAAGCTGGGCGGACCTGCCTTCAACGTCTACGGCCAGATCGGGCTCGTGACGCTGATCGGGCTCTCCGCCGAAGAACGCGATCCTGATCGTCGAGTTCGCGAAGCTCAACCGCGAGAAGGGCATGCCGCTCGTCGAGGCGGCGCTCGAGGCGGCGCAGCTGCGGCTGCGGCCGATCCTGATGACGTCGTTCGCCTTCATCCTCGGCGTCGTGCCGCTGGTGATCGCCTCGGGCGCGGGCGCGGCGTCCAAAGTCTCGGTCGGCACGACGGTGTTCGGCGGCATGCTCGCGGCCACGTTGCTGACGACGCTCGCGGTACCGGCGTTCTACGTCCTGATCCAGGGCCTCGCAGAACGCTTTGGCGGCGCACCCGTGGCGGCTGGATTCCGCGCGCACGCGCGGCCTGCCGGCTACCGGCGCGCGCATTCGTGAGCAGTCGCTTGCGCCCGTTGCCGCTGCTCTCGGTCGCCGGTCGCGGTCGGCGCGCTGGCCGGCGGCTGCGCGATCGGCCCGAACTACGAGCGCCCCGCCGACGTGATGCCGGTCGAGGTCGAACAATTCCGGAGCGTGCTCAGCTCCCAGCAGGCCGAGTCCTTTGCGGATCTGGCTGGGCCACCGCGTTCGCCGACCCCGAGCTCGTGGAGATGGATCCGCACCGCGCTCGAGTCCAACCTCGACCTGCAGATCGCGGCCGCCCGCGTGGAAGAGTTCCGCGGGCTCGCTCGCGTCGAGCGGAGCCGCTCTCGGCCCGCAGATCGCCGGTGAGGTTTCGACCTCGCCGAGCGCGCTCGGCGACGAGGACGCCTCGTATTCCGCCGGCATCCAGTTGTCGCTGGGAGCTGGATCTGTTCGGCAAGCTGCGCCGCGCAAACGAATCCGCCCGCGCGCTGCTGCTCGCCTCCGGAGGACACAGCGCGCGGCGTCTTGACGACGCTGCGTCGCCGATGTGGCGGCCACGTGGTTCCTGCTGCGCGAGCTCGACGAGGAAGTGCAGATCATCAGCGACACGATCAAGAGCCAGCAGGAATCGCTCGCGCTGGTACAGTCCTTGAACCGCAGCGGCGTCGCCTCGGGCACCGAGGAGCAGCAGGCCGTCGGCCAGCTCGCGACCACGCGTGCGCAGCTGCCCGTCGCGGAACAGCACTCGCGAGCAGACCGAGAACCGGTTGCGGTTTCTGCTCGGCTATCCCGCCGATCGCATCCGCGGATACAGTCGCCACGCGAGTTCCCGGTGCAGCCGGAGATCCCGGTCGGACTGCCTTCCACGCTGCTCACGCGGCGACCGGACCTGCGACAAGCCGGAGCAGCGAGCTTCACGCCGCGACCGCGCGCGTCGGTGTCGCGCTCGCCTCCCGCTTCCCGTACCTCAACATTCGGGGTGACGTCGTTCTTCGGTCTAGTAAGCCCCGATCTCGATGCACTGCTGCACTCGACAATCCGGCGCAGGAGCTGTTCTCGGTGGGCCCGTTCGCCAGCGTGCCAATCTGGCAATCGGGCGCCGGGACCAGGCAACGTCGCTGCGGCGCGCGCCCAGGCCCTGCAGGCCGAGCTCGGCTACCGCCGGGTGGTGCTGCAGGCGCTGCGCGAGGTGTCGGACGCGCTCATCGGCACCGACAAGGTGCGCGAGGTGATCGCGCAGGACGAGATCCGCGTCTCGGCGATCCGGCGAGGTGCTGCGGCTGCAGCGCATGCGGTATCGCGGCGGCGTCGTGAGCTACTCTGGAGGTACTCGACGCCGAGCGGCAGTTCTTCGACGCCGAAATCGAGCTCGCGCGCGCTACCAGTTCTCCCAGCTGGGCGCCTACGTCGAGCTCTATCGTGCGCTGGGTGGAGGCTGGTCCGAGGACGAGCATCAGGCGCGTGGATCGATGCCGCGGCACCGCCTGAACGAGTGTCGATAGCCCCTCGCCGCGGTGGTTGCTCGCCGACGCGCGGCCGCGGTGGGTATCCCCAGCCGCGAACCACGATTGACGGATCGCTGCAGAGCGGCAGATGGCTGCCCCGCACATTCGGTCGGAGCACGCCGGACCGGTCGTTGGTATCGCGGAATCGTCGAGGCAACCCTTCGCTAAGAGTGCCCGCAACGTCCAACTGTGGGGACGGAGGCCTGCTTCGCGGCTGGGATACCACCACGTCCACGCGCCGGCTCGCGACACCACCGTGGCATCGGCGAGCCGGCGTTTGGACCGGGTGTCTCGTGGGCCGCGAGCACGCTCGAGCTCCCACCGGTAGACGTCGCGGACCACTCCTGAGGTGATGACTCTGCGACGATTCCGCGATACCGCCGACCGATCCGGCGTGCTCCGACAAGATGTGCGGGGCACCCTCTGCAGCTCTGTAACGTCCGTCGATCGTGGTGACCGGCCCACGAGATACCCGGGCCGAGCGTCGGCGAGCTACAGATGCCGAGCGGCGGCGAGCAGCCACGCGGCTGACGCCGGCGAGCTAGGTACGGTTGGATACGAGAAACCGGCCCGTCCGGAGGAAGTGCGCGACGTTCGCGGCGACGTCGCCCGCGAACAGCATGCCGATGTGGCTGTGCGGCAGCACGATGTGATCCGCGAGACCCGGGATGATCGTCTCGCCGACTGCCACCGTGCCGTCGTTGTCCTCGTCGAAGTGCGCGAAGAACTGTCCCGGTCCCGACCGGCCGCGACCCAGCGATCGCGCCGAGCGCTGCCGCCGCCGTGCCATTCGCGCCCGCACGGCTCGGCGAGCTCCTGCACGACGTGTGGAGCCGAGCAGCGGCCGCAGCATCGGCCACCGCAGCGCCTCGCGCGCGGCGCGGCTGCCGTTGAGCGGCGAGCCGAGCAATACGGCGTTACCGGTGAGCGTGGGTGCGCACTGCCGCAGCGCGCGGAACACGAATGCCCCGCCCAGGCTGTGCCCGACCAGATGCACGCGCGTGCCGGCCGCACGTCGCACGGCATCGGCGAGTTCTGCGCAGATCGACGACGGATCGCCGTGCAGCGTGGGATACGGCGAACACCTGCACGTCGAAGCCATGCTCGTGCGTGAGCCTACGGCGGAGCACGCCGAGTCTCGATCCCGGTCATCCACAGGCCGTGGACCAGGATCACCGTCTCCATGTCGCCCATTCAGGGTTTGAGTGGCAGCTGCACGCGGATATGCAATTCACGCAGCTGCGCGTCCGGTACTTCCGTCGGCGCGCGTCGGTGAGCAGGCAGGTCGCCGTCTGGGTCTTCGGGAACGCGATCACGTCGCGGATCGAGTCCGCGCCTGCCATGAGCATGGACGAGGCGATCGAGCGCCGAAGGCGATCCCGCCGTGCGGCGGCGCGCCGTACTTGAGCGCCTCGAGCAGGAAGCCGAATTTCTTCTGCGCCTTCCTCTGCACTGATGCCAAGCATCTCGAACACCGTCGACTGCATCTCCTCGCGGTGGATACGGACCGAACCGCCGCCGATTTCCGAGCCGTTCAGCACCATGTCGTAGGCGCGCGCGGTCGCGGCCGCCCGGGCCGGCCCGCAGCGCCGCGGGATCGTCGTCTACGGGCGAGGTGAACGGGTGATGCATCGCGCGCCCAGCGCTTCGGCCTCGCGCGTCCCATTCGAACATCGGGAAGTCGATCACCCAGAGCGGGCGCCAGCCTGCCTCGGCGAGACCGAGCTCGTGGCCGAGCTTGAGCCGGAGCGCCCCGAGCGCATCGTTTACGACCTGCGCGCTGATCAGCGCCGAAGAACAGCAGGTCGCCGGTGCGCGCGCCCGTGCGCTCGAGTATGCCCGCGATCGCGTCGTCGGACAGGAACTTCAGAATCGGCGACTGCAGCCCGTCGCGTCCGCGTCGCCGCATCGTTGACCTTGACGTAGGCGAGCCCCTTCGCGCCGTAGCGGGCGACGAATGCGGTGCAATCGTCGATCTGCTTGCGCGAGAGCTTCTCCCCGCCCGCAGGCACCAGGAGCGCGGCCACTGCGCCCGTCGGACCGCCTTCGCGGGGCCGGCGAACACCTTGAACTCGCTGTCGCGCACCAGGTCACCCGACGTCCACGAGCTCGAGCGGCACGCGCAGGTCGGGCTTGTCCGAGCCGTAGCGGCGCATCGCTTCCGCATAGCTCATGCGCGGGAACGGGCTCGGGCAGCGATGCATCGAGCACCGCGCGGAACAGATGCCGCATGAGACCTTCCATGAGGGCCATGATCTCGTCACGCGCCAGGAACGAGGTTTCGACGTCGAGCTGCGTGAATTCCGGCTGGCGGTCGGCGCGCAGGTCCTCGTCGCGGAAGCAGCGCACGATCTGGTAGTAGCGATCGAAGCCCGACGATCATCAGCAGCTGCTTGAAGATCTGCGGCGACTGCGGCAGCGCGAAGAACTGCCCGGGCTGAGTGCGGCTCGGCACCAGGTAGTCGCGCGCGCCTCCGGCGTGGCCTTGGTCAGCATCGGTGTCTCGAGATCGACGAAACCGTGACCGTCGAGGAATTCGCGCATCGCGCGCGTGACCTGAGTGCCGCAGCACGCAGCCAGTACTGCATGACGTCGCGCCGCAGATCGAGTGTAGCGGTACTTGAGGCGAACTCTCCTCGCGGACCTCCTCATCGAGCTGGAACGGCAGGGCCTCGGAGCGGTTCAGCACCTCGATCTCCGCGCGAGCAGCTCGACTGCGCCGGACTTGAGGTTGGGATTGGCCGTTCCATCGGGCCGTGGTCGAATCGAGCCCGCCACCCGGATCACCCACTCGCCGCGCAGGCGCTCGGCCTCCGCGAACACCGCGGCCTCGGACGGATCAAACACCACCTGCAGCAGGCCCTCGCGATCGCGCAGGTCGACGAAAATGACGCCGCCGTGGTCCCGGCGACGATGGACCCACCCGGCGACGGACACGGTACGGCCGACGAGGGACTCGTCGACCTCGCCGCAGTAGTGAGTGCGCATTGGCATGATGACAGGGGCAGGATAACCGGCGCCCGGAGGCCGGAGTCTCGCAGAAGAGGCGGGATGTTACGGGCCGGTCTGCGGCGGTGCAAGACGCGGATCGGCCGGCTTGTTCCGCCAGGGCGGCACGACGACGCCCATCGTCAGCACCAGCTTGACGGCCTCGTCGACCGACATGTCGAGGTAAGATCACCTCGCGCCTCGGCACCAGCACGATGAAGCCACCGGTCGGGTTCGGCGTGTGGCACGACCACGCAGATGACGTCCTCGGCCGTCTTGGCCTGGATCTCTTCGAGCTTCTCGGCAGTGATGAACCTGATGCTGTAGGTCGCCTCGTACGGGAAGCGGATCAGGACGACTTGTTTGAACGAGCGTCCTTTATCCGCGAGCACAGTTTCGCTGAAGCTCTTGGCGCCGCCGCAGATCGGTCCGACGAACGGTATGCGCCGCACCAGGCTCTCCAACCCCCTCCACGATCTGGCGGCCGAAGAGATTCTTGACCAACATGCCGGTCACGAGCAGCAGCAGCAGCGACAGGATGATGCCGAGCCCGGGATATATCGGCCGAAGAGTGCCTCCGGCGCGCCACGGCGGCGGAATAAGGCACCAGCGACTCGGTCGAGGATCCCAGAAGAAACCGGACCACCCAGACGGTGATCGTGATCGGAGCCAGATCAAAGCCCGCGATCAGATGTGTTGCGGATCGCGGCGCGCGCGCCCGGGCGTTTCCAGTGTCTGCGTTTCCTCGAGCGGCCGCTCGCTCGTCACAAGTCGGTCTCCAGCGCCGGCGCGCTGGCGCGCCGCACGGCGCGCGCGCGCGCGTGGGCTTCGTACGTCCAGTTCGATTTCGATTTCACAGCGGCCTGTCGCGGACCGGCCTGTGGGGGGCGCGTGCCGCTTCCGGTCGGCTCGGAGGAGACGCTCTTTGCGGAATCGCGCCTTTGCGGACATTCAGCCTTTGCGGAATCGGCCTTCGCGTCCGGCTTGGCTGCCTCCTTGGCGTCCGCGCCTGTCCACCCTCGGCGGCGCCGGCGCTGTCCTTCTTAGCACCTCTTCCTTCGCCTCTTCCTTGTCACCCTTCTCGTGCAGGTTGCGCTTCGCTTCCCTTGTCCGACTTGAAGTCGGTCTCGTACCAGCCGCTGCCGGCCAGCCGGAAACGCACCGCTGGAGACAGAGCCGCTTGAGCGACTTGCGCCCGCATTCCGGGCACTGCCGCAGCTGGGGATCGGAGAGCTTCCGCAATGCCTCGTGGTGATGGCCGCATCGCTGGCACTGGTATTCGTATATCGGCATACGCGGGTCAGTATAGAGGGGACATTCGCTATTTCGATTCCGATCGCTGCTTTTCGTGAACTGCAGGGCCCCGCCCCGCGCGGAGACGTTGATCACGTCCCCTGGCGCGAACTCGCCCCTGAGGATGCGCTGCGCCAGCGGATTCTCGAGCTGGTGCTGGATGGCGCGCTTCAGAGGCCGGGCGCCGTACACCGGATCGAAGCCGGCTTCGCCAAGCTGGTCCCGCGCCGCGTTCGTCGAGCACGAGCCTCGATGTCGCGCTCGGCAGGCCGCTTGCGCAGATAGCCGACCTGATTTCGACGATCCGCCGGATGTGCTCGCGTGCCCAGCGGGATGGAACACGACGATGTCGTCGATGCGGTTGATGAATTCGGGCGGAAGTGGCTGCCGCACGATCTCCATCACCGCGGCCTTCATCTGCGCGTAGTTCGCCTCGCCCGCGAGCTCCTGGATGACCTGGGAGCCCAGGTTCGAGGTCATGATGATCACGGTGTTGCGGAAATCCACCGTGCGGCCCTGCCCGTCGGTGAGGCGGCCGTCGTCGAGCACCTGCAGCAGCACGTTGAACACGTCGGGGTGCGCCTTCTCGACTTCGTCGAGCAGGATCACGCGAGTACGGGCCGGCGGCGCACCGCCTCGGTGAGATAGCCGCCCTCCTCGTAGCCGACGTAGCCGGGCGGCGCGCCGATCAGCCGCGCCACGGAGTGCTTCTCCATGAACTCCGACATGTCGATGCGGACCATGCGCCTCCTCGGTGTCGAACAGGAACTCGGCGAGCGCCTTCGCAGAGCTCGGTCTTGCCGACGCCGGTCGGTCCGAGGAACAGGAACGAGCCGTTGGGCCGGTTCGGATCCGAGAGCCCCGCGCGTGAGCGGCGGATCGCGTCCGAGACCGCCTTCACGCGCCTCGTCCTGGCCGACGACGCGCTGCGCGAGCGCCTCTTCCATGCTGCAGCAGCTTCTCGCGCTCGCCCTCGAGCATCTTGGACACCGGGATACCGGTCCACTTCGAGACGACCTCGGCGATCTCCTCTTCGGTGACCTTGTTGCGCACCAGCTGTCGGCGCCCTGCGACTCCGCGGCCTGCGCAGCCTGCGAGGCGCTTCTCGAGCTCGGGAATCTTGCCGTACTGCAGCTCGGCCATGCGCGGCGAGATCGCCCGCGCGGCGCGCCGCCTCGAAATCGAGCGCGCGCGCGCTCGAGCTCTTCCTTGATTGTGCGCCGCGCCCTGCACCGCCGCCTTCTCCGCCTTCCAGATCTCCTCGAGGTCGGCGTACTCGCGTCTCGAGCTCTTCGAGCTGTCTCTTCGAGAATCTGCGAGGCGCTTCTTCGACGCCTCGTCGCTTCTCCTTCTTGAGCGCCTCGCTGCTCGATCTTGAGCTGGATGATGCCGGCGCTCGAGCCGGTCGAGCTCCTCCGGCTTGGAGTCGATCTCCATGCGGATGCGCGACGCCGGCCTCGTCGATCAGGTCGATCGCCTTGTCGGGCAGCTGACGGTCGGTGATGTAGCGGTGCGAGAGCGTCGCGGCGGCGCACGATGGCGGGATCCGTGATCTCGACCTTGTGGTGAACCTCGTAGCGCTCCTGCAGGCCGCGCAGGATCGGCGATCGTGTCCTCGACCGAGGGCTCGTCGACGCAGCACCTTCTGGAAGCGCCGCTCGAGCGCGGCGTCCTTCTCGATGTACTTGCGGTACTCGTCGAGCGTCGTCGCGCCGACGCAGTGCAGCTCGCCGCGCGCGAGCGCGGGCTTCAGCATGTTGCCGGCGTCCATGGCGCCTTCGGCCTTGCCGGCGCCGACCACGGTGTGCAGCTCGTCGATGAACAGGATCACGCTGGCCTTCCTGCTTGGCAAGGTCGTTGAGCACCGCCTTCAGGCGCTCCTCGAACTCGCCGCGGAACTTGGCGCCGGCGATCAGCGCGCCCATGTCGAGCGCGAGGATGCGCTTGCCGCTTGCAGGCCTTCGGGCACTTCGCCGTTGACGATGCGCTGCGCGAGGCCCTCGACGATCGCGGTCTTGCCGACGCCGGGCTCGCCGATCAGCACCGGGTTGTTCTTGGTGCGCCGCTGCAGCACCTGGATCGTGCGGCGGATCTCGTCGTCGCGCCCGATGACCGGGTCGAGCTTGCCCTGCTCGGCGCGCGCGGTGAGGTCGATGGTGTACTTCTCGAGCGCCTGGCGGCTTTCCTCGGCGTTCGGGTCGGTCACTTTCTCGCCGCCGCGGACCTCCTCGATCGCCCGCTCGAGCGCGCCCTCTGACGACGCCGGCGTTGCCGCAGGATCGTGCGCGAGCGGGCCACTGTCCTCGAGCGCCGCGAGCACGAAGAGCTCGCTGGAGACGTACTGGATCGCCGCGCTCCTGCGCGAGCTTGTCGGTCAGGTTGAGCAGCCTCGCGAGATCGTTCGAGGCATGCACGTCGCCGCCCGTGCCCTCCACGGTGGGCAGACGGTCGAGCGCCTCGCCGAGCTGCGAACGCAGCGCATTGAGGTTCGTGCCGGCCTTGTCCAGGAGCGGCCGCACGGATGCCACCCTCCTGATCCAGCAGCGCCTGCATCAGGTGCACGGGCTCGATGAACTGGTGATCGCGGCCGAGCGCAGCGACGCCTGGCCGTCGACCAGTGGCCATCTGGAACTTGGATGTGAATTTTGTCCTGGCGCATGACTAACGCTCCTGCGTGGGACGGCGTCCTCCCGAGATGGGGCGCCCGCCCGGAGGTCAGTGCCCGGACCGGCTGGTCCCGGTCGGTGCAACTGCTGGTGAGTGAGCCAGACTACCGCCACACCGGCAACGATGAACACCAGCTGCTCGACGCCGGCCCGGAAATCGACCCGCCGGTACATACCGGGGATCAGGTCCCGTAATGGCGACGTACAAAGCTCGCCGCGGCGGCGCAGGCGCATACGGCAGAAACCGGCAGCGCCGCCATGCAGTGCGTAGTAAGGCAATCACCGCGCCGGCGAACGAGGTCAGGCTGACGAGCAGGTTGAGGAGCAGCGCCTGCCTGACGCGTATAGCCGCCGTTCAGCAGCACGGCGAGGTCGCCGACTTCCTGCGGGATCTCGTGCGCGAACACGGCCACGGTGGTCACGAGCCCGAGTCTCGGTTCGGTGAGGAAGGCCGCGGCGATCAGCACGCCGTCGATCAGGTTGTGCAACGCATCGCCGACCAGGATGAGCCGCGCGGACGCCGCATCGCGCGTCGCGTCGCTCGGCGAATGCATTTCGCACGGATCGTCGTGGCAGTGCCGCCAGAGCACGAATTTCTCGAGCAGAAGGAACCCGAGGACGCCGAAGAGCAGCGCCGCGCCGATGCGGTCGCGCCACCTGGACCGTTGGCATCCAGCGCGTGCGGGATCAGTCCGAGGAAGGCCGCGCCCAGCAGAGTTCCGGTCGCAAAGCTCACCAGGTACGGGAGCAGCTGCGCACGGCGCGCCGGAGTCATGAGCAGGAAGCTCGAGGCGGCGAGCGCGCTCAGCACGCCGCCGAGCGCGGTGAAGACGAGGATGAGGGGAAGCATTCGGGGGAGCGTTCCGAGAGCGCAGACCGGCGCAGTTTACGCGAGGTCACGCGAGCCAGGCCACCGTCGCGGACCGGCCCGTCCGGCCGCCGTCGCGGCGATAGGAGAAGAATCGCTCCGGGCTCGCCGAACGTCGCACCAGCCACCACCGTAAACGGAGCCCACTTCCCGACTGCTCGAGCGCCAGGCGCGCGAGGCGCACTACAGGTCGGCCTGGAAGCGGCCGCGCACATTCTCCGTGAAGGCAGCGTCGTATCTCGGTGAGTTCGCGAGAAAGGCGGCGCGCACCTCGGCGCTCACTCGAATGCCGGCTGCGAAATCGCCGGTCCCAGCCAGGCCACAAGCTGCGACGCCGGCACACCAAGCGCCGCGATTGCGGACTCGAGGACACCGGCGGCCAGGCCGCGCCAGCCGGCATGAGCCACGGCGACCTGCGTCGCCCCCCGGTCGGCGAGCAACAACCGGCAGGTGCGTCGGCGGTCAGCACGGCGCACACCTGGCCCGGCTCGGAAGGCCACGGCCGCATCGGCCGCCGTGTGGATGCGCCTCGATCTGTGTGCCGCGCAGCACTGCGACGCCGTGCACCTGGTTCAGCCAGAGCGGCTCCTGAAGGCAGTGCGAGCACGGCGCCGAGCCGCCGCCGGTTCTCCGCGACGCGATCCTCGCGATCACCGACGTGCATCGCGAGATTGAGCGTGGCATAGAGCGCCCTCGCTTGCGCCGCCGCTGCGCAGAGTCGAGCACACCCGCACGCTCCCTGGGACCGGCCAATCCGGTGGTCAACCAGGCGAGTCTTGCGTCGTTCATGCACGGCGGCGAGACGTCGCGCGCCAGCTCATCGAGCAGCGCGCCCATATCCGCCGCGCAACGCGGACGCAAACTCGAGCGGGCGGCCAGTGACGGGATGATCGAATTTCAGTCGCGCCGCATGCAGCGCCTGCCGCGGAAAATTCGCAGGGCCTGCCGCAGCCCTCGGACGCGCCTTTCGGGAAAGCGGAGCCCGCCCTCATAGACCCGGTCCCCGACCAGCGGATAGCCCGCGGCGCCATGTGCACGCGGATCTGGTGCGAATGCGTCCAGTCTCGAGCTCGACCCGCACGTGGGTGTGTGCGCGGTAGCGACGAATCACGCGGTAGTGCGTCACCGCCTCCCGGCCGCCAGTGCCGCACGGCCGATGCGGACGCGGTCGACCGGGTGACGGTCGATCGGCGCATCGATCGTGCCGCCCGCCGTCATCACGCCGCGCACCAGGGCCTCGTAACCGCGATGAATCTCGCGCGCCTCGAGCATGCGCACCAGGCCAGCGTGCGCCGCGCAGACTGCGCGCGACGACCAGCAGACCGCTCGTATCCTTGTCGAGCCTGTGCACGATGCCGGCGCGCGGCAGGGTCGCCAGCCCCGAATCGAGGGCGAGGAGCGCGTTCTGCAGCGTCCGGTCGGGTTTGCCGGCGCCGGGATGTACGACGAGCCGGCCGGCTTGTCGATGACGAGCAGGTGCGCGTCCTCGTAACGAAGGTCCAGCGGCATCGCCTGCGGCGTCGCCTCGGTGTCCGCCGCCACCGTTGCGCGGACGACGACCGCCTCCCCACCCTGAACCCGGTCAGCGCGACGGCGGGCTGATCCATCGACCTTGATCTCGCCGTGATTCGATCCAGCCCTTGAGCCGGCTGCGTGAATAGTCGGGAAGCAGCGAAGGCGAGAGCCCGGTCTCAGGCGCTGGCCGGCGTTCGCATCCGGGATCTTAAGTGCCAGTCTCGATGGTCGAAGTGGCCACGGCAAAACCATTCTATATACTTCGCCCCCCTTCGGCCGCCGCCCGGCCCAGCGCCGCAAGCCATGCCTGCACACCCGACCCGCACCGCCGTGCTCGTGCTCGTCTCCGCGATAGTGGTCGCCGGATCAGCTGGCTGCCGCAGCCGCGGCGACGTGCTCGGTCCCTGGGTCGGCGCGGTCCATCCATATGGAGGCGGTCAAGGATCTGCGCAACCAGAACTTCCGAGAACGCGGTCACGAAGCTCGAGGCGCTCGAGGCGCGCTATCCCTTCAGCGAGGAAGCGAAACAGGGGCAGCTCGATCTGCTCTACGCGTGACTACAAGAACCACGAGGCGGAATCGGCGATCGATCAGGCGGACCAGTTCATTCGCGAGAACCCGACGCATCCGCGGACCGACTATGCTTACTACATCAAGGGGCTGGTGTATTTCGAGGGCGGCGCGAGCTTCCTCGAAGCGCCTCTTCCGCGCCGACATCTCGAAGCGTCCACCGCAGGAAGCGCGGCAGTCGTTCCAGTCCTTCCAGACCCTGGTCCAGCGGTTCCCGAAGAGTCCGTATGCGGCCGACGCCCGCCAGCGGATGATCTATCTCCGCAACAAGCTGGCGGACTACGAGCTGGCGATCGCCCGCTACTGCATGAAGCGCGGCGCCTACGTGGGGAGTGGCCAACCGGGCCCGGGGCGTGATCGAAACCTATGACGGCGCGCCGGTCACGCTCGACGCCCTGGCGGTGATGGCCGACGCCTACCGCCGGCTCGGCATCGATGACATGGCGGTCACGATCGACGGCATCCGGGCGCAAAACCGCTCACCTGACGAAGTGGACGGGAAGTCCGAAGACAAGCCCTGGTGGCGGTTCGGCTTCTGAGCCGATCTGCGGCTGGCGGGCGTCGGGCTCCTAACCCACTGATCTGTAGGCGCAATCCGACTGTCGCCGAATGGCGACATGCATCTCCACGGTCGTTTGCTGCACTGCACCTAGAATCGCTCGCGCCCAGGGTACTGGGCATCGCGGGAGCGATCGTCGTGCGCAAGGCCTTCGGACGTATGTCGGGACTCGCTCATCGTGGCAGGGCTTCTGCGCCGCTCACGGTCACGCTCTGGGGTTGCCAACCGCCCTACGGCGGAACCCGCCTGGCCGAGCCGCCTCCAGGGCTTTGCATTCCAGCCTTACCAGAAGGACCAGGATGCGATCGCGCAGGACGAGCTGACGATCGCGCAGATCGACTCTGACCTGGCGCTGCTCGAAGGCAAGACCAACGCAATCCGCACTTACAGCACGCTCGGCACGGTGGGCCAGGTGCCGGCGCTCGCAAAGCGCCACGGCATCCGGGTGACGCTCGGCGCGTGGCTCGATACCGATCGTGTCCGCAACGAGCGCGAGATCGAGCAGGCGATCCGTCTCTGCAAAGCAATACCGCAACGTCGTGCGTGTCATGGTCGGCAACGAGGTCCTGCTGCGCGGCGACCTCACCCGCGCCGATCTCTTCGCGCATCTCGATCACGTGCGTGGCGCCACCCGCCAACCCGTGAGCACCGCGGAGCCCCGGCACGTCTGGATGCTCTATCCCGAACTCGCCGAGCATGTCGACTACATCGCCGTACACATGCTGCCCTACTGGGAAGGTATCGAAGTCGAGGCCGCGGTCGAACACGTCGTCGACAAAGATGGCGCTGCTCGAGCGGACCTTCCCCGGCAAGGGAGATCGTCATCGGCGAGGTGGGCTGGCCCAGCGCCGGCCGCACGCGCGAATCGGCCGTCGCCAGCACCTCGAACCAGGCCCTGTTCCTGCGGCGTTTCCTGCGATCGCGCGCAGCAGGAAGGGTACGTCTACTACGTGATGGAGGCCTTCGACCAGCCCTGGAAGGAGCGCTCGGAAGGCAAGGTCGGTGCGTACTGGGGCGTCTACGACGCGGACCGCCAGCAGAAGTTCGCCTTCACCGAGCCGATCGTGCGGATCCCGCACTGGCAGTGCTTGCAGCCGCGTCGGTGATCACGGCCGCCGTGCTGCTCTGGCTCTTCTATTTTCACAGCCGCACTCTGCGCAATCGCGGCCGCAGCTTCCTCGCGATGGTCGTCTATTCGACGGCGACGCTGGTCGGTGTGGATCCTGTACGACTTCTCGCAGCAGTACATGACGGTTACGCAGCGTGCTCGTCGGAGCCCTGCTGCTCCTGGGGCATGGCTGGGCGTGATCGCCGTGCTGCTCGCCGAGGCGCACGAATGGGCCGAGGCGCACTGGGTCACCATGCACCGGCGCATCGCTGCGGCCGCAGCGAGTCGACGACTCCGAGCTGCCGACCAGGTATCGATTCACGTGCCGGCGTACAACGAGCCGCCGGAGCTGCTGATCGAGACGCCTCGATGCGCTCGCGCGGCTCGACTACCCCGGATTTCGAAGTGCTGGTGATCGACAACAACACCGACGATCCGGCTGGTGTGGCTGCCGGTCGAGGCGCACTGCGCGACAGCTCGGGCCGCGTTCCGCTTCTTCCACGTCGAGCGCCGCTCGCGGGCTTCAAGGCCGGCGCGCTCGAACTTCGCGCTGCGCGCACACCGCGCCCGACGCGCGAGATCGTCGCAGTGATCGACAGCCGACTATCGTGGTGCGAGCCGGGCTGGCTGCGCGACCTCGTGCCCGCTTTTGCCGCCGAGCGCATCGGCATCGTGCAGGCGCCGCAGGACTACCGCGACGCCGGCGAGAGCGCCTTCAAGGCGATGTGCTACGCCGAGTACCGCGGCTTCTTCCACATCGGCATGATCACCCGCAACGAGCGCAACGCGATCATCCAGCACGGCACGATGACCCTGGTGCGACGCTCGCTGCTCGAAGCGGATCGGCTGGGCGGAATGGTGCATCACCGAGGATGCGGAGCTGGGCCTGCGGATCTTCGAGCAGGGCTACGAGGCGACCTACATCCCGCAGCAGCTACGGCCGCGGAGTCATGCCCGACACCTTCATCGACTTCAAGAAGCAGCGCTTCGCGGTGGGCCTACGGCGCGATGCAGATCCTGCGCAGGCACTTCGACCTGCTGATCCAGGGGCGCGGGAGCAAAGGCTGACCGCGCGGACAGCGCGTATCACTTCGTCGCAGGCTGGCTGCCCTGGCTCGCCGACGGGTTCAACCTCATCTTCAACTGCGCCGCGCTCGTATGGTCGCTGGCGATGGTCGCGTTTCCGCGCCACATCGACCCGCCGCTCGCCGATGTTCTCGGTGCTGCCGCTGTCGCTGTTCGCGTTCAAGCTGGTCAAGATGGTGCATCTCTACCGCACGCGTGTCGGCGCTAACCTGTCGCAGACGCTCGCCGCCGGCATTGCCGGTCTTTCTCGCTCGCACACCATCGGCTCGGCGATAGTTGCCGGCTTTCGTGCAGCGCGACCGGCCGTTCTTCCGCACGCCGAAGCGTGCGCGCCGTCATGCGCTGGGCGAGGCAGTGGCCGCAGCAAGCGAGGAAGCCATTCTGATGCTGGGTCCATGGGTTCGCGGCCTTCGCGGTGAGCCGGCATACCGTCGTTCGACGGCGATCTGCCGGGACTGGTCGGAAGCCCCGACCTCTCGATCTGGGTGGTCGTGCTTCTGATCCAGTCGATCCCGTACGCCGCGGCTGTGGTCGTCTCGCTGGTGAGCGCGCTCGATCTGCCCGGGCGGGTGGCTCGGCGAAGCGGGTGCTTCGTCACTCAGAACCGGAAGCTGAGACCGAGGAAAGCCTCGCCCTGGAAAAACGTGCTGCCTGAGGTCCTCACCAGGCGGTTCAGGATCGCCGCTGCCGACACAGAAGATCGCGGGTGTCGGAATCGACGAGCGTCACGTAGCCGCGCACGCCGATGTTCGCTGCGATGCGCTCATTGAACGGCAGCCGCACGCCACCCGCCGAGGCTGGCGGAGAAATCGGTTTCGGAGTCGAAGCCGCCGTCGGGATCGAGCCGCGTGGCGCCGATCGTGAGCGACAGCCACGGCACGAACCAGTATTCATCCGGAAAGAAGCAGCGTGCCGCCGGAGCTGAGGGGTACTCGGTCGCGACATCGACGCTGCCGACCACCGGGTCCGGGCTGTCGATGCCCGACCCTGGCGGCTGTAGAGGATCTCGTAGAAGGATCCGTATCGCGATAGAGGCCGAGATCTGATGCCGATGCTGGTGCCATCGTCGAGGTCGAGCGTGTTGTTGGTGGTCGATTCAGGATCCACATCCTCGAATTCGCCGCCCGCGCGGTAGCCCACCATGGCGGTGACGTCGAGAAGCGGTGGCGGATCGGCCAGCCACGGCGCTCGGCAAGCGCGCCAGAGGCCGGAACCAGTACGCCCGTCATGATTCGCAATCCGCAGTCGCATGCGTTTGCCTCCGTATCGTCTTCGGTTCGGTCGTCCGTAGCCTCGGCCGCCGCTGCATTGTAATGGAGCGACTTCGCCGCGCGTGAACCGCCGCACGCCTGCTAGACTCGCAACGACGATCGAGCCGATGGACATGCGTAGATGAACGACCTCGCGAGCGACGAACCGGCGACCCTGTCGATCGATGTGACAGGGCGCGCGGCATCTCGAGGCAGATATGAGCGCGCGGCGCTGGAATCCGTCCTGGACGACGCACAGCGGGTCCGGACAGCTCCGCAGACGAGCCGCCGAGCGCCGAGTCACGGCGATGCGCTCGAGAGGCGCCGCGGTACGGCTCAGAGGCGGGTCACCCCGGGCTCGCCGGGGCGATCCGCTCGGTGCTCGACGCCCTCGCCAAGGCCGGATCTGACACCATCTGTCCAGTGAATCTGCCATCCCGATCTCCTGATTTTCGAGCTCCGCGATGCAGGACCAGGAACATCCGTTCGACGACGCCTTTGGCAAGCAGCGGTCGACCTCGGCAACCAGATTGCCGGAGACCGACGATAAGGCCGACGTGTGGGACATCGCGGACGGTACTGCTCGCGGGTGCGCTCCAGTACTGGCTGTATTCGCGGCAAGCCGTGCGGCGATCCGCGCTGCGAGGATGCCTCCCATAAGCGCACCGCCGACGGACGCCTCGCCGAATTGCGCCGCCTGATCGACCAGTTCACGGAAGAAAGCCAGTACTTTATTCACGCCGACCGATTCAACGTCGGACGCGCCTGACCCGCGCTGTATCGCCGGCGCCGGAAACTCTGCTGATCCGTCAGGTAATTCGCGGCGCATTGCCGCGGATTCCGTCGCAGCATGGCCCTGCACTGCCACGGAGGGCCGTGCCATGCAGCAGGGTTCACGCCACGACGTTCTGCGCTGCTCATCGCGCTGCTGTCACTGTTGGTCGCCGGGTGCACAAACCGCGGGCGAAACGCTTGCGGACGATGAGGACGTCTGGCGACTCGCCTGCACAGCCCGACACGTCCGCGGGCACGAGGCGGACAGCGCGTCATCGCAGCCGGACGCGCCAGATTCGGCTGGCGGCTCATCGGTGATGGAGACCAGGTCGAGACGCCTCCACCCACGTCGGAAGCGGCCTCGTTTGATGCCTGCCGCGATGCCGCTGCGCCGGTGTTCAGCGACCGTCCTGCGGCGCGAGCGCGGATGCCTACCGTCTCGATCTGCCGACGCCTCCTGCTCGCGGGCGCCGCGCCCAGCACACGGCCGGCCGCACCGGCAGCGGCCACGCGCCCGATCGTCGCCACGCGCATCGGGCCGCGATGCAGCCGCGCTGCCAAACCCGTGTACGCGGCTCGAGGAACAGCCGACCGCGATCGATGCGCAGATGCGCGATGGGTATTCGGCGGCGCGAGGCGGCGCAGCCTGCTGGCAGCGCTGGCGGAAGAGAGCGAAGCTTCATGCGGCGCATTGCTGACCTCGCCGCTTCCGCGGTATGTCGTCGACGCACGGCATAGCAGTGCTCGCCGTCGCTCGGCCCGGGCATCTCGTGGGCCGGTCACCACGATCAACGGACGTTACAGGGCTGAAGAGGGTGCCCTGCACGTCTTGTCGGCGCATCCGGATCGCTGGCGGTATCGCGGAGTCGTCGCTGAAGTCATGACTTCCGGAGTGCCCGCGACGCGTCTACCGGTGGGATTGCTCAGGCGTGCTCGCGGCCCACGAGACACCCGGTCCAAAACGCCGGCTCGCCGATGCCACGGTGGGGGTCACGAGCCGGCGCGTGGACGCGGTGGTATCCCAGCCGCGAAGCACGCCTCCGTCCCGCAGTTGGACGTCGCGGGCATTCTGGCGAGAGGCTGCCTCGACGATTCCGCGATACCTGCATCGATCCGGCGCTCGCCGACAGCACGTGCGGGGCAGCCTCCTCTAGCGCTCTGCAACGATCTCACCGATCGTGGTGAGCGGCTGGCGATGCTGGGGCCGCACGCCGGCGAGCAGCGCGCGGCACCGCGTCAGCGAGCAGCACGGCGGCAGCGTATGTCGGCGCGAGCAGTCACAGAACCGCGTTAGACTCGTCCAATTCCCGCGGCTCGCAGGTCCCGCATGCGTTACTACATCTTGCTTGCGTCGATCGCGCTCGTGCCGTGCACCGGTTGTCAGCGCGACGGCGGCACACCGGAGCGGACGTCCGCCGGCACTGCCGACGCGCCCGCCGCAATTGCGGCCCGCGCCGGAGGATGCGACGACGCAACCCGTCCTGCGGTGGGAATGCGACGGCAGGCATGACGCTGACTACGAAATTCTCTGCCACGCGACCGCGCGATCTCGCTCGGTCTGCACGAGGGCGAGCGCAACTGCCGCAGGTCGCATCCGCGTCCGGCGAGAAGTACCAGGACGGCCCGATCACCTTCTGGCGCAAAGGCAGCAGGGCGGTCTCAGGAACGCACACCGGTACCGCAAGTCGACTGCCGGCTGGCGAGCGGCTGATCGGCCGCCTGCGCACCTGCTTGGACGCGTCTACTGCACCGTATTCGGGTGCAGCGTGCCGATCAGCGATCGCAATCGGATGCGCTCGGATCGCCCGGCACCTGCGCAAAGCGTCCTCGCGCCAGTCCTGCTTGCGCGCGCTCGATGCGGGCCTCCGGAGCCTGAGACGAAGTCTCCACCATGATGTGTCGAGTTCCGGTCGAGCGGCGCGCCACCGGCTGACCATCACGCGTGAATCCTCGAGCGCACGGCAGGCCGCCGTGCCCGGCAGGCGAACTCTGATCCAGCTCGCCCTCCTCGGTGGCACGGCGGTCACCGATTTCGATCGTGCCTGCGGCATGACGATGGTACACGCCAGCGCTCGGCCGCCGTATCCGGCAGCTCGAGCACTGGCACCCGTCGCAGATCCGCCGCCGCGAACAGCGTCGGCGAGCTGACCGCGACTGGCGATCGCTCACCCCAGCCCTCGCCAGCGATGAGCCGCAGGGACGCAGCCTGTGCGGCGGATCTCCGGGCGGATCGCGGCCCGGGTGATGCACGAAAGACGGCTCCGCTTCTCCTCCGCGGCCTGCGGCAATGCGACCCAGGTCTGAACACCGTGCAGAGCGAGCCCTGCTCGCCCGCAGCGGAACGCCGGCGGCGTGCGCTCGAGGTGGTACGATAACAGCAACCGCCACCATCCAGTTCACGTCGCCCGGTCGTATCACCTGCTCCGATCCCAGGCTGTCGCGAGGTGCATCAGCTCGCCTTCGAACAGGAGGTGACGGTTGCGAGCCCAGATGCTGGATGAGGCCGCACGTCCACGCCCGCGCCCTGGGCGAAGGTCGCGGGGCCCATGTGATCAAAAAGATGAACGGTCCGGATCGTACGCCGCCCGCTGGCGGGCGGCAGACGACGCACGGTGAAACCGCCGAGATCGCGGGGCCGTCCCTCAATGACGCGTTCGACCTGCTCATCGCGCCGATGCCGAATCCAGCCCGAGCAGCGACTTGCCCCGCTCGGAAGACCACGTCGACCGGGATCCTCGCGCGCCGCCAGCCGGTCGAGATCCTCGCGCAGCTGAGGGCCGATCGGGCCTCAGCCGCGCTCGCTTGAGCCGCGTCACTGCCGCGTAGTCGCCGTCGCCCTGCAGCCGCAGTGATCAGCCCGGACAGCTCCGTCGACCGCCTGGCGCATCCGGGCCGCGTCGACGCGATAGCGTCCGCTCACCGCGCTGCGCGCGCAGGCGCGTGCTCGGCGAAATAATTGAAGCGCACCATGTTGGCCTCGCCGTGCGCGGATGCGGCGCCGAACCGCACCGAGCGGAACATGCCGGCGAGGAAGGTGACGTAGTAGTCCTCGAGCTGCCGCTGAGCTCGCCGCGCTCATGGAGCTTCGTGAACAGTGGGTAAGAGACCACACGTCCGCCTTGCCTTCCTCGAGCGCGCCGGCGCGATCCGTGAGCGCCTCGCGAACCGTGCCCTGGCCGTTGATGGTGTTGCTGATATCTCGATGCTCGAGCCCGTGCGCCACCTCGTGGAACATCGCGCCGGCACGGAGGCAGTCGCAGGTGATGTGAGCCCCGCTGGTCCTCCAGCGATCAGCTCCGCGGCGATCGGCACCAGGATCCTCTCGAACCCGGCCCGCATGGCGGTGTCTTTGAGTCTGCAGGCGCCGCGTTCCCTTGGCGAGCCGCACCTGCTCGTCGCCCGGCGGGATCGACCGCGATGGTCCCGGATCCGGCGCTGCGGCCGCCGGCGTAATAGGCCACGCCGGAGGCGTTGAGATCCGAGTTTCGCCGCCCGGGCGGCCTCACCGCCTTGTACGCAGCGGGCACGGGCAGACCACGCCGCAGGTCGGGCGGCATCGCCGCGTGGCGCGCCAGTCTTCGCTTGCTCAACGCCATGTCCTTTCACCGGCAACGTAGTGCCTCGTACGCGGCGCCTTGTAGCCAAACAGTCGATCCTCACGTGGGATCTCGATCGGCCCGATCACGATCGATCCGGTTGTCCTTCATGTCGAGCCACGCCATGTCGCTCGCACGGTAGTCGTCGCTCGTAAGCGCATCGGCACGCAGCTCGACGGTAGTTGCGAAGACCGGCGTCGGACGCGAGCGCTGCGGCCTGGGTCAGGAGTGTCGCCGCCTGGCGCAGCTCGCCGCGAAGCGAAAGCCATACGGCAGCAGCGCGAGCGCGCCGTTCGGGTCGCGCGTGATGAAGGTGTACAGATTGTCCTTGCCCGGCAGCTGAGCGCGCTCGAATTCCTCGCGGCTCATGTCCTGCGGGTAGAACGTGGCGCCCTCGGGCTTCGCGCCTACACCCGGCACAAACGGCCGGTTGTCCTCCAGCCGGTCCCACGGCCCGTAGTTGATGATGGCGAACTGCCGCGTGCGAAGGTCTTCTATGCCGTTCAACAGATGATCGCGGTCGCCGTACGCCCGCTTCCAGAAGAGACCGTCCATGATCTGCGCGGCGTCGATGAACAGCCTGAGCATCCGCCGCTCCTCCGGCGACAGGGTCGACAGGTCGGCCGTCAGCCGGAACGGGGCGTAGATCGCTGGCCGGACCGGCACCAGCTCCGCCGCGGGGTTCGCTGGGGGCGTCACTGCGGCGGCTGGCGCCACGGCGGCCGGTGCGGCCGCCGGCGCAGTGGCTTCAGGCGTCCGCGGCGCAGGCTGCGAACGCCGTCGTCAGGACGCAATCGACAGCCGGTGCAGCACCGCACAGGCCGTCGGCGGCAGACAATCGATCATATTCGCCATTCATCGTCCTCTGCGTCGGTGTCATTCACTTTCGTCCAAAGAGCGCATCCAGCTCCGCCTTCGCCTTATCGGCCGCGGACTGGTCGCCCGGACGATATGCGCCGTCATTCGGCCGGAAATAATCGCAGAAATTCGCGCGCTGCTTGTCCTTGACTTCCTCGGCCACGGTCTCGCGGCAGCTTTTCGCCACCGACGTGTCGTAGAACTCGCACATCAGGCAGACATGCAGCTCGGCGCGGCAGGCCTCGGCATTCGTCTGTCCGCCGCAGCGGCAGCGCTCAACTCGGCGAGCGACGCGCCGCATTTCCAGCGGCAAGCGCGTGGCTCATCGCCCCTTCCCCGCTCTCTTTCATACCGATCGGACCTCCGGTCCGCAGCCTACTGTCAGCCCAGACGACACCGCAACCTCGGGCGCGACGCTCGGGTCTCGGTCCGGCCGCGCAGCTATGATGCGCGCATGCTGACCCTGGTCCTGGGCGATCGTAACCTGTCGTCGTGGTCGTTCGCGCCTGGCCCGCGCTGCCAGCTCGGTCTGCCATTCGAGGAAATCCGCCTGCGTCCTCGACACCCCGGCCTTTCACGAACGGATCCTGCACTACTCGCCTGCCCGTCGCGTGCCGGTGCTGCTCGACGGGGAACTCGTGATCTGGGAAACGCTCGCGATCGGCGAATACCTGGACGAACTTACCGACGGCGCCGTCTGGCCGCGCGACAGCGCGGCACGCGCCCGCGCCCGATCGCTGGCCGTGGAAATGCACTCCGGCTTCGCTGCGCTGCGTGAGGCGTGGCCTTTCCGTGCAGCGGACACCGGTCTTGCGGCGCCGCTTTCCGCCGACGCACTGCAGGACCTCGCGCGCATCGATGCGATATGGGGCGGATGCCGGGCGCAGGCGCCCAGTACGGGTCCCCTGGTTCTTCGGCGCATTCAGCTTCGCCGATGCCATGTAACGCGCCCGTAGTGCTGCGATGCCGAACCTACGGCGCGATGCTCTCCTCGGGGGCGCGTGGTTATTTCGGAGAGCGTCGTCGCCGATCACACGTCGTGACTGATCCGCGACGCGGAGCAGGAATCCGCAGCGCCGGCTGCGTGACGCGTGATCAGGTCTGGCGCCAGGCGGCCTCGTATCCACCCCGAACGCATGATCTGTCTAGCAGGCGCCGTAGGCGACACCGCCCGCCTGCGCGGAGTCGCGAAGTCTCTTCCTTCTCGAGGTTCGGATTGGCGTTGGCCTCGAGCACGAACACGCCCCCGCCGGGACGCAGCCGCCGTCCCGATCCGCGCGTACCCGGTCAGAAACAGCGCCCGATAGATGCGCCGGGCGAGCGTGGCCATCCGCGCCGGCAACCCCTCGGGCAGGTCCTTCGCCCAGGCCCGGTGTTGATGCCGTGCTTGCGCTGATACTTCAGGTCCCACTTCACCTTGCGGGTCGCGATCCCGGCCATGGCCTCCGGCAGGGTGCCGAAATCGAGCTCCCAGAGCGGATACGTCGTCGAGCCGCTCGTTGCCGGTGACACCGATATAGAGCTCGCGTCCCTCGATGTATTCCTCGACCAGCGCATCGGAGTTCGTCTGCTCGTGGATGAACTCGACGCGCTCCTGCAGCTTCGTGCGTCGTGGACGATCGAGGCCTGCGCGATCCCGAGCGACGCGTCCTCGGTCGCCGATTTCACGAACAGCGGAAACGTTGAGGCGACGGCGGTACGCGGTAGCGCCGGTTGCTGCGGCAGCGAGCGCGAAACGCGCGTTCGGGATGCGGTGATAGGCGAGGATCTGCTTCGACAGTGCCTTGTCGCGCGAGATCATCAGCCCGCGCGGATTGCAGCCGGTGTACGGCTGGCGCATCAGCTCGAGAAACGCGACCACGTACTGGTCGTAGGTGACGATACCCTGGAATTCCTCGAGCAGATTGAAAGCGATGTCGGGCTTCCAGTCCGTGATCGCGCGCGCGCAGTTCAGCGAGGTTGTCGCCCATCCCGAGCACGCGTGACCTCGTGCCCCATCGCGCGGAGCGTCGTCGAGACATCGTATTCCGTCCGCCACTCCGTCGATCTGCTGCTCGGTATACCCTCGTGCGTCTCCGGAGGCACCAGCGTCTCGTGAACCAGCACCAGCACTGCGCTGGTTCTCATAGACGCAAAACTCTCCGGTCGCGCATCAGCATGTCGAGCATGATGCGCTCGAGCATCGCGAGCGACCGGCGCGCTTGCGTCGCCGCTGGCTGCCCTTGCACGCACAGATCGAGCTGTCGCGCGCGCTGAGTTGCGGTGCGCAGCACGTGATTCGACGAGGTATGGATGCATGCGCGCCCGGCGCACGAGCAGCCGGCTGCAGCTGCGGGCTGCACCTCGCGCAGGAACCGGCTGGCCGCCACCGACGCGCGGGTGATCGGCGCGCCGCGCCAAACACGCGCAGCAGCCGCCGGTCGTAGGCGATCGGAGGTGTCGACCTCGTATCTGACCTGCTTGCGCCGGTAGTGCTCGCGCAGCGTACGGCGTGTTCTCCGGCAAGCGGCTCGACGACGTCACGCGATTGAGCCTCACCGCGCGGCGTCCCTCCGGGTCGCGCATGGTGGCATCCACGAACTCGAGCTTGGCGCGCGCCGGCCAGCCATCGTACTGGCTGCGCCAGCGCGAGCGCGGCGGCAGCCACACGGCGAAGGTCTCCGCGAAGTCCTCCGTCGGATGGCTCTGCGCATACCAGTGTCCGAGGTGCAGCACGAAGCGACGGCTCGCGGGGCGCGGCGAGTAGTCGACTGGGTAACGCCGCGACGCCTTGCCGAACGTCGCTTCCGCCAGGCCCTGCGCCGCCGCAGCGCAAACGCGGTGTCAATCGCATGACCCGTCTCGTGCCGCAGGATGCGCATCAGCCACTTGTCGTTGCCGCCCTCGACCTCGTGCATGAACCGTCGCTCGAACCGCATCAGGCGCGGATGCGCCAGGTAGAAGCGGGATCGCGATACCGGGGATGCCGTCCGGCGAGAACCACTCCTCCGACAGCCAGAAATGAGGACGGAACCGGATGCCCTTGGCGGCGAGCTCCGCCATAGAGACGGCGCACGCTCGCTTCGAGCGTCGAGCTGCGAAAGGCTGAGTCGCAGATCGCGGAACCGCTTTCCGAGCAGGGCTTCGTCGTCCAGGCGGGTCCACGCGGGCTCGCGCCGTGCTCGCGCACGTGCGGGCTTCCTGCGCCGAGCCACCCTCGCGGTCATGAGCCCCGCGACGCAGCGGTCACGATCGCGAGGGTGCGCGCGCGCCGTACCAGGATGCGAGTCAGCTGCTGGTCGAGCAGCTCTCGGCGGCGCAGCGTGTCGAGCATCTCCACCGGGATGCCCCGCAACCCGTGCAGGCCACCGGCGAGGCGCCCTGCGAGGGCGCCACAGATCGCACGCCTCGTGCGTGGCCCTGGATCGCGGCATGCACTGCAGCCTCGAAACTCCCGCTGCCGGCGACCGTACTGCGCACGTGCGCGAGCACGCGGATCGCATCCGGATGCGGCGGGCGCACCCGCGGCGTGCGGCTTGGCGCGCGTGCGGAGGCTTCGAGTGTGGCGATCTCGGGCCTGAGCGGCCGCGCATCCCAGAACCCCGGCCCCGGCGCGTACGGCAGCGCTGTGAAGCGCCTGCGAATCGCCCCTGGAGCACGCCGCACAATATGGCAGCGAGATAACGGCAGGCATCGACGACGAGCGGCGACTGGTGAGTCGTCCGCGAGGATTCTCCGGCCAGCGCGACCGCCACTGCCGCGTCCGGCTCGATCAGCGCCGCGATGACCGAGTCGCGACAGGCTCGCCGTCCCGCGATCCGCGGATCGTGCGACCCGGCCATCGGCTGCCCGCGCCAGCGATAGGTCGCGAGCGCGCGCGCGACGTCCGGGACGCCTGCTGCTGCCCCGCGATCGCCGCAAGATACCCCTCGCTCTGCCAGCGCAGGTAGCGCTGCATCTGGTCGTGCGCATCGAAGCCGCGCGATTCGACAAGGCTGTCGGCAAGGCAGAGCGCGAGCGAGGTGTGCCGTGTCCAGGTTCCGGGCGCGGCGGCGGCTCCGAACCGATGCGCCGAGTGCGATCGCCGGCCGCGAGATCGAGCAGCATGCCCGCGGCGCGCGCGCGCATTCCGGGCGTGGGCTCCGCCGGGCGCGTTGCCGGTGGGTGAGCACCGCCACGCCAGCTGCGGACGGTAATCGACCTGATCTTCAGTCTCCGGCACCTCCGACCAGACGCGTGAGCGAGCGGACTGGCGCCAGAGCGCCTGCAGCGTCTCGATCACGTCGAGCTGGCCGGACGATGATCCGCAAGCCAGCAGCCGACGACCATCGCACTGCGGCCGACACCGCGCGGCAATGCACGGTACACGATGTGACCTTCCCGCGAGCGCGTCTTCGATCATCCGCAGGACCCGCGTCATCGTCTCGCGCCCCGCCGGCACGTCGTGATCGGGGATCGGCTCGCGCAGATAGGTGATGCGGCGGCCGTCGGGCGTGGCGAAACTGGGAGGTACGCCTCGTAGGCCGGTGCCTCGTCGGGACTGGTCAATGTCGATGAAGCAGCTCCGCCGGTCGCGAGAAAGCGCTTGAGACGGTCCATCGCCACCGCGCGTGGAAACGGATCCCGGATGCTCGCCCGCGAGAAACCGCCCCGGTATGACCCAGTACGAGTCTGGTATCGGGCGGGCTGGAAGCTGTCCCGTAATCGCTTCGGGCGGCGCGTTCATCGGGCAAATCATACGTCACGGGGCAACGGGTCGGGTCGCTGGAACGCATGCGCGCCTCGGCGAATGCGGGAGGCTGCGGCCGGGCACGCAGCTGTGCCAGACTGTGGCCCGGACGTGAGCCCGCGTCCGATCGGGCGCCGGAAAACTTGACAGAAAATCAACGCATCGGGGGCACCTTGTCCGTTCTCAAGCAGCTCGCCGCCCGCAAGTCCGTCGCCGCCATCAACCAGGAGATCGAATCGCGCCGCGCCTGCAACCGGGTGCTCGGCCCGGCCACGCTCACCTCGCGGGGCTGGGTGCGATGATCGGCACCGGGATCTTCGTGCTGACCGGGACGGTTGCGGCGCAGCACACCGGTCCCGCGATCACGATCGCGTTTCTGGTCGCCGGCGATCGGGTGCGGCCTCGCAGCCGCTCTGCTACGCCGAGCTTCGCCTCGCATGATTCCGATCTCGGGCAGCGCATACAGCTACACCTACGCGACCCTGGGCGAGGGCGTTGCATGGTTCGTTGGCTGGAACCTCGCCCTCGAGTACCTGATGTCCGCGTCGGCGGTGGCGGTTAGCTGGTCCGGCTATGTCGTCAATCTTCTCGCCGAGATCGGCGTGACCTGCCCGCGGCGCTGACCAATGCGCCGCTCGGCAAGCTGGCGGACGGTTCGCTCAGGCCGACCGGTGCGCTGCTCAACGTGCCCGCGATGCTGATCGTCGCGGCCCTGTCCTCGGCTCTGCTACATCGGTGTGCAGGAGTCGACGCGGATCAACAACATCATGGTCGCGATCAAGATCTCGATCATCATCCTGTTCATCCTGGTCGGCGTTTCGTTCGTCGACACCGCGAACTGGCAGCCCTACCTACCGTCAGAACATGGGCGAGTCCGGCAGTTTTCGGCTGGGGCGGGGTACATGACCGGCGCCGCGATCATCTTCTTTGCCTACATCGGCTTTGACCAGGCGGCCACCACCGCGCAGGAGGCGCGCGATCCGCAGCGCACCGTACCGATCGGCATCCTAGCGGCGCTCGTGATCGCGACCGTGCTGTAGTGTCGTAATGGCGGCAGTCATGACCGGCATGGTTCCCTACGGGCAGCTCAACGTGTCGGCGCCGGTTGCGGTGGCGCTCGATGCGCACCCTGAGCTCTTCTGGCTGGGGCTGCCGGTCAAGATCGGCGCGATCCTGGGCATGACCTCGGTGATCCTGATGTCGATCCTCGGCCAGCCGCGCATTTTCATGGCGATGGCGCGCGACGGGCTGCTCTGGCCGGCGATGGAACGCGTGCACCCGAAATACCGCACGCCGCACATCGCGACGGCGATTACCGGTGTGTTGCGGCGGTGATCGCGGGCCTCTTCCCGCTCGACGTGCTGGGCGAGCTGATCTCGATCGGCATCCTGCTCGCCTTCGCGGCGGTGTGCGCGGGCGTGCTGGTGCTGCGCTACACCTCGCCGGGCACCGTACGTCCGTTCCGGGTGCCGGCGGCGTGGTTCACCTGCATCGCGGGCGTGGTCGTGTGTCTCGGGATGACAGTCTTCCTGCCGCGCGACACCTGGATCCGGTTGGTGATCTGGACGGGCATCGGCTCTCGCCGTTTACTTCCTCTACGGCTACCGCCACAGCCGCCAGCGCCACACGGGTGCTTGAACCACCCGGACATGGCGAGACAGGCGCAAGGCCGGACCGGGTACTGAAGCTACAGTTTGAGCGACACGCGCGGCACCGGCTGGCTGCACCGCCTGCGCGAGCGCGGCGTGATCCGCGTCGCGGCTAGCTACGCGGTGATCGCGTGGCTGCTGCTGCAGATCGCCGACGTCACGTTCGGGCCGCTCGGCGTGCCGCGCTGGGTGATGGTCGCGCTGATCGTGACCGCCGGTGCTCGGCTTTCCGGTCGCCGTCGCGCTCGCCTGGTTCTACGAGGTCGGCGACCGGGGCGTCGCGCGCGACACGGCGGCCGAGGGCGTGCCGCGTCCGGTCGTGCACGGTCTGCGCCGCTACGCGGACATCGCGATCATCGCCGTGCTGCTGGCGGCGGTCGCGTGTGCTGCTGGTGCGGCAGTCGGAGCCTCGGGCCGTCGGCGGGCGCAGGGCCTGGCGATCGCGGTGCTGCCGTTCCAGAACCTGAGCACCGCGGCCTGACGGCGAGGTGCTGGCGTCGGGTATCGCCGAGTCGGTGCTGCACCAGCTCGCGAGCCTGGCCGCAGCTCGACGTGATCTCGCGCACCTCGTCGTTCGCGTTTCGCGACCGGGCCGAGGACGCGCGCGAGATCGGCCAGCAGCTCGGTGCGCGTTACCTGCTCGAGGGCAGCGTGCAGAGCGACCGCACGCGGATGCGCGTGACGACGCAGCTGATCGACACGCGAGACCGGATGCGGACGTCTGGTCGATGCGCTTCGACCGGCGGCCCGGCGACATCTTCGACGGTGCAGGACGAGATCGCCGTGCAGGTGACGCAGGCGCTCGAGCTCTCGCTCGATCCGCGAGGCGATGGAGCGCATGACCGGTCAGGGCACGACGAACCTGCAGGCCTACTACCTCGCTTTTCTGCAGGGCCGGGGCCTTGCTCGCGACCGCGTAACGTGACCGAAGTCAGGCGGCGACCGAGCACTTCTGAGCGCTCCGTAGCTCGACCCGCGTTTCCGGCTGCGTACGTCAACCTGGCGCAGGCAGAGCTCTTCGCCGGTCGAGGTCCCGACCGACGAGTGCCCGCTTCGCGGCGGCGCTGGAACGGGCAGATACGCTGTCCAGAGAGCCTTGTCGCTCGACCCCGAGAATGGAGACGCGGTGCTGCAGCGTGCGCATCTTGCCGCCTACACGAACCTTGCGGCCGCCGAAGCCGACTATCGCCGCGGGCTCGAACTCCGCCCGAACTCGGCGGAGGGATTCGCGGGCTGGCCGCAGTCCTGTACGAAACGCCGGCGCCGCGACGAGGCGTCCGAGATGCTCGACCGTGCCCGGCTCGACCCTCGAGCCGGCCCACGACGTGCATCAAATCGGTGTTTCTCTTTGCACGGACGCGGCGATGTCCAGGAGCAAACGCATTGCTCGTCGGCGTATTGAAGCGCCCATCGCGGATACGCGCCGGCGCTCGCGCGCCTCTGTTTCATTCCGCAACAACAGCATGGGGCAGAGCGCGAGCGGTATCCGGTACGGCGAGGAGGCTCGCGCTCGACCCGCTGCTCGAGGAGACGCGCCGCGTGCTGATCCGCGCGTACGTCGAACTCCTCGGCGACGCACAGGCCGCCCGGCAGCTCCGTCGGCGAGAGTTTCGATGACGTGCCCGCCGCGCGCTGCCGATCCCTGCTGACCAGCGACGGTGGGTGGACGCGGGCGAGGTCGCCTACGCCGTCGCTCGCACGCGGGACGTTGTTTCCGGCGCTAACGATGGGGTCGATCACCTCGACGCCATCCGCATGCACGCCGCGGATCACCGGCAGATTTTCGACCGCGCCCGCGCGCTGCTCGAGGATGTCCGGCGTCCGGTGGGACGCAACGGGCCAGCCCGTACTGCGCGAGGAGGGCTCGCCTGTTCGGGAACACTCCGATCGCCCTCGCCGACATCCTGCTCGCCGGCGGCAGGGAGCAAAGGTCACGACGATTGCTCGCCGCGATAATCGCCCGCATGCGGCAGGAGATGGGCACGCCAGGACATCCGGAGGTCTGGTATTACGCGCTGGCACCCTACGTCGCGCTGGCCTCAATGGCGAGCCGCGACGCCGCGATCGAAATGCTCAGGCGCGCTTCGCGAGCAAGTTCGATTGGGCTCCCATGCACGGAGCTGAGGACGAGCCGTCGTTCGCCGAGCTGCGCAAGGACGCGCGCTTTCCAGGCGTTGATGCGGCAGCTGCGCTCGCGCCTGGATGAGCAGCGGCGCGAGCTCGACCGGCTGCGCGCCGAGGGCGTCGTGCCCGGACCGAAGCGGAAGCCCGGAGCGCCGGCTGAGCTCCCGGATACCGACGCGTCGCGCTAGTCCGTCTCCCAGGGCTCGTGCACGGGTGACGGCGCGTCGGCCGCGGCTTCGGCGGCGAGCGCCGCGATGCGTCGCGCATCGAGCGCCCGCGAAATCGAACGCCGACGGATCCGCCAGGTGCGACGCTTGTACGTTGCGCAGCGCCGAGAAGATCGCCTCCGTGCGTCCCGGATGCTCGCGCTCCCAGCCCGCCAGCAGCTCTTGACCGCCCGTCGCTTGAGGTGCTTGCTGCGAGCCACACAGGTTGCAGGGAATGATCGGGAACTCGCGCGCGCGCGCGTAGCGCTCGATGTCGCGCTCGGCGACGTAGGCCAGCGGCCGGATCACGATGTGCCGGCCGTCGTCGGACGCAGCTTCGGCGGCATGCGCCTTGAGCTTGCCGCCGAAGAACATGTTCAGGAACAGCGTCTCGACGATGTCGTCGCGGTGATGGCCCGAGCGCGATCTTGGTGATGCCGTTCTCGCGCGGCGTAGCGGTACAGCGCGCCGCGCCGCAGCCGCGAGCAGAGCCCGCACATCGTGCTGCCCTCGGGATCACGCCGCTTACGACACCGGTAGGTGTCCTGCTCGATGACGTGGAACGGCACGCCGAGCGCCGTCGAGGTACTCCGGCAGCACGTGCGCCGGGAAATCCGGGCTGCTTCTGGTCGAGGTTGACCGCGATCAGCTCGAAGTCGCACCGGCGCGCTGCGCTGCAGCGACAGCAGCATGTCCGAGCAGCGTGTACGAGTCCTTGCCGCCGGACAGGCAGACCATCACGCGGTCGCCCTCGCCGATCATCGCGGTAGTCCGCGATGCGCCTTGCCCACCGTGCCCGCGCAGGCGCGCCTGCAGCGCCGCGCGGTTGTTGGAGAGCGGGCGGCCTCGTGTCCGTGGCCGACACCGCTGCCGGCGCCGACGGCGATCTCGGACGCGAGGCCTGTCATTCCTGCTCCAGGTACTTCGACTCCGGCGTAGCGCAGCCACGGCGCCGCGGACGAGCGGCTTCGCCCGGTGGCGTGTCTTGATCAGCTCCGGTGCGAGCTCACGCTGGCGCCGACGCCGTGCACGTTCTCACGCAACCAGTCCGAGCAGGCCGCCGAACTGCCCGGCCGCGATCTCCTCGTCGAGCGCCGGCAGGTCGGTGCGCGAGGTCTCGTACAGCTGCGCCGCGATCAGCGCGCCGAGCGCGTACGACGGAAAATAGCCGAACGAGCCGATCGGCCCAGTGCACGTCCTGCAGGCAGCCTTCGGCGTCGTTGGCGGCCGCACGACCGAGCCGCTCGCTCGATGCCGTCGTTCCACGCCGTCCGGCAGGTCGCTGCACCGTGCAGCTCGCCGTCGAGGATCTGCGTTCTCGAGCTCGTAGCGCAGCATGATGTGCACCGGGATACGTGAGCTTCGTCGGCGTCCATGCGCATCAGCGCTGCGCCGCACGCGGATCAGCAGCCGGTACAGGTTGTCCGGCTTCCACTCGGGCCGCTCACGCCGAATGCTTCTCGAGCAGCGGCTGCAGCCAGGCAGTGAACGGCCGGTTGCGGCCGATCACCATCTCCAGCAGCAGCGACTGGCTTTCCTCGAGCGCCATGCCGCGATCGCGGCCGACCGGCTGATCGCGCCACGCCTCCGGCAGCCCGAGGTCGTACATCGCCTGGCCGGTCTCGTGCAGCACGCCCATCAGGCCGGCGAACGGATCGGTCGCATCGAAGCGCGTCGTGATGCGGACGTCGCCCGGCACGCCCTCCGGTAGACGGGTGGTCGCTTTCGTCGAGCCGGCCGCGGTCGAACGGAAAGCCGAGCGCCTTCATCACCTCGATCGCGAGCCCACGCTGGCGTGCCGGACCCACGCGTGATCGCGATCGGCAGCGGCGGCTGTCGCGGCCTGCAGCGTCGATCGCGCTCGCGGATCAGGCCGGGCAAGCCGCCGCGACAATACGCGGAACAACTGGTCGATCTCGGCGCCCAGAAGCCGGGGCTGAACTCGTCGATCAAGCGCATCGTAGGGCGCGAGCCTGAGCGCCTTGGACAGCACCTGCGCGCGGTCGCGCGTCAGGGCGACGACTTCCTCGAGGTGCGGCGCGAAGAGCGAGAAGTCGGCCTGCTCCTTGGCCTCGAGCCAGCGCGACCTCGGCGCGGGCGGTCGCCTTGGCGAGGCGCGAGACCAGCGACAGCGGGGTCGCGATCGCGTGGTCGCGCTCGCGGCGCATCTCGCGCAGGTTGGCGAGCTGCCAGTCCTCGAGCTTGCGATTCGCCGGCCAGCGAACGCTCGATCAGTCGCTGAGACCCTGCGGCGAAGTCAGGAGCGCGTGGCACTCGGTGTCGAGCGCGGCGCAGCTGCTCGCCGCGCACGTCCGCGCTGCCGCGCGGCATCATCACGGCCGCGTCCCAGCGCAGCATGCTCGCCGCGCCGCGGAAGGCATGAAGCCGGCGGAATTCCTGCTCGAGTTGCTGATACGGCGACAGCGCCATGTTCCGGGACGACCAGTCCGGGCCGAAAGCGGCATCGATCGCCGCGAGCTCAGCCGGAACCGGCTTCGTTCTTAAGGGCGACCATTCTACCAAGCCCGAGGCACCGCCCGGCGCGGGTCCGAGCCCCGCCAGACTATATTAAAGTGCTATTTATCAATAACTTACTGAATACGGCGACGCGTGAGGCTCAGCCACCCGGCTCGCCGGGCTCCGTCCGAGGCCGGCCAGGATCGCGTGGCGAGCTGGCCCGCAGCCGGTCGAGCAGCTGCCCGATAGCCTCCGGCGACCGGGTGTTGCGCGCGACCAGCGTGTACACCGCGGGCACCACGCCGAGCGTCAGGAACACCGAAGATCACACACCGTAGAAAACCACGACGCCGATCGCCTGGCGCGACTCGCGCTCCGGCGCCGGTCGCCACCATCAGCGGCAGCGCGCCGAACGCCGTGCAGAAACTCGTCATCAGTACCGGGTCGCAGCCGGATAGCGGCCGCCTCGATCACCGCTTCGCGGTAGTCGACGCCGCGATCGCGCAGCTGGTTCGCGAACTCGACGATCAGGATGCCGTTCTTCGGCGGCGAGCCCGACCAGCATGATCGCCGCGATCTGGCTGAACACGTTGATCGACATGCCCGTAGATCCACAGCCCGAGCAGCGCGCCGGTCACCGCGCAGCGGCACGGTCGGTCATGATCACGAAGGGGTGCAGGAAGCTCTCGAACTGGCGTCGCGAGCACCAGGAACACGACCAGGAGCGCCAGCACGAACATGAAGTACAGCCGTCCGCCGGACTCCTTGAACTCGCGCGACTGCCCGTCGTAGTTGAGCGCGGATCGCGGTGGCATCTCCCGCGCTGACTATCCCCTGCGACGCAGGTCGAGCGCCTCGCCCAGCGTATAACCCGGCTGCGAGCGCAGCGCGAGATCGTGATCGCGCGCAGCCGGTCGAAACGGTTGAGGTTGCGTGGCGCCGGCGACTCTCGGTGAGCTGTCACGAGATTCGACAGCGGGATCGAGCTCGCCGGTGCGGTCGGAGCGCACGTAGATGCTGTCGAGGTCGGCCGGCGTGGCGCGATCCTCGGCGCGGCCCTGCAGGATCACGTTGTACTCGCGGTCGCGCTCGATGAAGGTCGTCACGATGCGCGAGCCGAGGACGGTCTCGAGCGTGCGCCCGACTGTCTGCAGCGACACGCCCAGGTCGGCTGCGCGGTCGCGGTCGATGGCGATCGGATCTGCGGCTTGCGCTCCTCGAAATTCGACTGGATGTTCGACGAGCCCTGGGTTCTCCTCCATCCGCGTCATCAGCAGGTCGCGCCACTGCACGAGATCGGCGTACTCCGGTCCCGCCGAGCACGACCTGGACCGGCGAGCCGCTGTTGATGCTCAGCCGCCGGACGTGCCGACGAAGCGTCACTGACGCCCGGGATCTCGGTCGAGCTTCGCGCGGATGCGACTGCGCGATCTGCTCCGCGCTGTGCTCGCGCTCGTCCCAGGGCTGCAGAAGAGCAGGAAGCCGCGCGCCTGGTTCATGCTCGCGCTGCGCCGCCAAAGCCGCCCGGGCACGCGCACGATCGCGCGCGCACGACTTCGCCGTCGGCCACCTCGGCGCATCAGGATGTCCTCGGCCATGCGCGCGTGGCGGTCCATGTACTCGAGCGTCGCGCCTTCCGGCCCGGTCATGCCGATGTACATCATGCCCGCGGTCCTCGGACGGGCGTGAGCTCGCTCGGCAACGACCGTGAAGCAGCGATCGCCGCCAGCGCCGATGCAACCGGCGATGATGGCAGCCACGAGCAGGGCGCCCATCAGGTGGCGCAGCGTGCGATCGCAGCGTTCGCGACAGCCGACTGGAAGAAGCGCGTCGATGACGTGCGAGAAGCCGCGACCGCGTGACATCCGCCCGGCAGCAGCTTCGAGGACGATCATCGGCGTCAGCGTCAGCGCGATCAGCGCGGAGAACGACGACCGCGGCCGCGATCGTGAAGCCGAACTCACGGAACAGCCTGCCGACCGTCGCCCTGCAGGAACGATCGGCACGAACACCGCGACCAGCACCGACCGTCGTGGCGATCACCGCGAAGCCGATCTCGCGGCTGCCGTCGACCGCAGCGATCGAGCGGCGGCTCGCCGGCTCATGCGCGCGGTAGATGTTCTCGAGCACGACGATCGCGTCGTCGACGACGAGCCCGATCGCGAGCACGAGCCCGAGCAGCGTCAGCACGTTGATCGAGAACCCGATCACCGCCATCACGAGGAACGCCGCGACGATCGAGACCGGGATCGTGACGGCCGGGATCAGCGTCGCGCGCACGTTGCCGAGGAACAGGTAGATCACGACCAGCACCGAGCGCCAGCGCGATCGCCATCGCGATCAGCACCTCCTTCATCGACTCCTCGATGAATACGGAGCGGTCGAGGTTGACCTCGAGGCGTCGTGCCGGCGGGCAGCTCCGGTCGCAGCCGCTCGATCTCGTCCTTGACGTGCCCGCGCGACCTCGAGCGTGTTCGCCTTCGAGATCTGCCTCGACGCCGATGCTGATACCAGGCACGCCGTTCGAGCGCGAGAGGCTCGCGCTCGTTCTCCGCGGCGAGCCGCACGTCGGCGACCTCGCCGAGCCGCACGAGGTAGCCGTCTAGGCCGCGTCCGACACGAGCTGGCGAAACTCGCTGCTCGGTGTCGAGCCCGGTATCGGTGCGCAGCGTGAATTCGCGCTGCGTCGACTCGAGCCGGCCGGCCGGCAGCTGCGACGTTCTCGCGGCGCAGCGCCGCCTCGATGTCGGCGACGGTCAGCTGCGCGCGCGGCGAGCGCCTCGCGATCGAGCCAGACGCGCATCGCATAGCGGCGCGCCGCCGTTCAGGCGCGACGCGGGCGACACCTGGCAGCACGCCCAGCCGCTCGACGAGCACGCGTTCGGCGTAGTCGGTCAGCTCGAGAACGTTCAGCGTGTCGCTCGACGAGGTTGAGAAGATGATGGACTCGGCGTTGAAGTCGACCTTGCCGATCTCCGGCGGGTCGGCCTCATCCGGCAGGTTGCCGAGATGACGCGCGCGACGCGGTCGCGAACGTCATTCGCCGCTTGCGTCGACGTCGCGCTCCGGCGCGAACTCGAGATTGATGCTCGAGCGACCGTCGCTCGACTGCGATGATCTTGGTGATGCCCTCGATGCCCGGCGACGCGATCCTCGATCACCTGCGTGATCTTGGTCTCGACGACGTCGGCGGAGGCGCCGAGATATTCGGTCTCGATCGACACGATGGGCGATTCGACATCGGGCAGCTCGCGGATCGCCAGCCGCGCGGCGGCGAGCAGGCCGAGGATGACGAGCAGCAGGCTGATGACGGTCGCGAAGACCGGTCGTCGGACCGAGAGCTCGGACAGCCTCACGTAGGCGCCCCGTCGGCCGCGTTCGACGCGCCGCCGCCGGCTTCACCTGGAACCGTTACCGGTGCACCGTCGCGCAGCTTCTGCGTGCCCTCGGTGACTACCTGCTCTCCGACCGCGAGACCCGCGACGATCTGCACATCGCCCACGCGGCGCTCGCCGGTGCGTGACCTGGCGCTTCTCGACGCGGTTGTCGCGCACGACGAACACGAAAACGTTGCCCTGCTCGGGCACGAGCGACTGCTCCGGCACGAGCAGCGCGTCCGCTCGCGCCGCGCGTGCAGCAGCACGGTCAGGAACATGCCGGGCTTCAGCATCCCGCGGTCGTTCGGCAGCAGCGCGCGAACGGTCACGGAGCGCGTGGTCGGGTCGACGCGCGAGTCGATGCTCGCCACCTTGCCGGCGAACGTCCTCGCCCGGGCACGCGACGCTTCGCGCCCGATTCGAGCCCGGTCTCGACCGGCGACAGGAGCGTCTCCGGGATCGTGAAGTCGAGCTGATCGTGCTCGTGTCGTCGAGCGTCGTGATCACCATGCCCGGGTTGATGAGGCTCCCGACGCTCACGCGCCGCACGACGCGACCCGCGAACGGCGCCGAGATCACGGTGTCGTCGTCAGGCGCGAGCGGGCGAACGCCACCCGCGCCTCGTTCGCCTTGAGGGTGGCCTCGATCTGCTCGAGCTGCGCCTCCGACAGGGCATGCGTCGTATACAGCTCGCGGCTGCGGTTGAACTGGCTGCGGCTTTCGCTCAGCGCCGCCTCGGCGATCGCGAGCTCCGCCCGCGCCTCCCGGCCGTCGAGCTCGATCAGCACCTGGCCACGGCGGACCTGCTGCCCTTCCGCGAACCGCACGGCCGTCGACGAGGTTCGACACCTTGGCGGTCACGTCGAGCGATTCATTGGCGCGCGCGGTCCCGAGCGCCTCTGCCTCGAGCGTGAGCCTGGCCTCGCGTACGGGCACCGCGACCACCGGCGAGCGGCATCTGGCTGAAAGCCAGCGCCCTGGGTTCGCCGCTGGTCAGCCGCTGCCCGCGGGGCCGATGCGGCGGGCGCTGATGCGGCACTCCGAGACCGGCGCGCGCGCGCGCGCGTTGCTCACGCACGTGCAGCGCGAACAACAGGAGCGCGATACCGACGACGGCGCCGATCAGCAGCCTTTTCGAGGAGTCGGACATAAGCACCTTGCGCAGCCGCCGGCTCGCCGAGCCAGCTGGACAGCCAGTATCGCACGCGCAACCGTGAGAGCGCCCCCGGTCGAGGGCGGTCTCGGGCTTGCGACCGGCGCCTGGGCGCGGCGGTTCAGGGCTCCGGGTCCGCTCGCGTCCGAATGCCTTCGAACAGCGGCGTGCTGAGATAGCGCTCGCCGGTGTCCGGCAGCATCGCGAGGATCACCGAGCCCTTCGGCGCATGTTCGGCGCGCCTTGAGCGCGGCCGCGAACGTCCCGCCGGATGAGATTCCGCAGAAGATGCCTTCGCGACTCGCGAGTGCGCGTGCAGCCGCGATCGCTTCTTCATCGGCAACCGGCAGGATCTCGTGGGGAACCGAGCGATTGAGAACCTTCGGGACGAAGTCCGGCGTCCAGCCCTGGATCTTGTGTGGCTTGAACTCCGTGCCCTGCAGAAGCGACGCGCCCGCGGGCTCGGTGACGACGATCTTCACCTCGGGGCGCGCGAGACGAATCATTTCGCCCGCGCCGGTCAGCGTGCCGCCGGTGCCCCAGCCCGTTACGCAGACACGTCGAGTCGGCGTCCCGCGAAATCGCTCAGGATCTCCGGCCCGGTGGTCTGGCGGTGATACGCGGGATTGGCCTGGTTCTCGAACTGCCGCGCGAGGAACCAGCCGTGCTTCTTGGCGAGCTCCTCGGCCTTGCGCACCATGCCCGCTGCCGCGCTCCGCGGCCGGCGTGAGGATCACCTTCGCGCCGAGCATTCGCATGATCTTGCGGCGCTCCACCGAGAAGCTCTCGGCCATCGTGGCGACGAACGGATAGCCCTTCGCCGCGCACACCATCGCGAGCGCAATGCCGGTGTTACCCGACGTCGCCTCGACCACCGTCTGGCCCGGCTTCAGCGCGCCGCGTGCGCTCCGCGTCCTCGATGATCGCGATCGCGAGCCGGTCCTTGACCGACGCCATGCGGATTGAAGAACTCGCATTTCACGTACAGCGTCACGTGCGCCGGCGCGAGACGATTGATGCGCACGACCGGCGTGCGCCCGATGGTGTTCAGAATGCTGTCGTAGATCACGTCGGCTTCTCCTCCTGACGGGACGTGTGCGGATCGGACTTGCAACTATAGCGGCGCGCGGGCAGCGGACCGGTGCCGTCGAGACATGTGTCCATGTGTCAGACGTACAACCGCATGATGGCTTCGCGCGATGCATGCAGGCTTTGTCTCGCCGTCGATCTCGAAGGTGGCCTGCTCGGTGGTCTGCACCCGCCCGCGACTTCCTCGACGCGGTTGAGCGCACATCGCACGCGGATCCGGCTGTCGACCTTGACGGCGTTCGGGAAGCGCAGCTTCTCGAGCCCGTAGTTGATGACCTGCCGCACGCCGGGATAGATGGGCTGCGAGGCGACGAGACCGCGCATCATCGGGTACAGCGAAGGCGTCAGATAGCCGTGCGCGATCGTGCTCTCCCAGGGCGACTCGGCCGCGGCGCGTGCAGGGTCGACGTGGATCCACTGGTGATCGCTGGTTGCATCCGCGAAGGCGTCGATGCGCTGCTGCGTGATCGTGAGCCAGTCGCTCAGATGCACTTCCTGGCCAACGCGTTCCTGCAGTTGTGAGAGGAGCTGAGTCGACATGCGCCTGGTCCGAGCCCGGTCGCGCAGTGTACGAGGCGGGCGGACCCGGCGGCCACACATCCGACGCGACAGCGTATCGGCCGATCGCAGCCGTGACCCCCGGCAATGTCAGGGCGCGGTTGGCAAGGATTCTAGTGCGACGCAGTAGACGCAGTAGTGGAAGAGATTCATCGTCCGTCGTCAGAACTGAGTATAACATATTGACTGTAATCGACTTTTAACGGATTCATCTCAGGCATTCGCGTCTACGGAGATCGCTATTGCACTGCACAAAAATTACGGTAGAGATAGCCGGCCATGACACAACGTACACAGCAGCGTCGCCGCGTCGCACGCGCATCGGCGCGGAACGCACAACGGAGAGACTCAGCACGGCCAACAAGCGGCAGGATTCCTACCACCTACCTCGATTTTGCGAAGCGCGCTTTCGCGCCGACCATCCGCTTCAACGAGCTCGTGGTCCGCAACATCGAGCAGGCGACGCGCTTCCAGTACGAAGTCGCCGGCGATCTGATCCAGGCGACCCTCGAGCAGCTCAATGCTGCCGCGTCGACCAGGATCTCGGCACGTTTGCCTCGCGGCAGGCCGAAATCATGAACCGCCTGACGGACAAGGCGAGCGAAGCGCTCGCACGAGCTCGTCAAGCTCGCGACCGAGACCAGGCGCAGTTCGCCAACTGGGCTGACGAAGCCACGCAGGTCGCACGCAAGGACCGCCTGACGCCAACTGTCCCCCGAGAGCGGTGGCCCACTCCCCCGGGCCGCCGCTCTCTTCTGTTTTTGGTGCAGTGCAGGAAGCGTGAGGTAAACTGCTTCCTCATGAGCCAGGAACGTCTGATCAAGAAGTATGCGAACCGTCGTCTTTACGACGCTTCCCAGAAGCCGGCACATCACGCTCGACGACATCCGGACCCTGATCATCAAGGGCGAGAAGATCAAGGTCGTCGAAGACAAGAGCGGGCACGACATCACCCGCCACATCCTGCTGCAGGTGATCGCGGAGCAGGAGCAGTTCCGGGCGCCCGATCCTCTCCACTCCGGTTCTCGAATCGATTATTCGCTTCTATGGCAGCTCGATGCAGGGCTTCCTCGCGGAGCTTCCTCGAGAGAAGAGCATCGAGACCTTCCTGCGTCAGCAGGAGACGCTGCAGAAAGCCAGCTATCGAAGATGGTGGCGAATACACCATCGCGACCGTCGCTGACCTCACGCGGCAGAATCTCGAGACACTTTCGAAGATCCAGGAAACCGTGCTGGGCGGGCTGGCGCCCAAACGCGACAAATAACGACGTTCCAGGGCCGTGGCCTGAACGGTTGTTGCGGTGCAACGGCCGCAACAGAGGCGAAGCCCTTGCTCACGAACTCCAATGCGCATCATGCTCATCTGCGCCGAGTACGCCCCGTACGCCAAGACGGAGCGGACTGGGCGCACGTCGCAGCCGCGCTGACCGCCGAAGCTCGCGCGCGCGGGCCACGAGGTCCTGAGCTTCCATTCCGCTGCACGGGCGAGATCAACCTGCGCGGGGCGCGCGTCGAGTCCGTCGAGGCGCTCCAGCGCCAGACGCTCGCCATCGGTGCACGCGGAGTTCGTCTACGACGTGAAGTCTGCGCGACATCCCGGCGCGCCAGCGGCCGTTCACCTGATCGACTGTCCTCCGCTCTTCAGACCGGCCACAGATCTTACTCCGACGCTCCGGATGAATATCTCCGCTACCTGATGCTGACGCGTGCCGCGCTGGAAAGCTGTCAGCGCGTCGGGTTCGCGCCGGACATCGTGCACTGCAACGACTGGCACACCGCCCTGGCGCCCCTGCTCCTGCGCTCGACCTACGCCTGGGACCGGCAGATTTTCGGCCGCACGAAGAGCGTCTTCACGATCCACAACATTGGCTACCAGGGCAGCTTCGGCGCCGGGCACTTCGCCGATCTCGCGCCCGGTGTCCAGGCGCGAACTGCTGCACCAGGGGCGACCTTGCGGCGGGCCGGAATCAACCCGATGAGACACGGCGTGATGTACGCGGACGCCGTGACGACCGTGAGTCCGACCTATGCGCGCGAGATCCGGACACCGGCCGCCGGCTTCGGGCTCGACGCCGACCTGCGCGCCCGCGGCAGAAGCCGTGGTCGGCATCCTGAACGGCGTCGACTACTCGGTCTGGAACCCGGCCACGGATCCGTTCCTGCCCCACAACTACGATCACGACGATCTGTCGGGCAAGTCCCTCAACAAGATCGCGCTGACCGACCTGCTGAGGCTTGGCGGCGCAGCGGGCTCGCCTCTCATCGGAATGGTGACGCGGCTCACTTCGCAGAAGGGGATCGACCTCGTGATGCAGGTGCTGCCGGCGCTGATCGAGACGCGCGAGCTGCGGTTCGTCGTGCTGGGTAACGGCGAGACACGCTACGAGCGTTTCTTCGAGGACCTGCAGCGGCGCTTCCCGGCCGCGCGGTGTTTCATGAAGGTTACAGCGAGGAGCTCGCTCACTTCATCGAGGGCGCAGCGGACATCTTCCTGATGCCGTCCTACTACGAGCCCTGCGGACTCAACCAGATGTACAGCCTGCGCTACGGAACGGTGCCGGTCGTGCGGCGCACGGGTGGCCTCGCCGATTCGGTGCAGCCTTATGACCCGGAGTCGGGCGAAGGCACGGGGATCGTGTTCAACGACTTCGATGCGGGCGGGCTGAGCTGGGCGATCGACACACGCGCTCGAATGGTTCGGAATGGCCCGATCTCTGGAGCCAGATCATCACGAACGGAATGGGCCAGGATTTTTCGTGGCAGCGCGCCGTCGTCGAGTATGAGCGGTTGTACGCCAGCCTGCAGCCCGCCGAGCACCCCTGACCACCCGCGCTCCTGCCGGGCAGGATGCCCGCTCAGGTCGTTCCCGACTTCGCCTTGTCGATCGCTCGAGTGAAATCCAGCGTGCCGCGCTTGTTGAACAGGGATCTTGCGCACCATCCCCTTGTCCACAAACAGCGTCCCGGCGAGCTCATAGTCGATGTCTTCGAGCTTGCCGCCGCCCACGCGGCTGATGAGCCGCCCGAGGCTGCTCACGAAGTTAGTCGTCACCGTCATGTCGAATTCCGCCTCGCCCAACGCCGGCAGGACGAACGGCTCGTTGGTCTTGCCCTCGGCAAACAGGTCGCCCATCAGCAGCAGCGTGTAGTCGATGCCCTTCACCGGCAGCTCCATGTTGTTCGGGTTCTGCACGTGCATGCGCACCGTGAAACGCTGCGCAGAACATGTCCGTGGACATCATCTGCACGCCGAGGACCTCGAGCTGCGGCGTCTGCAGGTCCCCGAGCCCGCTGCAGGCGTACCAATGCGAGCAATGCCCGTGTCACTGGCGGTCAGGCGGAACTGCGGCATATTCGGCATCGACTCCATCTCCTGGAAAGATTGAACGGCACAACGAGGGCCTGAACCTAGCCGGCCCGATGCCCGCCGCGCAGCATCGCGGCGGTTACGAGCACCACCCGCCCTCGGTAATGTGGAAGCGCTCGGCATCGGCTTGGCTGTCGACTCCGATCTGCGTACCGTCGGGCACGGCCGTACCTTCGTCAATGATCGCGTTTCTGATCACGCAACGCTCGCCGACCCTTACACCGCGGCAGGATCACCGACCGGTCGATGGTCGAGTAATCGTGCACGCGCACGCTCGAGAACAGGAGCGAGCCCACCACCTTCGACCCGGAGATGATGCAGCCGCCGGACACCATCGAGATCGACCTGCCTCTCGCCGGTCATCGTCGTTGAAGACGAACTTGGCGGGCGAGCAGCTGCTCCTGGTAGGTCCAGATCGGCCACTGCTCATCGTAGATGTTCAGATCCGGCGACACGCAGTGACCAGCTCGATGATTTGCCTCGAAATACGCATCGACGGTGCCCACGTCGCGCCAGTAGTTCTGCGCCTTGGTGCGCACGTCCTCGAACGGATAGGCGAACACGCGCAGCTTGTCGATTGCAGCGGGAACTGATGTTGCGTGCCGAAGTCGTGCGCGGAGTCCGTGTCTGTCCGCGTCCGCCCGCAGCAGGCGCTCGAGCAGCCGCGGATGGAACACGTAGATCCCCATCGACGCCAGCGCGACGTCCGGCCTGCCCGGGATCGGCTCCGGGTCGCGCGGCTTTTCGAGAAAGCGCAGCACGCGGTTTCCGTCGTCGACGGTCATGACGCCGAACTCCCGCGCGCACGGATGCGCGGCACCTCGACGACCCCGACGGTGATGTCGGCTTCCTTCTCGACGTGGTAGCCGATCATCGGGCCGTAATCCATCTTGTAGATGTGATCGCCGGCGAGCACCAGCACGTGCAGCGGGCGGTGCTGGCGGATCATCTCCATGTTCTGCCACAGCGAATCGGCGGTGCCGCGATACCACTGCGCACCGCGCTGCTGCTGCGCGGGAACGATCTCGACGAACTCGCCGAACTCGCCGCGCAGGTATCCCCAGCCCCGCTGGATGTGCTGAATCAGCGATTGCGCCTTGTACTGCGTCAGCACCGAGATCTGCCGGATACCGGAGTTCAGGCAGTTCGACAAGAACGAAATCGATGATTCGGAATTTCGCCGCCGAACGGCGTCGCGGGCTTGCAGCGATCCTCGGTCAGGTGCTTCAGGCGCTCGCCGCGGCCCCCGGCCATGATCACCGCCAGGGTCCCGCGGGTCAGACGGCTCAGGTATCGGCGCGGTGCGACGGTTTGCGGGTCTGGCGGACATCCGCGAGGGGCGGCCTTTCTTGGAGAAATTGGTTGTGCCGCGGATGTTACACGGCTGCGGCGGCTACGCCGCCACCCCGACGCCTCCGCGTGCGGAAGCGCGAGGCTGCACTTGGTCGCCACCTAGTACTATTGACTTAATAATATCGGGTAATCGATACTACTCTGCACTTAATAACGATTGGGAGCGCGATGACCGTCGTGGAAGATACAGGCCTGCCCCGCCGAGGACATCCGGCGGAAGCGCTGACGCGCAAATTCCAGCGTGAGCTGGCGCCGGGCTGACCGCCGCTGGTGCTCCTGTCCGTGCTCGGCGAGAGCGTCGAGGACCTGTATGCGGCTACGAGATCGCCCGCAGGCTCTCCACCTCATCCGACGAAGTGAGTCCGTTCAAGCAGGGCCGCGCTGTATCCGGTGCTACGCAACATGAGCGCCTCGGGCTTGCTGACCAGTCGCGTCGTGCCGTCGTACTCGGGTCCGCCCCGTCGCTATTACCGAATCACGCCGCTCGGACGCGGAGGTGCTCGCGTCGTGGCGGGCACGCTGGACGGCCACCCGCAGCTTCGTCGACGCCATCGTCGCCCGATCCAATACGCAGGAGAATTCAGCATGAGCGGCGCAGCACCACGCAACGTCGAGCAGTACCTCGATAGCCCTGCGCGAAGCCTCTGCGCGGCGCTGACCCCGCGCTGGTCCAGGACGCGCTCTACGACGCGGAGGAGCACCTGCGCGCCGAGGCTCGCCTGGCGCAGCCCTCCGGCGACAGCGAGACCGGACGTGCTCGCGCGCATCGTGACCACGCTACGGCGCGCCCGAGGAAGTGGCCGATGCCTACCGCGCGAACGAGGTCAAGGTGCGGCCGCGCTGCGCACGCCGCGGCCCGCGCCGCGCGCGACGGCGCTTCGGCCGGTTCTTCGGCGTCTACCTCTGATCCGCGCGCATATCTGTCGTTGCTGTATCTCACCCTTAGCCTGATTGACCGGCATCGTCTACTTCACCTTTGCGGTCACCGGGCTCTCCATATCCGCCGGGCCTGGCAATGCTGATCATCGGGATCCCGTTCTTCCTGCTGTTCATCGGCGCTCGCGCGGCGTGGCGCCTCGCCGAGGACGGCTGGTGGAAGCCATGCTTGGCACGCGGATGCCGCGCGAGACCGGTCTATCCCGATCGCGAAACACCCTGGTACACACGGATCGTCGATATGCTGAAGGATCGGCGCACGTGGACCACCCTGATCTACCTGCTCGCTGATGCTGCCGCTCGGCATCTTCTACTTCATGTTTGTCGTGGTCGGCATCACCGTCTCGGTCGCGGTGACGGTCGCACCGATCTTCGTGCTCTTGTTTCATTTTGGCGTCGTGCAGATCGACGGCGACTTCGACATGAACTACCCCCACCCCGCCCTGTTGCCTCTGATGTCGATCTTGGGAATAGTGCTGCTCTACCATCACGCTGCACCTGGCCCGAGGGCTCGGCAATCTGCATGGACTGCTCGCGAAAAACCTGCTCGTATCGACGTCCCGGGCGGATTGACCCCGGACGTCTTCTGCTGCGGCGTGCTGCGCGATACTGGGTGTCGCGGGTGCGGCCATGCGGGCGAGCGCGCCGCCGGTACCGGCGTCGCCGCCGGCTGCCGCGGAGTTGCTGTGCGTCCCTTCCGACAGCGGCTTTCTTCGCGCGCGTCTTCGGGGCTCGATCGAGGCCATGACCTCGACTGGGCGGCCGACGTACCGCATATGCCGCGGCGGCACCCGCCCGACCGGCGACGGTGTGCGGTTGCTGTTCAGGGCGCCCGGCGCGAAACCCGACGAGACGCTGCTGATCGTGATCGGCATCGGACCGCTCCGTCCCGGGCGAGTCGCGCAGTCGGCGCCGGTCAATCTCACGCTGGTGCAGGAAGGCGCCGGCCAGTTCTTCGCGACGCAGGGTGACGACTGAGTGCGCGATGGACGACGTCCGCCAGGAAGCGATCGGTAAGACGCTATTCCGCCTCACGGGGCGGGGCTACTGCACGCAGCCGGCGCGAAGCCGTCCAGGGCGATGGCGCCGTGCTGATGTCGCGCTTCGACGTCGAGGCCGTGGTCGATTTTGCCGCGGCAATGGCCGAGGCGACCTATGCCCAGGGTGATCCACGTGAGCCTCGCAGGCAGAGCCGGTCGGAGCGCCCTGCTCGCTCTTCTCGCCGCCTGTGCCGGCGCGCGGCACCGGTGATCGGTGCGAATGGGCAGTCCGGTCTCGATGAGCTGCCACTCGAGCGCATGGTGCTCGAGACGCACGCGAATGGCCGACACGAATACCGGACCTGGCGCGCGGATACGCCGGAGACGCGCGGCCGAGGCCTGATGTACGTGTCCGCGCTCGCCGACGACCAGGCGATGATCTTCGTCTACGAGGAGCCGCAGGTCGTGCGCATGTGGATGAAGAACACCTACATTCCGCTCGACATGCCTTCGTCGACGCGCGGGGGTGCATCGTGAGCATTGCGGAACGCCACGAAACCGCTGTCGCTCGCGTCAATCGAGTCCGCGTCGCCTGTCGTGCTCGTGGTCGAAATCAAGGGTGGCGAACGCTAGCAGCCCGCGGCGCGAAGGCCGGCGACCGCGTCCTGAGACCGGACGCCGCGTGGCCGTCTGACGCGCACAGCGGCTGCTAGGCGGGGATCGGCAGCTCGCCGCTCTTGCGCACGATGCGCAACGCGAAGCTCGACTGCACACGCGCTGACGCACCGGGCAGTCGCGTCAGGTGCTGACTATGCAGGCGCTCGAAGTCGGTCGGATCCGACACGGCCACGCGCAGCAGGTAGTCCTGCTGGCCCGTCATCAGGTAACACTCCATGACCTCTGGCACACGCCGGACGGCCTCCTCGAACGCAGCGAGATCCGCCTGTTCCTGCCGGTTCAACGTGATGCTGACGAACACGTTGCCCGGCGAGCCCAACCTTGGCCTGGTTGACGACGCGCTGCGTAACGATCGATCACGCCGGCCTCTTCCAGCCCACGCACGCGACGCAGGACAGGCCGATTCGCTCAGGTCCGCGCGCTCCGCGAGTCTCCCGGTTGGTGAGCCGCCCGTCCCGCTGCAGCTCCGCAAGGATTGATTTGTCTACCCGATCAAGCCCTCACACGCAAGTTCCTTCTGTTCTGGTGCGCAGAAACGCAGTTTATTGCACGAACGGCCGCCCGAGCGGTCGTTTTTGCAGATCTCGCCCAAGCCCCGACTTATCTCTAGCCCCGGCTCGACAAGATCGAAGCAGCGGGGCCGCCATGCGCATCGGTGTACCGAAGGAAATCAAGGTTCACGAATATCGCGTCGGGCTCGTCCCGCGGCTGTCCGCGAAGCTCGTGGATGCGGGACACCAGGTGCGCGTCCAGACCGGATCGGCGGCGGGCATCGGCTTCACTGACGCGGATTATCTGCGTGTCGGCGCGCAAGATCGCCGCGAGCGCCGAGGACGTGTTCGCCGCAGACGAGCTGATCGTCAAGGTGAAGGAACCGCAGCCGGAGGAATGCGCGCGGCTGCGCAGCGGACCAGGTGCTCTTCACCTATCTGCACCTCGCGGCCGACAAGGCGCAGGCCGAGGCGCTGGTGAAGTCGGGCGCGACCTGCATCGCCTACGAGACCGTCACCGCGCCCGACGGCAGCGCTGCCGCTCCTGACGCCGATGAGCGAGGTCGCGGGCCGGATGTCGGTGCAGGTCGGGGCGTATTGCCTGCAGAAGGCGCAACGGCGGGCGCGGCGTGCTGCTCGGCGGCGTGCCGGGCGTCGCGCCCGCAAAGGTGGTCGATGCTCGGCGGCGGCGTCGCCGGCACGCACGCCGTGGAAATGGCGGTGGGCTGCGCGCCGACGTCGCGGTGGTCGACCGCTCGATGAAGCGCGCTGCGCGAGCTTCGGCGCTCTTCGGCCCGCACGCTGCGCACGGAGTACTCGACGCAGGACCAGATCGAGGCGCTCGTGATCGACGCCGACCTCGTGATCGGCGCGGTGCTGATCGCCGGCGCTGCGGCGCCGCAGGCTCGTGACCCGCGAGCATGGTGCAGCGGATGAAGCCGGGCTCGGTGCTGGTCGACATCTCGATCGACCAGGGCGGCTGCTTCGAGACCAGCCGCGCCGACGACGCATGCCGACCCGACGTACGTCGTCGACGACGTGATCCACTACTGCGTCACCAACATGCCGGGCGCGGTGCCGCGCACCTCGACGCTTTGCGCTGAACAACGCGACGCTGCCGTTTGCGCGCGCGTCTGGCGGACCTCGGCTGGAAGGCCGCGCTGCAGGGCCGATCCGCATCTCGCCAACGGCCTCAACGTGCACGCGGGCCAGATCACCACACGAGGCGAGTGGCGCCGGGGACCTCGGACTCAAGTTCACCCGGTGGCCGAGGTGCTCAGATAGCCGTCCGACCGCTCAGGCGCTGCGTGCCTCGCCGGTCGGCTTCGAATCGCGCAGCTCGCGGCGCAGGATCTTGCCGACGTTGGACTTGGGCAGATCTCGCGCGGAACTCGATGTACTTCGGCTCTCTTGTAACCGGTGAAGCTGCTGCCGACACCATTCCATCAGCTCGCCTCCCGGTCAGCGCCGCCTCGCTGCCGGACGACGAACACCTTGACCGCCTCGCCGCAGCGCTCGTCGGGCACGCCGACGGCGGCGCACTCGGCGACGCCGGGATGGCATCGCGATCACGCCCTCGACCTCGTTCGGGTACACGTTGAAGCCCGGAGACGATGATCATGTCCTTCTTGCGATCGACGATCGCTGATGTAGCCACGCTCGTCCATCACGCCGACGTCGCCCGACTTGAAGAAGCCGTCCGGCGGTCATCACCTTCGCGGTCTCATCAGGCCGCTGCCAGTAGCCCGCCATGACCTGCGGACCGCGGATCGCGATCTCGCCGGCCTCTCCCAGCGGCACCGCCTGACCGTCGTCGTCGAGAATCGCGATCTCCGTGTTCGGAAACGGCAGACCGATCGTTCCGTTGTATTCACGCGTGGTCGGTGGGATTGCAGGTCGACGACCGGCGAGGTCTCGCTGAGACCGTATCCCTCGACGATCGGGCACGCCGGTGACCGCGAGCCACTTCTCCGGCGACCGCTCGCTGTACCGCCATGCCGCCGCCGTTCGCGACCCGCAGATGCGAGAAGTCGAGCTTGCGGAACTCCGCGTTGTCGCGCGAGCGCGTTGTAGAGCGTGTTGACACCCGGGATCACGTTGAAGCTGGTACTTGGCGAGCTCGCCCACGAGACCCGGGATGTCGCGCGCGATTTGCGATCAGCACATTCAGCGTACCAAGCCTCATGCCTGCCAGGCAGTTCACGACCAGCGCGAACACGTGGTAGAGCGGCAATGCGCAGACGTACACGAACTGCGCGGGCACGGGACCGCGGCTCGAATCGGCGAGCGCCGGCGTAACCCACGCCTCCGAGCTGCAGGACGTTGGCGACCATGTTCCGGTGCAGCAGCGTCGCGCCTTCGACACGCCGGTCGTCCCGCCGGTGTACTGCAGAAACGCGACGTCGTCGGGCCCGACTTCGGGCTTGCGAGCGTGCTGCCGGGCGCCCTCGGCGACGGCGTCGTTGAATCGCACCGCGCCCGGCAGCGAGTACGCCGGAACCATCTTCCTGATCGCGGCGGACGACGAAGTTGGTGATGGCGCCTTTCGGGAATCCGAGCAGGTCACCGATCGACGCGATCACCACGTGCTTGACCGCCGTCTTCGGCGATCACCTGCTGCAGCGTGGTCGCGAAATTCTCGAGAACCACGATCGCTTCGGCGCCCGGAATCGCGGAGCTGGTGCTCGAGCTCGCGCGGCGTGTAGAGCGGATTGACGTTGACCACCACGCACCCCGCGCGCAGGACGCCGGCGAGCGCGATCGGATATTGCGGGACGTTCGGCATGCATGAGCGCCACGCGCGCGCCGGATGCGAGACCACGGGCCTGCAGCCAGGCACCGAAGGCCGTCGACTGGCGGTCGACCTCCGCAAAGCTCACCTTCCGGCCCATGAACGCATAGGCGTCGCGCGCAGCAAAGCGCGCGAGCCCATCATCGATGAGATGCACCAGCGAACGGTACCGGGTGACGTCGACATCCGCCGGCACGCCCGGCGGGTAGTGCTTGAGCCAGAACCTGTCCATCGCTCCCCTGCCAGCTCAGCGCGCGCGGACCGGGATCGGCACGTTGCAGACGTCGATGTATCCGGCCGGCACCTTGTACCACCTCGTCCTGCCGGTTGCGACGGGCTTCAACGAGTGCCGCAAAGATCGGCGTGTCGGTGCGCATGATCTCGATGTTCGCGCGCTCGGTCGGCGGTACGTCGGCGGCCATGCGCACCGCGACGATCGGCACACGCTGGCTCGGTTGCTCGTAGAACCCGAGCGCGCCGGTGCCGCGCGGCAGGACTGACAAGAGTTCCGATGCCCTGCACGACGCGGCCGACCAGTGCGATGTTGCGATCGAGCTGTCGCGGCGCATGACCGGTGACCACGTAGAGCTCCGCGCCTGTGCCGCTGTCGACCTCGTTGGCGCGTCCGCACCCACCATCGCGTAGCAATGAACGAGCCAGGCCTCGCCGGTGCGAGGATCGCGCGCCGCGGGGAATCCGCCGAGAACCCGACCTCCGGAGCATAGCCGTCGGCGTCCGGTAGCCGCGTGAATGGCAGCGCCGCGCCTCGGAACAGTGAACTCGGGTGGGACGCTCGACCTGGCCGACCGAGCGGCCGCTTCCCGTCCGCGTCCCCCCACTGGACAACGAAGTTGTCCTGCGAGCGGATTAGGGCCAAACCGTCGAAGTAGCCTTCCCGGATCAGCGTCCTGATGTTCTCCGCGTGCTGCGGCGCAAAATCGGGAGCGAGCTCGATCGACGACGCGACCGGCCGCAAGCTGCAGATACACCGTGTTCGCCGGATCCAGGGTACGCCAGTCGGCGGGCCGGCCGCAGCGATCACCTCCGCCGTCGTACGCCGCGCTGGGCCGGCCGTGCGCCGCCGCCGGTGCGCCTGCCGCAAGCAGCGCGCCCGCGATCGCCGAGCATGCCGCTCGTCCGGACATCCGACCGAGCGCAGCGAGGCGCGTGCCGTTCAATCTCATTGCGGGTTCCCCGTCTCGCGGTTTCGATCCGGGCATGGCAGCCTGAGCCCGTCGCAAGTGAACCCATGAGGCCGAGCGGTCCGGATTTGACAGGCCGCGGCTGCCTTCGCAGTCTGCGATCATGTCCACTCTCCTGGTCCTTGGCCCTCAACGCCGGGCGCCGAACCTGTGCTTCGCGCCTCGCGGCCGCGGGGATGACCGGCCCGATCGCTGTTATCACCGCGCGGCTGGCAGGAACGCGAAGCCGAGCTCTCCGCCGCTCGAGGAGCATCTTGGGCAGCCGGCGCAGGATCTGCGGCTGTATGCGCGCGCGACGAGGCCGTCTTCGCAGATGACCCCGGCGTATCACGAGGCATATCGCGCCCGGCAGGTCGGCCCTGCGTGAAGCGCAGGATTCTATCGGCTGCGACTCGAGCACGCCGCAGGCGCCGCCCGCGAGCTCTACCGCGCGCAGGGCCGGCGCCACGCATTGCGTCGGGCGCGGGCCGCGAGCCGTCGCGGCGCTGCGCAGGCTCGATGCGCGGCATCTCGCGTCGATCGACGCGCTGCACCGACGCTTCGAAGCGGCAATGGCGATCAAGCGAGCGTCCTGCCGATCGCTCGTCACCTCACCGAGCCGAGCCGCATCGTTGATCGCCGCCTCGACGCGTGCTGATCGCCGGCGGTCACTGTCGCCGTGCTCGCTCAACCGGCTGCGGTTGTTCGGGATGCGGACGCTGCTGCGCGACCCAAGCCGATCGCCGCATGGTCGGCGGGCGCCATGGCGCTCACCGAACCGGTGCTGCTGTTTCACGACCGTCCGCCGCAGGGCGCCGGAGCCGCGGAGATCTTCGAAGCACGGCCTCGATCTTGTGCCGGACGGCGCGATCCTGCCGCATGCGGCAACGCGGCTTGCGATCGACGATCGCGCGAGCGCACCGCCCTGCTCGCCCGGCGGCTGCGCCCGGCGCTGCTGCTATACGCTCGATGACGGCGGACTGGCTGCTGTGTCGCGACGGCCTGCTTCGCGCGGGCGGCGGTAGCCGTCGGCTTGCCAGCGGCCGGTCCGCCGCGCTGCGATCGAGACCCCTGCATGAGCGATGTCGCCGTCCCGACGCAACCGCGTCGTCTCGCGCTCCGAGTCGAGGGAGCCGCGGTATCACGCTCGGTCGATCCGCACGGGCGTCGACGTTCCTCTATCACGGCAGCTGCGGACTCTGGTGCGCCTGCGGCTGCTGGATCCACGGGCTGCCGGCGACGCCAGCCCTTCGACCGCATCGCGGGCACGGACGACTGGGTCTTGCGCATCGACGCTGCCGCCCAACTCGCGCATCGAGTACAAGTTCGAAGTCGGTGCGAGATGGCCGCGTCGAGTGGATCACTCGATCCGGCTCAATCCGCTGCAGGCGGCGGATCCGTTCGGCGCCAACTCGGTCGTGCAGGGCTTTGGCTACGTGCGTCCGGACTGGACGCTGCTCGGACATCGACGCGCGCGCCGGTCACGATCGACGAGCTCGAGGTCGCGACGCCGCTGCCTCGACGGCCCGCGCGCGCACGCTGCGTCTGTACATGCCCGGCGCGCTTCCGGCGCAGCGCCGCTATCCGCTGCTGGTCGTGCACGACGGCACGGACTACCTGCGCTTACGCGAGCCTGCAGGTCGTGCTCGACAACCTGATCCACCGGCTCGAGATCCCGCCGCTGATCGTGGCGCTCACGGACTCGCCGGAGCGGCTGCGTCGAGTACGCCGGGACACGAGGGTCATGCGGCGCTTCGTGGCGGCAAGAGATCGCCGTCAGCTGCTCGAGCGAGCGCTTTCCTCCTGCGCGACGATGCGCGGACGCGCGCGGCCTGATGGGCGCGAGCTTCGGCGCGGTCGCCTCGTTGCACGCCGCGTGGCGTCATCCGGGCCGCGTTCGGCCGGCTGCTGCTCGAGTCCGGCTCGTTCGCCTTCTCCGACATCGGCCATCATCGTCGCACGCCCGTGTTCGACCCGGTCGCGCGCTTCGTCAACCAGTTCCGCGCGGCGCCGGCCGACCGGCGGAACGGATCTACATCAGCTGCGGCATCTACGAATCGCTGATCTACGAGAACCGCAGCCTCGTACCGCTGCTGAGCGAGCACGGCCTCGAGCGTCCGCTACGAGGAAGTGCGCGACGGGCACAACTGGGAGAACTGGCGCGACCGGCTGCAGGCTCGCGCTGACCTGGCTGTTTCCAGGGGCCGCTATGGATGGTCTATGAGTAGGCATCGCGGCACCGCGGCGCAAGCTGCGACACTGATGCATGTCAGCGTAAACAGGGGTAATCCGTGGCCAACCTGACAAAGCGGCATCGGTCTGTCGCTGGGCGCGGACATCTGCTGGCCGATCTGTTTCGAGGAGATCCTGCAAGCGGCTCGATCTCGCAGATTCCGACTGGCGCGGCGACACGCTCGCGATTCGAGGTCGAGCCGCGTGACGATCGAGCCCGTTCGATCTGCGCCAGCCGGTGCCGCTACGACCTGGTGATCGACCGGCTGACGCACTGGTACCACACCAGCCGCGAGTGGATCAAGAAGGCCGATCGTGCATGAACGACACTGTACGTGCTTCAACAACCCGTGGTCGCGTGCAGTCGAACGAGAAGCACACCACGTACTGCGCGATGATGCGCGCTCGGGCTGCGCGATTCCCGAGACCTGGATGCTGCCGCCCAAGGCGTACGAGCCGACTGCCGGATCTCGCAGCCGACGCTCACGCGCTACGCGCAGCTGTTCGACCTCGGCGAGATCGGCGCGAGGCTCGGCTATCCGCTCGTTCATGAAGCCGTACGACGGCGGCGGCTGGGTCGGCGTCTCGCAAGATCGACGACGAAGCGGCGCTGCGCGCGCGCTACGAGGCGAGCGGCACGCAGGTGATGCACCTGCAGGCGGCGGTGCATTCCGTACGACTCTTCGTGCGCTGCATCGGCCTCGGGCCGCAGACGCGACGTCGTCAACTACGACCCGTCGCGCGCCGCTGCACGACCGCTACACGATGGACCGCGACTTTCTGACGCCGGACGACGCAGTCGGTGCTCGAGGACATCACGCTCACGATCAACGCGTTCTTCGGCTGGGACTTCAACTCGTGCGAGGCGCTGCAGCAAGGACGGCACGCTGGTACCCGATCGATTTCGCGAACGCCGTGTCCCGACTCGCAGGTCACCTCGCTGCACTATCACTTCCCGTGGCTGGTCAAGGCGAACCTGCGCTGGGCGATCTTCTGCGCGGCGACCGCGGCGCGCATGCGCGCGCACGCTCGACTGGGAGCCGTGCTTCGCGGTCGCCAGCCCGCGACCTGCCGTACCGCGAGAAGCTGCGCTCGCTACGCTTCGATCTGCGCGGCAACGCCTGGCGGCCGGCGGAGTTCGAGGAGTTCTGTGACCGGCACCTGGCGCACCTCGATGCGGTGGCCGCGGAGTTCTTTGCCTCACCGACGGCCCGCGATGCCGTGCGGAAGAAGGTGGCCGCGCTCTACCCGCCGCACGAAGTCGAGCAGTTCACGGAGCTCTTCGTCGGCCGGATCCGGCGCTGGACTGAGCTCGAGGGACGCGGCTGACGCCGTTCCGTCATGCAGAAGGAGCGATTCAGCTGGTCATCCGAGCGGCTGCCATGCGCGGCGCGGGTGGCTCGCGCTGGGGACACTACGGCAGCCCGGTGCTGATCTTCCCCACCGCGGGCGGCGACTCTCGAGGAGTCGAGCGGCACGGGCTCATCGCCGCCCTGGCGCCGCTGATCGATGCCGGCCGCATCAAGGTGTACTCGGTCGACAGCGTGGCGGGCCGGCACTGGATCGACGAAGAGCCACTCGCCGCGCTACAGCTCGCGTGTTCAGAACCAGTTCGACACGTACATCTACCACGAGCTGGTGCCGCTGATCCGCCAGGACTGCGCGTCGAGCGACATCGAGCTCGTGGCTTCAGGAGCCTCGATCGGCGCCTTCAACGCGGTGGCGACGCTCTGCCGGCACCCCGACGCGCTTCGACTCGCGATCGGGATGAGCGGCACCTACGATCTGTCGCACTACGTGCGACGGCCACTGGAACGACGACTTCTACTACTCCTCGCCGCTGCACTACCTGCCGGGGCTGGCTGAGGACTGGCAGGTCGAGATACTGCGGAGCCGCATGGTGATCCTCGCATCGGGCTCGGGCCGCTGGGAAAACATCGATGAAACCTGGGCAATGGCCCACTGTGCTCGGGGCGAGGGCGTGCCGAATCGTGTCGACGACTGGGGCCCATCGTTCGACCACGACTGGCCGACCTGGTGCCGGATGCTCCCGCAATATCTCTCAGAGCTGGCCTGATCGGCCGAGCACCAGCCACGCGTCGCGCAGCGGCCGCAGCAGCGGCGCGGCAGGCTTCGAGCGCCTCGCGTACCGAGTGCGCTCCGACGATGCATCAGCAGCTCCCCGTCTCGAGCAGCAGCTCGAGCTGCATGGTGGCGATGGACAACTCGTCGTTCGCGTCGTGCAGACTGGTCGCGCAGCGCCTCCGCGACAGCATTGTCACGCATGGTTCAGCCCGGATCTCTCAGAACCGCCCGGCCAGGCGGTGGCTGCTCGTTGGCGTCCGGCCGCAGGTGGCGCTGCCGCCGCTCGACCGACTGCGGCGCGCCGCGGTGGTATCCCCAGCCGCTTACCACGATTCGACGGATCGTTGCAGCGCGACAGAGAGCTGCCCCGCACACCTCGTCGGCGAACGCCCGGATCGGTCGTTGGTATCGCGGAATCGTCGAGGCAGCCCTTCGCCAGGAGTGCCCGCGACGTCCAACTGCGGGGACGGAGGCCTGCTTCGCGGCTGGGATACCACCGCGTCCACGCGCCGGCTCGCGACCCCACCGTGGCATCGGCGAGCCGGCGTTTGGACCGGGTGTCTCGTGGGCCGCGAGCACGCCTCGAGCTCGCCGCAGGTAGACGTCGCGGGCACTCTGAAGTCATGACTCCGCGACGATTCCGCGATACCGCCGACGATGCGGTGCGCGCCGACAAGATGTGCGGGGCAGCCTCTTCGAGCTCTGTAACGTCCGTCGATCGTGGTGACCGGCCCACGAGATACCCGCGAGCCGAGCGACGGCGGCCGAGCCAGGCACGCAGCGGTCGAGCGCCGGCGAGCTGCTACCCTGACCATTCGCTCTCGCAGAGACACGTTTCCTTCCTGACGCGCCCGATGCGATATCTCAGCGGTGAGAGGATCCAGTTCAGCCGAGGACGGTGCGCGCGAATCCTTCGAGGAACACCTGCAATGCGCTTCGCGCCTTCCGACGTGAGCTCGACGTAGGATCGACGCCGGTCCACTGGGTCCGGGTGCGAGTCGCGAGCCCGCACTGGATCAGGTCCTCGATGCGCCGCAGCGCCGTCGTGGCCGGACTCTGCGAGGGACAGTGCGAGACTGGTGACCGAGAGCCGCTCGCCCGCGAGATGCGCGCGCATCAGCTCAGCGATCATTTCCCACGCCGGCTCGGGCATCACTGCGTCGCCGAAAATCGTCTGCCGTGACCCTGCAGGCGGCGAAGCAGCTCGAGGGTCGCGAGGTTCGCCTTGGTGTGCGCGAGGGCCGCATGGGCCCCGGCCGGCTCATCAACCGCAGGTTTCCCGCGAGCTCGGTCGCGACGTCTGCGAACTCGCGCAAGGCAGCGGCGTCGGTCGATTCCGGCTTCGCCCGCTCCACCCCGCGCGGACTGTCGGCGCGCTTGAGCGCATGTCCGACGGACGTCACCGGAGCGCCGTCGAGCCCGATCGGCTTGATCAGGTAATCGCTCGCCTCGAGGCGGATCGCGGCAATCGCAGTGTCGACCGTGGCATGTCCGGTCACTTCAGGGATGATCTGCAGACCAGCGTCGAGCCGCGAACTCGTCACGGACCCGCGAAAGAAATTCGATCCCGTCGGTCACCGGGCATGCGTATGTCGCTCTACCACCACGTCTGCCTGAGACGATCCTCGCAGCCAGGACAGCGCCTCTTCGGCGGAGTGCGCGAGTCGGCACGCGCATGTCACCGCCCACCAGCGCCCGCTCGGCGAGCGCAAGCGCGCCGGACCTCGTCGTCGACGAGCAGCACCCGAAGGCTCGGAAGGTGGCGACGGTCATTGTCTGGAGTGTCCCAGCCGCCGGCTGCGGCTGACTCTGGCTCAGGTGCTCATACAGCACCGCCCGGAGCACAGGCTTTGCAAGCACATCGTCGGCACCCGCTGCGTCGAGCGCCGCCTCGCCGTGCATCCTCGTCGTCCATCCCTGTCAGGACGACGACCGGCAGGTCGCGGCCGGGACGATGCGAGACCGCGGATTTTCCGGCACAATTCCAGCCCATCCATTCCCGGCATCCGCAGGTCGATGATCCGCCACGTCGGGCGCTTCGTCCTCGAGCAACGCGAGCGCGGAGCTTGACCTCCGTCGACCGCGCGCACCTCGTAGCCGTTCCAGCTTGAGCAGCTGTTGCAGCAGCTCGCGGCTGCGAGCATCGTCATCGACAACGAGGGCGAGCTCAGGTGATCGTTGTCACAGGATGGCCCTTGCCAACGGGAACAGGCCTGCAATGAACACGCATATCCAGCATCCGCATAGTCTGCCACGCCTCGCCTGGCTCGTCTGGCCTGATGCGACGGAGTGCCGGCCATGCTGGGTCGCAGGTCCTCATTGGCGGCGTCCGCCCGCCGCCCGCGACGCGCTTGACCTTGCCGCTGGGGCCGCCGCTCGGCCCCGGCCGGTGGCAATGGCGCGGGCGGCGATCGGCATGCACGCGCCGGGTGTGGCGGACGAGTGGGCCGACTGGGAGCTGCCGCGGCTGTACTTCGAGCTGCCGTTCGTCGGGATGGCGATCTCCTCGGCGAGCTCACGCCGCCTGCTGCGCGGTGAACAGCGAGTTCTGCCGTGATGATGGGTTAGCAGCCGGAACGAGCTCGAAGCGCAAGACCTGGCCGCAGAGATGCGACTTATCCCGACGACCTCGACGCGAACGTGCAGCAGTTCTCGGCAATGCTCGCCGGCAAGATCGAGGAGCTACCGGCTCCGCAAACGCGTACATCCGGGCGGATGGCAGCCTGCTGCACGCCGAGCTCGAGGTGCGCTACGTGCAATCGCCGGACGCGCAGCGCGCGTTACACGCTGGCGATCGATCAATGACATCACAGAGCGCCGCACAGCCGAGCTGCGGCTCACGCGCGCGCGCGACCTGAACGCGATGCTGTCGCGGGTGAACTTCCGCCGTGGCGCACGCCGAGGACGAGCGCAGCCTGCTCGCCGACACCTGCCGCATCGCGGTCGAGAGCGGTTACTTCGGTTACGCGCGCGCGCCACCTGCGGCGTCGCTGGCGCTGACCTCGCCGACGCTGGCGGATACACCGGCGACGTCCGGAAAGGGCTGCGCCGCCGCGACCAGGCGCTGGACGATCCCTGTGCCATTGCGATCTCGAACGGCAAGCGTCGTGGAGTGGAGCGACCTCACCGACGTCACCGCACCCGGCCCCTGCGCGCAAGTGCGCTTGACCACGGCTTGCGCTCGGTGGCAAGCGAGCCTGCTGCGGCGCGGCGACATGGTCGTGGGGTCGCTGTGCCTCTTTGCACGAGCCCGGATTCTTCGAGCCGGACGTGCGCGCTACGCTCGACGAGGTCTCCCGCAGCCTGTCTTTCGGACTGGATTCCATCGCGCTCGCCGGGACGGAGAGCGGAGCCGCGCGCGCGCCGGGAGTCCTACCTTCGTCTGCGCGCGATCGTCGATGCGAGCACGTCGGCGATCTGGCTCACCGATCGCGAAGGACGCTGCCTGCGTGGCGAACCAGTGCTGCGCGGAGTGGCTGCAGAGACCCTCGCGGATCTGCTCGGCCGGTCCCGCGAGGAAGTGCTCCCGCCCGGAGTTCGCGAAGCTGGTCGGGGGCATGTGATCGCGGAGGTTCTCGAGACCGGGGAGGCAGTCTCCGTGGAGAGAAGATCCCGTACGCGGACGGCGATCGGACCGTGCTTTCCGTCCGCTTTCCGGTGCGCGATGCGGCCGGACACATCTTAGCCATCGGGGGCATCTCCACCGACGTCAGCGACTCGCGCAGGGCCGCGGACCAGATCCGGGCGCTCAACGATCGCTGGGGCTCGCTGATCGAAGCCTCGCCAGCGGCGATATTCGACACTCGGCATCCGAAGGGCGGGTATGGTCCGTGTGGAACCACGCGGCGGAGAACTCTCCGGGACATCCGCGGAGGAGCGCGATCGGTCGGCGCCGCCGATGATGCATCCGCGCACAGACCGCGGAGCGGCTGCGGCAGCGGGCCCTCGCCTGAGAAGACCGTGCGCGGTGTCGGGTGACCCGGCGCCAGCTCGACGGATCCGGCGTATCATCGTCAGCGTATCGTTCGCGCCGCTACGGCGGCGGCGACGGCAGGGTGGAAGGCGTGCTCGGCGTGCTGATCGACGTGACGGATCGCGTGCGCGCGACGCGCACTGCGGAAGCGAGGCACGCCTTGCGCGAGCCTGAACATGGAGCTCCAGGACCGCATCCTCGAGCGGACCCGCGGAAGCTCGTCTGGCCAGGGACCGGGCGGAGGCCGCAGACCCGTGCGCAAAAAGAGCGTGTTCCTCGGCACGGTGTCGCATGAGCTGCGAACCTCGCTCAACTCGATCATCGGTTTCACCGATCTGATCCTCTCCGGAGATGGCCGGACCGGTGACCGCGGAGCAACGCAAGCAGCTCGACATCGTTCTCGCGGCGGGACGGCAGCTGCTGGCGCTGATCAGCGACTTTCTCGACATCTCCAAGATCGAGGCGGGCGCGATCACCTCAGGACCGCGCCGATGCACCTGCCCGACGATCTCCGCAACGAGCTCGCCGCTTCGACGGCCTCGCGCGCGCGCGCGTGCCATCGATCTCGACGTGCGGACCGACGACTGCGAGATCGTGGTGGCCGCCGACGTCAAGCGCGTTCGTCAGGTCCTCGGTAACCTTGTGTCGAACGCGCTCAAGTTCACTGACGCGGGCCGCGTGTGCGTGAGATTCGAAACCCGCCAGAACACGGCACTGGTGAGCGTCGAGGACTCGCGGCATCGGCATCCCGGACCGGCACCTTGTCGACTTTGTTCGAGCCGTTCACGCGCATCGAGATCCCGGGCCACGCGCGCACGGGAAGGCACCGGGCTCGGGCTCGCGATCGCGCGCCGCCTGACGAGGCCATGGGCGGGCAGATCCTGGCGTTGAGACAGCCCGGGACGCGGCAGCCGTTTCTGGTTCACGCTGCCGCTGGCGGGCGGAGCCGCCGCACATGCAGTGCCTGCTGATCGAGGATAACGCTGCGAACGCCTACCTCGTCGAGGTGCTGCTCACGCACCGCGGCCACGCTGTCAGCATCGCGCGGTCGGGGCAGAGGGGTGGCATTCGCGAGTGAGGCGCCGTTCGACGTGATCCTCATGGACCTCAAGCTGCCGGACGGCGATGGCTGCGCGTTCGTCCGCGGCTTGCGGCCGCGACCGGAGGCGGACGCGCACGCGTCATCGCGGTCAGTGCACGCGCTGGCCGTCGACCAGCAGCGCGCTCTCGATGTCGGCTGCAGCGCCTTCATCGAGCCGATCGACGTCGCGACGTTCGTCGATCGCATTGCGCGCTTGCAGCCGGACGAGGGTGACGCCGCTGCCTCAGGCGCCGTGAAATCGCGCCTGGCGTTTTTCACGAAACGCGGAGATCCTCAGGAAATCGCGAGTATCGGCCAGCGACTGCTGTGGTAACCGCTCGCCCTCGAGCTGCTCGGTGAGCGTTCGCGATGCGCCGTCGTCGATCAGGTCCCGCAACGCGAGCTGTGCGCGCGTCGGGCCCGCGGCGAGCTCGGCCGCGAGCCCCGGCACGCGATTCGAGCGCGGAGTCGTCCACGACTCGGCGATCAACCCGATCCGTTCGGCTTCATCACCACCGATCGCGCGGCCGGTGAGCGCGAGATACCGCGCGCGCGCCACCCCGACACGGCCGGGCAGCGGGTGCGTGGCCCCCATGTCGGGCGCCAGTCCCAGCGGGCGTGAACAGCACTGCGAAGCTCGGCCGATCGCGCCGCGATGGTCACGTCGCCGAGAGCGCAAGCGATACTCCGGCCCCGCCGCGATCCCGTTGACGCAGCCACAACCAGCGGCACCGGCAGACGGCTCAGAGCTCGGCGACCGGGTGGAAGTAATACGCATCGCGCGCCGCGACCCAGTGTCCCAGCGACTCGCCGGCAGCAGGCGCATCACCGTCCGGATCCGTGAGGTCGCGCACCGGCACAGAAGCCGCGGCCGGATCCGTGAGCAGCACAGCGCGCACCTGCCTGGTCCGTCCGCAGGGTCTCCGCGCAGTCTCGCAGATCCCGCAGCGGCGACCGCGAGAGGCTCGTTCATTTTCCCCAGGGCGGGTTCAGGCGCACGGTGAGCACCTCCGCTCCCGTTTCGCTGCGCAGATCCAGGGTCTCCGTACTCCAATGGGGGCGCCCTCGACGGGTGAAACGCGGACACTGTAATGGCACGCGGCGGATGGCTCCAGCACGGGATGTCGGCAGCCTGCACGTGGTGGATCGAGATTCGCGCGATGCCGTTAGATGCGTCGAGATGCGTCGACGCCGCCGCCCGGGAGGTTTCGTGATCGTCAATTTCTCGACCCGGTTCGACCGCGTAACCATGTTCTCGGAGCCGGCGCTCGCGCTGCTCGGCATGCTGGGTCACTCGGCACGTATGCCCGGTGCGATGCTCGCAGCCGAGCTGCCGGCGGCGCTCGCGCGCCTTCGTTCGGCACTCCAGGAGTCGGGCCACGTGCCCTCTCCGCGCCGGTGTCCGAGCCCGTCGACCGGGAAGGGAATCCTCCGCGCGACCCTCCAGTCGACCTTGCGACGCGGCGCCGTGCCGCTCATCTCGATGATCGAGGCGGGCGATCGCCAGGCGGGTCGGACCTGATGTGGGACCGTGGTTGAAGCGCGGGTGGTGTCCCGTCGCACGCCGGAAACGCTTCACCGCAACCGGCGCTGGGCCCGGTGAGCGGAATTGGTTAGCCTCGGCGGCCAACAGCGGGCCGATCGGCTCCAGGGGTATGGATCATGCACGCACGAACACAGCTCGCCGGCGTCGCGAGCGGCGGCAATTCTCGCCGGGAGCCGTCACGGCCAGCGCGACCGACGCGAAGAACTCGCCCGCGACGGCGGCGAATCCGTTGCTGGCTCCATGGTCGGGCCCGTATTCGGGCGTACCGCCGTTCGACAAGACCCGTCCGGAGCACCTGGCGCCCGCTCTCGAGGCCGTCGATGGCCGAGAACCTGGCCGAGGTCGACCGGATCGCGAACGACCCCGCGGCCCCGACCTTCGAGAACACGATCGCGGCCATGGAGCCGGACCGGGCCGAACGCTGGATCGCGTCAGCACGGTCTACGGCATCTTCAGCTTCGAACCTGAACGACGACGCAGTACAGGCGGTCGAGCGCGAGATGTCGCCGAAACTCGCGGCATTCAGCGACAAGATCACGCAGAACGAGAAGCTCGTATCGCGCGCATTGCCGCGGTCTACGACACGCGCGAGACTCGGGACTCACGCCCGAGCAGAAGCGGCTCGACCTGGCTCTACTACACGAACTTCGTCCGCGCGGGCGCGAAGCTCGATCGCGGCCGCCAAGGAGCAGCTGTCGGGCATCAACCAGCGGCTCGCCACGCTCTACACGAATTTCAGCCAGAACGTGCTCGCCGATGAGGGCGACCAGATGCTGCATGCTCGACGGACGAGGCCGCGCTCGCCGGCCTGCCGGAGACAGTGCGTGCCGCGGCCGCGACCGCCGCGGAGTCCCGCGGCCAGAAGGGCAAGTGGGCGGTCCTCGAACACGCGCTCGAGCGTCGAGCCCTTCCTCACCTATTCGGACCGCCGCGAGCTGCGCGAGAAGGCGTGGCGCATGTTCGTCAATCGCGGCGACAACGGTGGCAAGACACGACAACAACGCCGATCATCACGCGAGATCCTCGCAGCTGCGTGCCGAGCGCGCGAAGCTTCTCGGCTACCAGACGCACGCGCACTGGCGGCTCGAGGAACACGATGGCGCAAGACGCCCGAGCGCGCGATGGAGCTGATGGAAGCGGTGTGGACGCCGGCGGTTGCGCGGGTGCACGAGGAAGTCGCCGACATGCAGGCCGTGGCCGACCAGGAGAAGGCCGGCATCCGCATCGAGCCCTGGGACTATCGTTACTACGCCGAGAAGGTCCGCAAGGCGAAGTACGATCTCGACGAGACCGAGATCACACCCTACCTGCAGCTCGAAAACCTGCGCGAAGGCATGTTCTACATGGCCGGCGCAGCTGTTCGGGTTCAGCTTCAAGCCCGTGGACCCGCGACGGTGCCGGTCTTTCACCCCGACGTGCGCGTCTGGGAAGTGAACGATCCCGCGGGCCAGCTCGTCGGGCTCTGGTACTTCGACCCCTACGCGCGCCAGGGCAAGCGCTCCGGCGCCTGGATGAACGCATATCGCACGCAGGAGCGGTTCGACCGCGACATCAAGACGATCGTCTCGAACAACTCGAACTTCCGTGAAGGGCAAGCCGGGCGAGCCGGTGCTGGTCAGCTGGGTGGACGCGACGACGCTCTTCCACGAGTTCGGCCATGCGCTGCACGGCCTGAGCTCGAACGTGAGCTATCCGTCGCTGCTCGGCACGGCGGTCGCACGCGACTACGTGGAGTTCCCGTCGCAGCTGCTCGAGCACTGGCTCTCGACGCCCGAGATCCTCAATCGCTACGCGCTGCACGTACGAGACCGGCAAGCCGATCCCGGCTGCAGCTGGTCGCGAAGATCGAGCGGGCAGAGAAATTCAACGAGGGCTTCAAGACCGTCGAGTACCTCGGCAGCGCGCTCGTCGACATGAAGCTGCACCTCGCAGGCGCCAAGCCCGATCGACCCGACAAGTTCGAGCGCGAGACGCTGGCCGCGCTCGGCATGCCGCACGAGATCGTGATGCGTCACCGTACGCCGCAATTCACGCACGTATTCGCGGGCGACGGCTATTCCGCGGGCTACTACAGCTATCTCTGGTCCGGACACGCTGACGGCGGACGCCTGGGAGGCGTTCACCGAGGCGAACGGCGCATGGGACAAGGCGGTCGCGAAGCGGCTGCGAGACAACGTCTTCTCGGTCGGCAACACGGTCGACCCGGCCGACGGCTACCGCGCGTTCCGCGGCCGCGACCCGGGGATCTGCGGCGCTGATGCGCAAGCGCGGCTTCCCGGTCCCCGGCTCGACCCCGGCCGCCTCGCCCGCGAGCGCGGCACTCGACCGCTAGCCGTAGCGGCAGGGCTACTCGTTCGTCTCTCCTCCGGCACGTCGGCGAGGCCGACCTGGTCGAGGATGAAGGCATAGTCCTCGGCGCTCTCGTGCAGCTGGCGGAAGCGGCCGGTGCGGCCTCCGTGCCCGGCTTCCATCTCGACACGCAGGTAGCAGCGGGTCGGTCGTCGGTCTTGAGCCGCTCTGAGCCGCGCCACCCACTTCGCGGGCTCGAAGTACTGCACCTGGCTGTCCCACAGGCCCGTGGTGACCAGCATCGCCGGATAGGCCTGCGACCGCACGTTGTCGTACGGTGAATAGGACAGCATATAGTCGTAGCAGTCGCTGCTCGCGCGGGTCGCCCCACTCGTCGTACTCGTTCGTGGTGAGCGCGGATCCCGCGGTCGAGCATGGTGGTCACCACGTCGACGAACGGCACGTGGGCGACGATCGCGCGATAGTCGCGCGGCGCGAAGTTCGCAACCGCTCCCACGAGGAGACCGCCGGCGCTGCCGCCGGTCGCCACTACGCGCGCGGGATCGGCGTACCGCTCCTTGACCAGCCAGTGCGTGACGTCGATGAAGTCGTTGAAGCTGTTGCGCTTTGCGAGCAACCGTCCCTCGTCATACCAGCGTCGGCCGAGTTCCTGCCCGCCCGCGCACCTGCGCGATGGCGAAGACGAAACCGCGGTCGAGCAGCGACAGCCGCCAGGACGAGAAATACGGATCGGACGACAGCCCGTAGGCCCGCAACCGTAGCTGCAGCAGCGGCGCCGTTCCGTCGCGGGCCCGGCCGCGGCGGTAGACGAGCGCGACCGGTATCTGCTCGCCGTCGCGCGCCGGGGCACGCACGTACTCGGTGACGTAATTGGCAGGATCGAATTCGCCCAGCACGGTTTCGCGCTTCAGCAGCGTCGTGCGACCCGTGTCGAGATCGTAGTCGTAGGTCGAATTGGGAGTCGTCAGCGATGCGTAAACATATCGGACCACCCGGCTGTCCATTTCCTCGTTCGGCCCGAGCGCCATCTGAAACGCGGGCTCGGCGGGCTCGATGTACCGATCGTACTCGCCGTTCCAGCCGCGGAGCCGCAGTCGCCGCAATCCGCCCGAGCGTTCCTCGACTGCGAGAAACGTCGTCGAACACGTCGTAGCCCGTGATACTCGCGTCGTCGCGGTGCGCGATCAGCTCGCGCCAGGTACCGGCGTCGCGAACGGTGTCGAAACCGGCTTCGACGAGGCGGAAGTTCGGCGCGCCACGGTTGGTGCGGATGATCCAGCGGCCGCCTGAACGGCTCGGCCTCGTACTCATGGTCGGGCTCACGCGGCAGCAAGACCTCGAAGCTGAGCGAGGGATCGTCGGCACGCGCAAAGCGCAGCTCAGTCGAGAGCGTGCTCGTCGAGCCGATCAGGAGAAAGCGCTCATCCTTGCTGGAGTCAATCCATGTGTAGAAGGACTCGTCATGCTCTTCGTACACGAGCGCATCCTCGGCCGGAGAGGTGCCGAGGACGTGACGCCGGACGCGAAGACCAAGCAGGGTCTGCGGATCCTTCTCGACATAAAGCACGCTCGCGTTGTCCGGCAGCCAGACGACCTGCGCCTCGACGTTCTCGATCGCATCCTCGAGCACCCGATGATCGATGAGGCTCAGGAAGCGAAGGATGTACTGCCGGCGCCCGACCCTGTCCTCGGTCCAGGCGAGGAGGCTCTCGTCGCGGCTGACGTCGAATCCTCCAAGCTCGTAGAACTCTCGTGCCCGCGGGCGCGTTCGCGAAGATCGAGGAGCACCTGTTCCGCCGCGTCCAGCGTGCCCTTGCGTCGCGCGATACACCGGGTACTCGTCGCCGGTCTCGAAGCGGCGTAAGTACCAGTGGCCACGCCGCCGATAGGGGACGGAGGCATCGTCCTGGCGTATCCGGCCAACAAACTCCTGGTAGAGGCGCTCGGTGAGCGGTTGCAGGCGCCGCAAACCGGCTTCACGCCAGGCGTTCTCAGCGGTGAGGTACGCGAGCACCTCGGGGTCGCTGCGGGTGTCGTCCCGAAGCCAGTAATAGTCGTCGACGCGGATTCCGCTCGGCGAGGCGATTGTTCGCGGGCGGATCGCAGCCAGCGGTGGAGAAGACTGCGTCGCGGCAAGATCGTTCATCCGGGGATGCTAGCCGAGCCTGACCCCGTCGCGACCGCTGCCCGGCAGTCGCGACAGGTTCAGGCCGGCAACCCGGCGGTGCCGGGCTCGGCCAAGCTCACGCCATGAAGTGTGTCCCCGGAGCGCACCGCCCGGAAACAGCCGTGGCCGCGCTTATGACCCGGTTGTATGATCGCGACCGGCCGGGCCCAGCGAATCCGGCAGGCGACGGGTGCCCACGGCTGCGCACCGCGAGGGGAGCGATCATGCTGACGCGCGAACAGCTCACGGACGACCAGTGGCGTACGGTGCGAAACACGCCTCACCACGTCGCCATCGCCGTTTCCGCAGTGGGCGGCAGTATTTTCGACGAAATGCTCGAGCGCTCCGCGGCGATGTCCGGCATCGTCGATGCGCCTCAACAGCCGCCATCCGCTCGTGCAGGGAATCGGCGCCAGTGCCGACATCATGGCCGCGCAGGACCGAGCTGCGCACCTGGTATCACGGCCTCGAGGATTCGAGCGGGTCGCGGCTACGCTCCAGGCCAAGGCCCTTGCCATGTTCAAGGATGCAGTCGGGACGCTGCAGGAGCGTGGCCAGCACGACGACGCGTGCGTCTCTATTGCGATTTCGTGATCGCGCTGGCGACCCGGGTGGCGCGCACGGCCCGCGAAGGCGACGTGCTCGGTATCGGCGGCGAGCTGGTGAGCAGCGGCGAGCGCGCCTTCATCGCATTGCTCGAGGCCGCGATGACGACCAACGGCCGCTGAGCACGCCGCTCAGGCGCCGGAGACCTTGCCCATGTCCTCCGGGGCGACGTCGCCCCACCTCGACGCCGTGCGGGTGGCTGGTCCTCAAACGGTCGCCGACCAGGTAGGCCGCGAGCGCCGGCAGGAGCAGGATCGCGCCGAACATGTTCTACGAGGAACATGAAGGCGAGCAGGATGCCCATGTCCCCTGGAACTTGAGCGCAGAGAACATCCAGGTCGCGACCGAGATCGTCATGGTCACCGCGGTGAATACCGAGGCCAGTGCCGCGCTGCTTGAGCGCCTGCTCGAACGCGTCCCTGAGCCGCAGCCCCATGTCCTGCGATTCGTGCTTCATGCGCTCGAAGAGGTAGATGCCGTAGTCGACTCCCACGCCGACGCCAAGGGCCACGACGGGAGTGTGTTCACCTTGACGCCGATGTCGAGCATCGCCATCACGGCATTGCAGAGCACGCGTCACGATGCCGAGCGGCGCGATGATGCACAGGGTCACCCGCCATGAGCGAAAGGTGAGCAGGCAGAGCAGCGCCACCGAGGCGAAGAGCGCGAGGTTGACCCACTTGTCCGCGGCGTGAACGACTTCGTTCGTGGCCGCCATCACGCCCACGTTGCCGCTTGCAGGCGAGCAGTGGAGCGCCAACACCGAGGAGGGCCTTCCGGCCAACCGGCGGGCGATCGTGCAGGTGCAGGCGCTGATCCAGCAAAGTAGTAGGCCAACATCGACGCTGCTGGCATGTCGGCCGGAGGAGGCTTACCGCGCGGTTCGAGGCTCAGCTGCATGTGCCGAGCAGTTGCGACAAAGCGCTTCATCTCCACAGGCCCAGACCAGGCGAATTGGGCATTACGCTCACCATCCATTTTGGCGACCGCGATCAACCGACACGTACACAAGGGCGTTGGCGCGTGCTTTGACAGGTAAGGATTTCCTGTCTGGGTTCGCTGCCGCAGGCGGCTACCTGCCAGATGGGCGAGCTGTTCTGGACCGGTGAGCAGCCCAGATGATGCGCGTAGTTTCGGCCCGCGCCCCAGGTCTACTCCTACCAGCGCAATCCATGACATAGCTGCCGGCGACACCGGGGCGACGCTGGCGAAGATGGCCAGAGCTGCTGGACCGCATCGATAAGCGCCTCGGCACTGCCCTGGCTGGATCATCAACCAACGCCCCGGAGCAGGTGATCGCTCTTGAGCAGAGCTGGCCGCCGTGGTGTCGTATTACAAAAAGAACTGGACTGGGGCATCGCTGGATGCCCATCGGCGTCGAATACCGCCCGGCGATCATCGTCGCCGGTATCGACACCCGGTCGAGTTGGACGGCTGGGCCGCCGGCGCACCTAACACCTCCGACGCCCATGCGCGAAGCATGGTAGAATCAGCAATCATAGCCGCTCGAGGTGTGCTGGGCTGGTGGAAACCTGGCGCGCCTCGCATTGTGACCCCGCCGCGGCCGCGGTAGCCTTCGGCAGCTGGAGGTTTGCCCAGCTGTTGTGTTGGTCATCACCATCGCTTCGGGTCCGCCTGCGCTACAAACGATCTTCGCCCCGTGCGAAAGGGCCCCATGGCGGACATTCTGTTGTGCTGCTGACCTAAGCCTTTGGGCCCCGTCCACTGGTCGCTGAAGTCAGCGGCTGACCACAGGCTTTAGTGCGACGGGCCGCCGAGGCCAAAAACCCGGTGAAGCTTTCCTGAGGCCTTCTTTCAGAAATTTGTCGCTGCTTGCCTGCACCCGACCCGCGTTGCAGGTATGCGTTCGTCAAACCTCGGTGTTCACCAGCCTGCCGCTGTCGGGCTCCGGGGCCTGGTGTTCCCGCCGTGTTCCCCTTGGTCAGCTGGTCAGAGCGCTGGCGGTCCATCACGTTGACCGAACGGTGGCACCGGCATTGCCACCCCGATCCGGTGGACGCGATCCTGGTCTAATATCACTGCCTGGTCATGCTCACGAACGCCGCGATCAAATCGCCGCTCGAGTTGCCTTCGAGTTTCCAAAGCCTGGTCGCGGGCCAATCCTTTGCGACAGTCGACACCGATCAGGCGACCTGTCGCGAAGCGCCGTCAACCAGCGGGCCCAGATGACCGTCGCAGTAACACGTGGATCTGGACCCCGGGCACACTGCAGGCCTAACTTCTCCGGCGCATCAGCCGACTCCGGCCACAGCCAGGGTCACTGGCACATGAGGGACGTGGGGATGATAGATCGCGGGGCCGAAGTCTGGCGTGGACCTGATTACGGCCGTCTGGACCTACCTTTCCGCCGACCTGCGCACCAACAATAAAAATCATCAGCGGTCAGCGCCAAATGTCCAAGACACTCAATCGGTCCGGGCAGATAGTCCCCAGGTCGCCCGCGGCGCAACGCCGTAACACCGTAAGCAGCTGGTGCGGTGGCTCCTGCTGGATATAACCCGCCCGGTCGCTCCAGCCGCCCTGCGCGATTCTCGACACCGTGGTGGGGCGGCATCATCTGGGGCGCCGACTACGACTCTGACGAGGGCGGCGGATCCCGCTGTCCGCGGTGGATTTCGCGCGTCCTACTTCGACCACCCGCAAGGTCCTGGAAATCCCCGCCCGCGCTAGCCGCTGGCGACCTCCTACGTGCTGGCCTGGTCGAAGATTTCACATAATGGCGCAGGATCAAACGACATCGTGCGCGGCCTGATCAACGGCGGTCGTGCACACCGGCGGGCGATTGACGCATCGTCGCCGAATCGAACCTGTCGGGGATCCTGCGCAATCCGTCCAGTACGACGGTTCTGACATGTGGTACACCGGCGGAGGCGTCGTGTAACCTGTCGCGCGAGCCTGATGGGCCCGACATCGCTTTGATCGTCCGGACCTGGCGCCATCGGCCGCCCGATCCGCAACATCATCGCCCGCATCGGCACCGCCGCTCGGGCAGGGATCACCAATCCGCACCGCTGGAGCCGGGCGGCAAGTCCTGCTGTCCTGCTATGGCGCAGTCCGCGGCGGATCCATGTCCACCCGCGTGTTCTTCTCGAGGGGCCGGGCACTGAACGCGGTGCCGAAGATTATCGCTGGCCTGCTCGAGGACGCGAGCCTGTACGCCGACGCGGTGCTGCTGGAGACCGACGATGGTCGATCGGCGTCTCCGACGACGTCGAACTGGGTACAGCCGTGCGCAGGCACTGGCTTTGAGCGTGGTGCGCTGCCCGGCGGGTCACGGTGCGGTCAGGTGCGCCTGGACCTGAAACTTTTACCGCTGGCGAGTTCAGTCGCGCACACCGGCAGATCATGGTCGTCCCGGCTGCCGATGCGCTCTGCCCTGACGGGATCAGGTTCCCGTGCGATCGGCCGATCGAAGTCGATGTCGTGGCGATGACGGCGGTGCGGCGCGAGCAGATCGAGCTTGGCCCACAGGCCTACGGAATCTGGCGCGTGCGTGGCCTGATGGTTTCCTTCTCCTGACGGTGGCGGCGCGCCGCCCTCCACCCCAAGCGCCACCCTGACCGAGCTGCCATCAGGCCCGGCGCGTGAATTGGCTGGCCTTTCTGTCCATCGGCAGCGTCAAGTCATCCGCACCAGTCAAGACCGCCACCGACTGCTCACCCGCGATCACGGTAACGCGACCAGCTCGGTCTGAGCAATACGTACTGAAACGAAGTACAA